>Ga0164313_10002953_pt1 | contig 15149 bp, 12 predicted proteins | sample GuaBasSedimGuay4_FD_113735 | JGI IMG/M metagenome (GOLD analysis project Ga0164313, IMG submission 113735) | Subseafloor sediment microbial communities from Guaymas Basin, Gulf of California, Mexico - Guay4, Core 4569-4, 0-3 cm | ecosystem: Environmental > Aquatic > Marine > Hydrothermal vents... | reverse complement strand
TTCCTTGATGGTGAGGGTCTGGCCGCGCACCAGGCGAAAATAGGTGGGAATGTAGATCACGGCCACAGCAATGGTGATGCTCATGATCCCCGGCTCCAGCATGGCTGCAAAAGCGATGGCCAGGATCAGGCCGGGGAACGCGTAAACCGAGTCCATGATCAGGGAAAGGGTTTTATCAAATGCCCCCCCGGAATATCCCGAGAACATCCCTAAGGTAATGCCCACAACCGAGGAGATGATGGCTGCCAGAATGGCCACCCACAAAATAGTGCGTGCTCCGAAAATGATCCTGGACAAAACATCGCGTTGCAGGTTGTCCGTACCCAGCAGATGTTCTCGTCCGGGCGGTTGAAGTTGGGGCCCGGCTTCCTGGTCATGGGGGTCATAGGGGGCGATAAGGGGGGCCAGCAAGGCCATGAGGATGATGCCGCCGATGATCAGCACACCCATGATAAGAATCCACCATTCGGCCCCGTATTTGCGGCCCATGCCGGTAAACCCGCCGATAACCCGCCCCATGGCGGCTGTGGGTGAGTGCTTCATAATCCGTCCTAGTATCTCACCCTGGGGTCAATCAGGGCGTAGATGATATCCACAATCAGAGACATAAAGGCCACAATCAGCGCAAAAATGACGATGACACCCTGAATGGTGGGGTAGTCCCTCAGGTAAATTCTTTCCAGGAGCAAGCGCCCCATGCCGGGCCAGGAAAAAGTGCTTTCGGTCAGCACGGCTCCGGCCATGAGCAGGGAGACTTGCAGGCCCATCATGGTAAGGATGGGAACAAAGGCGTTCAAAAGCCCGTGTTTGTAAACCACGGGAAAGTGACGTATGCCGCGGGCTTCGGCTGCCAGAATATAATCAGACTTCAAAACGTCGAGCATATTGGCCCTGGTCAAACGAATGAAAATGCCCGAAAGCACCAGACCCAGCGTCAGGGACGGTAAGACCAGGTGCATCAGAACATCCCAAAGGGCCGCCCAGTCATTGATCAGCAAGGTGTCGATTATATAAAGACCTGTCTGTTCAAACGTGGATACGAACACCCTGGCACCCGTACGGCCCGCCACGGGAAACCAATCCAGCCAAACCCCGAAGATCATCTGGAACATGAGGCCCAGCCAGTAAACCGGGATGCAGTAGATGACAATACCGAAGAGGCGGATCAAATAATCCTTTCCGCTCCTGCGGTTGTCCGCGGCATAGGCCCCCAGGGGCACGCCGACCAAAAGGGTTACAAGCATGCCGAATATGGTGAGTTCGATGGTAGCGGGCAATTTGTCGGTAATGGCGGAGGTAACTTTCTGTTTGAAGATCATCGAGGTGCCCAGATCCAGGTGGGCCACCTGCCACAAGTAATTACCGTATTGGACGATAAGCGGCTTATTGAGCCCCAACTCCTCTTTTTTCTGTTCAATCACCTTTTCAGGTGCGTGGCCGCCAAGCATAGCGGAAACCGGGTCACCGGGCATAATGCGTATCACGGCAAAAACAATGGTCAACAGGATGAAGAGCATCGGGATGGTGAGGAGCGTTCTGGCGATGATGTATCGTAAGAGATTCTTCAAGGAAAACCTTCATGGACCGCTTGAGGCGCCCGGACCAGTGAACCATAAAAATGAGAGTGGAATCCCCGGGGGCGCCCCAAGGATCCCACTCTCAGGTTAAGGGTTATTTTTTCTCGATCACCGAGTAAATGAACTGGAGGGTGGGGGAAATTTTGATGCCTTCAACACCCTTTTGGGCAAAAAGATACAGGCTGCCCTGAAAAATTGGAGCGGTGGGAACCTCATCGGTCCACATTTCCTGGATCTGTTTGTAAATCGCCGCGCGCGCGTCCATGTCGGGGTTCTTCATGCCCTCTACGAACATCTTATCCCATGTGGGATCAGAAAAATGGATGCCGTTGCCCCTGGAGCCGGCCGTGCCCGCGAAGGAGTTGGTGTAGTTGTCCGGGTCGATGTAGTCCGGGTACCATCCAAGGAAGTAAACCGGCATCACCTCGTTGCGCCAGTTCTCCTTGTAAGTGGCCCACTCGGCCGACTTGACATTGACCTCCATCACACCGGTGGCCTCCAACTGCTGCTTCATAACCGCGGCCATGTCCACTTCTGTGTCGCCGTAGTGGGCGGTGGTGTACCACAAATCGAATTTCAGCTTATTGGACTTGTTATAACCAGCCTGCGCCAGAAGCTTTTTACTCAGCCCCATGTTGGCATCGCCCACGTCGTACTGGAAGTTGTTGGTGTGGGTCCACATACCCATGGGAACCATGGAGTACAGGGGCTCGTTCTGTCCCAGGTAAACCTTTTTGATGATGTCCGGGCGGTTGATGGCCGCGGCAACGCCCCGACGGACAATCTTGTTGTCAAACGGCGGTGTTTTACACTGGAAACACAGGTAGCGGATGTAGGGGCCTTGGCCCTTGATCGTCTGAATTTTGTTAGACTTCTCAAGGTCGTCTATATCCGAGGGGTTGAAGGATTTGAAAGCAAAGTCCAATTCACCCTTTTCCAGGGCCAGGCGCATGGTGGTTGCATCGGCAAAATAGCGGATCACCACGCGGTCGTTCTTGGGCTTGGCGCCCCAGAAATTCGGATTAACTTCCAGCACCACTTCCTGGTCACGCTTGAAAGACGCCACCTTATAAGCACCCAGGCCCACCAGCTTACCGCCCTTGAGTTCTTCGGGATTGGTGACGATCTTGTCGGCGGGGTAAATATTCGGGTTTAACGGATAATAAGGCACAGTAGCCAAGAGTGACGGAAAATAAGCTACCGGGTTGTGCAAGATGAACTTGACTTCATGGGAGCCGAGCACCTCAACACCCTTGACGTAGTCGGTGACCAGCCAGGAAGGATCGCCCTTGATCTTAATGACGCGGTCGATGGACCACTTCACGGCATTGGCGTCAAAAGGGGTTCCGTCGGTGAACGTGACGCCTTTTCTCAGTTTGAGCACATACCCCACGCCGCCATCAACAACCGTGTAGGATTCCGCCAGTTGGGGCACCAGTTCGGTTTCACCCGCTGGGTATCCCAATAGCCCTTGATAGATGTTGTAGAAAATTTCCCAGGTGTGAAAATCATAGGCATTGGCCGGGTCCATGTCGGTCACCCTTTCGGTGGTTCCATAGACCAAGGTGGTTCCAGCTAAGGCAGTTGCCGGCAACAGCAGGCACGCCATTGCGAGGCAGATCGCGATTAAACGCAGCTTTTTCATATTCTCCTCCTTCAATTAGAGTTTGTGAAGCTCATCTGACATAGATGAGAAAAAACACCTTATCGTTGGGAATATTGCCAATTTATCCACAGAAGCATAACTTACGGAGAAACATCAGATGGCGGTATTTATTGCCATTATAGTCGATGCTGTAGAATGAAGAGCAGGGTATTTATTTCCCCGAGAGTGTATGCACAATAGTCCAATTGGCTAAATGCTGTCAATAGTAAGCGATCTTTTGCCTGAAATTTATACAAAACATTTCTTAATGGGTAGAAAACCATCTGGAAACCGTATTATAGCGCCCAATTCACGCCTATAGCGTCTCACTGCCGGCAGCCGTACTCGTATTAGACCAAATTCAGGACGATACGCTTGAACCCGAGTATGATACCTGCTAATATCCCATTGCCGTCGTTTGGGGTATCCCGGCGATGGAGTGGCCTCCGAAAACCCATAGGAGAATATTTACATGTTTCCCAAAGAAGTTTATCGCGCAAGAAGGCAGCGCCTGGCCGCGGATGTCGGTATTGGTGTGATTCTTTTTCTTGGCAACGACCATAGCCCCATGAATTACCCGGACAACCTTTACCCTTTTCGCCAGGATAGCTCGTTCTTATATTTCTGGGGCCAGGACATACCTGAACTGACTGCAGCCATCGACATAGACGCATCCAGAGAAATCGTATTCGGGGATGAAATTACGTTGGAGGAAAGCGTTTGGTCCGGCACAGCTCCATCCCTGCGATCGTTGTGTGAAAAAGCAGCCATCGATGAGACAGCCCCGGCAGATCAATTGCATGAATTTGTCCGCAAGGCCGTGAAATCGAACCGCTCCGTGCACATACTGCCCCAGTACCGGGCCGGCAATACGCTAAAAATTTCCCGCCTTCTGGGTAGGGCACCTGAAGCCATCGCGAAAACCGCCTCCCCTGAATTGATCCGTGCTGTTGTGTCACAGCGGTCCGCCAAAAGTGATGCCGAGGTCGAGCAGATTGAAACGGCGTTGGATATCACGTGTGCAATGCACACAATGGCCATGCAGATGACATCCCCCGGCAAGTATGAACTGGAGATCGTAAGCGCCATGGAAAGCCTGGCCTATTCCCGGGGCGGCAGCCGCATGTCATACCCCACCATTTTTTCCATAAATGGCGATATTCTTCATAACCAGTTTCACGGCAACATCATGCAAAATGGGGACCTGGCGGTCAATGATGCCGGTGCGGAATCACCCATGCACTACGCCTCCGACATCACCCGCACCATTCCCGTGGGCGGCACATTCAGTCCGCGGCAGAAGGATATTTACGGCATTGCTCTGGCGGCGCAGGAACAAGCCATCGAATCGATGCGGCCGGGCATCGAATTCAGGGACGTACACAAATTGTCCTGCCGCATCATTACGGAAGGCCTGCAACAGCTCGGGCTCATGCAAGGTGATGTGGATGAATCGGTGGACCAGGGTGCGCATGCCCTTTTCCAGCCCGCCGGCTTAGGCCACATGATCGGACTGGATGTACACGACATGGAAGGCCTGGGTGAAGATTTTGTGGGGTATACGAACACCATAACGCGCAGCAGCCTGTTCGGAACAAACAGGCTGCGGATGGCCCGACCATTGGAGGCCGGCTTTGTGATGACCGTGGAACCGGGTATTTACTTCATTTCCCAATTGATTGATCGGTGGAAGGCCGAAAAAAAATTCCTGCAGTTCATAGACTACGATAAAGTGGATGCATTCAAGGGATTCGGCGGGGTACGCGTGGAGGACAATGTTCTGGTCACCGAAGAGGGCGTGCGTATTTTGGGACCTCCCATCCCCAAAAGCATCGAAGACGTAGAGGCGCTTGCTTCATTGTAATGCATCCGTCTGTGTAAACAATCTTGCTGGGGTAAATTACCGGCTGCCACGCATCACAAAACCACGAAAAGCCATATCGCTTTTCGTGGTTTTTCATTTTCGTGCTTTCGTGATGAAAGTAATCTTAGGGTTTTGTAAGATCTCTTAAGAGCAGATTGTCCGGAGAGCGGCCAATGGTTTCCTGGAAACGCGCAAGAGATGTTGAAATTGCAGTGGTTTCTTTTGTCTGCAGAATTGGAACTTTTTCGGAGCCGTTTTTTTCCAGGGCATCCACGATGTAGCCCATACTCAGCAGACTGCTGTCAACAGCCGGCTGAAAGGCGGGTTCGTCGGGTTCGTCCGACTCCACTTCGGACAGGATGCCGCTTTCCGTCAGATCGGCCACAACCCTGTGAACCAACCTTATGGGGATTTCCAGTCTGCCTGACATCTGGGTCATGGTGTAGGGCGTCCCGGCCCCTGCAAACCGTTGCACGACCAGGTGTGAAATCATGAGCGCCAGGAGCTTCTTCATATTGAAGCTGACCTGACGGCTTTCCTGATCGAACTCAAATGTTCCGATATTCTGGTGTGCAAAGGAAATTTCAGCACCGAAAAGAACGATCATCCAGCTCAAATGCAGCCAGATCAGGAACAGGGGCAGTGCTGCAAAGCTGCCGTAGATGGCGTTGTACTTGGCAATCAGGAACTGGAAATTGAGATAGGTGAGTTGGAGGATCTGGTAAAGGCCGCCCGCGATAAACCCGGCCAGCAACCCTGATGTAAGGCGAACCTTGGTGTTGGGCATCAGCAGGTAGATGAGGGAAAACAATATCCAGATCATGGCAAACGGCAGAAACTTGAGGATCGTAAAGATCAGCGGGCTGATTTCGCCCAGCAATGATATGTGTTCAACAACGGAGATCACCTGGGTTTTAATGTAAACGGTAACGCTGCCGGAAAGGAGCACAAGTACTGGGGATATCACCATGATCGCCATGTAGTCGCTGAATTTACGCCAGATGGAACGCGATTTCTTGACATCCCAGATATCGTTGAGGGACTGTTCAATGTGGCTCAACACATTGATGGCGGCCCAGAACAGCACAATGACGCCGATACCCGCTATCATGCCGCCTTTGGTCCTCTCCAACAGGTTCTGGGCATATGTGACCACCTGCGTCATCACCGCCTCGTGACCGGGAAATTCCTGCAGAAGCCGTTCTTCGAGAGAGGTTTCGAACCCGAACCCCTTGGCAATGGCAAAAGCCATGGCCATAATGGGCACGATCGCCAGCAGCGTGTAAAAGGTGAGGGCCGATGCCCTGAGTTGCAGACGGTCTTCCCGGGTTCCGCGCGCAGCCAATAGAACGAGCCGCAGTTGTCTCAACAGAAAGGATTTTTTCCCGGAAAGATGCCCGGATTGGATGTTCCAAATATCTATTTTTAGGAATTTGAGCAATCTTGACAACATATGCCCCACCTTTAGAAACAGTCAGTCGCACTTGAGAACGATATTTCTGCCCCAACACATGGGAAATGTGCTAATGCCTGATAGATTGGATAGCTATCAGAAGCTTTTGCCATTGTCAAAGCGCCATATTACTAAGAATCTGCACGGCTACCCTAGTGCCCAGCCGGATTGGTGATGTTTCTATGGTCTGATTTTATTAAGATTCGGCCTATTGTTCATCAACAATCTGATAGGCACAGGGTTTGCGTGGGTTGGATATGGCACTTTGAAAAAATATGCGCTCCGCCCCTTACGGCATTCGGAACAATAGTATGAAAACCCTCACATCAGGAAAAACACTTGATACTGGTACCCAGGTTTGAGAGACCGTTCATATGCATGGACCCAGCACATTCAATCCATTGAACGGCCAACAGCATGCTGCCGGCCAGGGGAATGGAATAAAAAACCTGCACCTCGCCCTTGTCAGCGGCCTGCTCCTGGGGCTTCCCTGGGTCTTTCCAGGACTTTTTTTCCTGATCTTCATGGCCTGGATACCGCTCTTGTGCCTGGAAGAAAAACTCCGGCAGCGTGCCAACCCATACCTGGTTTTCAACTATGCCCTGGTCAGTTTTCTGCTGTGGAACCTTCTAGGGACCTGGTGGGTTTCGCGGGCCCACTTTTTGGGCGCCATCCTCATCATGCTGGCCAATGCGCTTGTACAGGCGCTCTTCTTCTGGCTGGTCAGCCGTATTCGAACGATCCTGGGTCTTTCCCTGCTGGTTCCCTTTGTGCTGATTTGGATGGGGTACGAACACTTTCATGAATTGTGGGACCTGGCCTGGCCCTGGCTCAACCTGGGTAATGCCCTGGCCACAGCTCCCGAGATCATCCAGTGGTACGAGTATACCGGTGCCCGCGGGGGGACCCTCTGGATCATCCTGGCCAACCTGGCCGGCCTGAAGATGGTCACGGCCTGTCGTTCCGGCGGCTCAGGATCACGCGCGCTGGCCGGTACAGGTATTCTGCTGATATTGATCGCTCCCGCGTTGCTGTCCTGGCACATCTTTCAAAACTTCCAGGAAGGGGAGGACACCCTGCCATTTGCCCTGGTACAGCCCAACCTGGACCCCTATACGGAAAAGTTCGAACCTCAAAGGCAGACCCAACATCTGGATGCCTTTTTTAAGACGGCCGATAAGCTGTGCGATGGGCAAACCCGATTTCTTATTGGCCCTGAAACCCTTATTCTGCAGCAGATGGATGAAAAAAATCCCGGGTCATCGCCCCATTTTCGCCGTCTGCAGGATTTTCAAAAAAAATACCCGCAATTGAACATCCTCCTGGGCGTACACAGTTTTGTGAGACTCGATCCGAATGATATCCCCCCGGGCAGCCGCTATGACCGGCAAAATGATTTTTATTTCGAAGCCTTCAACTCGGCCCTGTTCCTGCCCCCGGGTTCCGAAGCCCAGTTCTATCATAAAACAAAGCTGGTGCCCTTGTTCGAACGCATGCCCTTTGTACAGTACTTAAGCTTTCTGGGTAAATTTTCCCTGGAACTGGGCGGCTACACCGGGACTTATTCCAACCGTGAGGCCCGTTCCGCTTTTGAATCGCCCGGTGCTTCCCCCGATGATACGATTGGCACTTCCATCGGAATTCTGCCCATTCTCTGCTTTGAATCCATCTTCGGTGCCTACTGCGCCCACAACCTGCCCGGGCAGAAAGGGTTTATCTGCATGATCACCAACGACGGGTGGTGGAAAAATACCCCGGGCTATCAACACCATTTTAATTTCAGCCGGATGCGGGCCATCGAATGCCGGCGCAGTTTTATTCGCGCGGCCAATAACGGCATTTCAGCGCATATCGATGCCAGGGGTCAGGTGGTTGCCCGGACAGCATGGTGGCAGGCAGCCACCCTCAAAGGGAATGTTCATCTTCGGTCGGGGCGGACGTTCTTTTCGCGATATGGTGATTTCCTGGGGCGCGCGGCCCTGTTCTATGCAGTTGGCTTAGGCCTTTATGCCGGGATTCGGCGTCACGTAAGCATCAAGTAGGACCAGATGTACTTTACTGGACAGCTCCTGATTAATAGTTGGGTGTCGGTTTCCACTTGGTTTCAGGTGTCGGGTTTCAGGTTGCTGACCGCCTGGTCAAGTCCTGATTAAAAGTTGTCACTTTTTTTATAGATTTTTTTCAACCTGTCTTCCATATTTGTTTTTCCAAAAATGAACATCGAACATCCAACGTCCAACATCCAACGTCGAATGTGGTTTGTCAGCGTATTGAATTCAGTTTTTCTGGGCATTCAGCCATGCGCAACGGGCCAAAGGTTCGATGTTGGACGTTCATACGATCTGACCACTGACCACCGACCACCGACCACGTTCTTACCCTCTTACCTTCTGATGTTCCGATCTTCCGCCTTTGGCTCTGACCTCTGGCTATTCCCTGCCCGATGGCTTCCCTTTCCAGGCCTTGTCAACCGTCCACCCCTCGGACGCGTCGGGAAAGCAGTCGAACTTCGGTATATAGGGCTTGATATCCAGCAAGGGGGTTTTATCCAGGACATCGATGCCCTGGACCATAAGCGCTGTACCTTCAATGCCTGCATGTTCAACACCAACGAGCGCAACGATTGAAAGGCCGATGCCATTGGGCCGGCACGGGTGCCTGGAGGCATAGATGCCGTGGGGGTCATCATCCAGAAATGTCGCTCTGATCATTTCAATCCGTCCGGCACGGTCCAAGGCGTATAGCAGGTAGATGTGGGAGAAGGTGTCGATATCTTTCAGGCCTGGAGCAAATTCGGGAAAGACCTCCACCCGTCCGGCAGCCTCTTTTGCATATACCGGTTGGATGGGGCATTCTTTCTTGGTTTTAAATGGTGTGCGTATAACGCCGATGGGGTTCATTTCCAATTGAAACCTCCTGATCCTCCACGCTATGATAATGGGAATTAGAATGGAATACAATCTAATTGCTATGTTGATTATACAGCGTTGGGAGAGGGTTGGCATGCAGGGCATATATGGCTGCCACGCTGGGCCACGGTCAGGCGTTCGATGACAGCGCCGCAGCGCGGGCAGGCTTCACCAATGCGGCGAAACACCTTGAGCTCATCCGCATTGCGCCCCTTGCGCCCGGCCACGGAATAGAAATTGCCCTTGCCGGTCCCCAGGGACGTTCCCATGTTTTTGAGCCCCTGCCTGAGAACAAGCTGTATAGCCTTGTGCAAGGCGGCAATTTCTTTTTCAATAAGCGATGAACTGATCCGCTGGGGGTGGATGCTGGCTTCCCACAGGGCTTCGTCAACGTAGATATTGCCTAGTCCGGCGATGAAGGCCTGGTCCAGCAGCAAGGGTTTCATCTGACGCTGTTTGCCCTGCAGCATATGGTGCAACCGCTTCCGGGTAAAGCTTCTTTCAAGGGGTTCGGGGCCGATCTTGCCTAGAATCGTTTGCGCTGCCTGGGTCAGGGTGAAGCGGCCGAACTTGCGCGTGTCGTGGAAACGCAGTTCTTTTGCCTGGCCCACCTGGAGGACCACATGCTCGTGCTTGCCTCGTTTGGTACCCCTGGCCGCCCAGTTCAACCGTCCGGTCATGCGCAAGTGGATCAGCAAGGTCCAGCCCTCAGACAACTGCACCACGATGTATTTCCCCCTTCTTGAGCATTCTCGGATGACAAGGCCCTTGATCTGATTGCGGAATCGAGCAGGGGACATGCCGGCAACCGTTTTAGGCCAATGAACACTTGCTCTGGTTATGGTGCTTCCGGCAATGCCAAGGGCATTCAGGTTGTCCACCACGGTTTGTACTTCCGGTAATTCAGGCACGGCATGTATCCTCAGGGTTGATTATCGATTTCCAGAGATAATGTAATGTTACGCCGGGCCAACTGGAATACGCGCGCGGCTATTGCCAGACCACCCGTGACACTGATGGCCAGGCTGACCAGCATGGCTTTCTGGCCCATGGGGCTGAACATGGCGCCGGTGACCATGAAGGCCGCCAGCATCACGCCCATGACCCAGAATACAAATGCGGCCAGGCACCTGAGCGCTGTTCTCCTGTAATAATCGTGGCGCTCCGCTGCGGACATATTTGTCCACTCCTTGCGCCCGGTAACATAATCTTCATTGCAGTGCGGGCATTTTTCCTTTTCAGGACCGATGGTGTTCCGGGCAAACAGAGCCGAACGCCACTCGACTTCAACCCCGCAGTGCGGGCAATATTCAGAGATGAAGGACTGGATGATAACTCCTTTGGGTTAATTTGACACAGCTACACCAGATGCATAGCTTTGCTTGCATGGCTATGTTGTATATCCTATCTTGTAGAATAGATACAGCCCAACCTGTGGTTGTGGGATAATATGATCGGCATTTTTTAAGAATATATAATCTAAATCTAATCCCTAAGGTTGTATCTGCAACCATAGGGTCAAGCAAGACCGGAAACATATGCAAAAAGACAACGGACTGACTACCAAACCGATTCCCGGGTTGATTGCCCAGTTGGCCATCCCCGCCAGCATCGGCATGTTTTTCAACACCATGTACAATGTGGTGGACACCTACTTCAGCGGGTTGATATCCACCGAGGCCATTGCCGCCCTGTCGTTGTCCTTCCCGGTGTTTTTCGTGATTCTGGCCATTGGGTTCGGCATCAGTACCGGGACAACAGCCCTGATCGCCAATGCCCTGGGTGCCGGTGATGAGGAGGAAGCCCGGCTTTATGCGGTCCAGTCCGTGTCCTTCACCATTATACTGTCCATGCTGTTGATGGTGCTGGGTCTTTTTTCGGCCCCGTTTTTGTTCAGAGTTCTGGGCGCGGACGGCACCTATCTGGCTATTTCGCTTTCCTACATCAACATTATTTTTTACGGCCTGGTGTTTTTTTCCCTGACTTTCGTACTGAATGCCATTCTGACCGCCCAGGGCGACACCAAGTCATTCCGCAACGTATTGATCATTGGCTTTTTCCTCAACCTGGTGCTAGATCCATGGTTCATCTACGGCGGGTTGGGTCTGCCGGCTCTTGGTTTGGCGGGTGTGGCCTGGGCCACCATTTTCATACAGCTGCTCAGCGCCGTGTTCATGGGGGTGCGTGTAATCCGGTCCGGATTGTTCTGCAAGGACTGCTGGGGTATGTTCGTACCGCGTGGTCGGTTTTTTAGAGATATCGCCGCCCAGGGGTTTCCGGCCAGTTTGAACACCATGACCATCGCCATCGGTATTTTCATCATCACCTGGTTTCTCAGCAGGTTCGGCCAGACCGCCGTGGCAGCCTACGGCATTGCCACCCGGGTGGACCAGATCGCCCTGTTGCCCATCATGGGCCTGACCACCGCCACCTTGACCCTGGTGGGTCAGAACAATGGCGCGGGCCATTATGACCGCTGCCGCGACGCCTACCACAAGGCCCTGTTGTACGGCATTCTGGTTACCACGGTGAGCATGATCATTGTGTTTTGCGCTCCCCGGGCCATCATGCAGGTTTTTACCGAGGACCTGGCGGTGGTGGATATCGGCGCTTTCTATTTAAGGATATCGGCCTTCATCTACTGGGCTTATATTGTCCTGTTTGTGTCTGTGGCCGCGCTGCAGGGGCTGAAAAAACCCATGTACGCTATCTGGATCGGCATATACCGGCAGATCATCGGCCAGGCCGCGCTTCTGTATGTCCTGACGTACCTGATGGACATGGGGCTTATCGGTATCTGGTGGGGCGTCTTCCTGGCAACCTGGTCGGCCACTATCTTTACCCTTTATTATGTCCGGCGCACCATGATCAGGATGTTTTCACAGTAGGTTCAGATTGCATGCCACGGCCGAAAATGGCGAATCCGATCGTGCCGATAACCCCGAAGACAAAGGCCGTGATCAAGTTTATTTCCGGGTTTATGTTCCATAAAAACGCGCCGCCCAGGGCGGCTCCGGCCACGATGATATCGCGGATCAGATAGTAAAGCCCGAACATGCCGGCCTTGCAGTTGTCCGGGGAAAGGTCCATGATCAACGACTTGCGTGTGGGTTCGCCAAATTCCTTCAGACCCCTCAGGATAAAGGCGACCACCAGCCATTCAAAGGATTCACAGAAAAGCAGCACCAGGGGAAACAGGGAAAAAAAGAAAAACGTGATCACCACAAAAGGCTTTTTGGTGGTACGGTCGGCCAGGTAGGCCACCGGGATATAGACCAGCACAGCCGTGGCCATCTCGATGGAGGTCAATGCGCCGAACTGAAGGGCGCTTATTGGTTCGGCAATAGTCTTCATGCACCACACCACCACGAACGCATAGGGGATCTGTTCGCAGAACCGGACGAGAATGTCGGTCACCAGGAGACCCTTCATGGAAGGATTCATGAGCCTGAAAAGCTTCACGGGATTTTTTTCAGGCCTGAGTTCACAGGCATCGGCCCCATTCGCACCCGGCCCCCTATCCTCTTCAATCAGGCGCTGCTGCATGATCAGAGCGACAGCCGCCATAAAAAAAGCCGCGCCAAAAGCGATCCTGACACCGTCGCGTTCTCCCCACACAGTGATAAAGAGTCCTCCCAAAAGTGGGCCCAGGGCCATGGGGATGCGGCGGACCAGGGAATGCATGCTGACGCCCATGGTGCGCTTGTTATGCGGCAGCACGTTGTAAAGGAGGCTCATGGTAGCCGGCAGCGAGATGGCAGACCAGGAAATGAACAGTACCGCCCCTGCCAGCACCGCCTGCCAGGTGGGAATCAGGATCACCAGGGCAAACCCGCTCATGGCCACCAGGTTGAAAATGAGGAGCGATTTTTTGGTGCCGATTCTGTCCGATAGATACCCCCCGGGGAACGAATAGAGGGCCGACAGGAAATTGTCCATGGCCTGCAGCAGGCCGATGGCCATGACACCGCCCCCCAGGGCCAGTATGTAAATGGGCAGAAAGCGCTCGGCCATGCGTTCACCCATGCCCACCAGCACCACCATGGCCAGCACGCCCACGGTGCTGCGCTGCAAACCGAGAAAGCGGGTGAGCCTATAGAACCTATGCTTAATGCGTTCAGAAGCTGTCATGTCATGCGTCTTGCAACAAAGAACTTTATCTACATATTGCTTCTTTAATTTCCTTCAAGATTCAGGGCTTATGCTTGTACAAACAACCCCTTGTCTTGCTCGAGCGCGTAAAGCTTGTCGATCATGAATTCCACATACTTTTCGCATTTTTCCTTCCAGACGCCGGTTTCCAGGAATTCCTTGTAAACACCGGGTTTGGAAAAATCCATGCCGATCAGGCCCCGGCAGTTGATATCACCGAATTCCTGGTTGAATTCGCTGACGATCTTTGCTGAAAAGGCGCGGATGGCGTGGCGGGCCTGTTTGGCCCGCTCTTTATCTTCCAACGGGCTGCGGTGCCGCAATCCAAGGCACACGGCCGAAGATGACACCACTCCGCAGGGCGCGTCCTGAAAACCACCGATGCCTCCTAAAAACGGAATGCCGGCCCACAAAAAATCTTCATTTTCCATGCCATACGCTTCCCACATAACTTGCAGGATGGAAGGCCCTCAATGGTACCCCCCCTGCATGAGTGCCCTGGCGCGGTCCTTGGCTTCTTCAACGGTCATTTTCATTTCCATGCTGGTTTCCTCCATATTGGAATTTGTGGATAAAGTATTTTTCTATTATCAAATAAACACCGATGATACCAGCGCCATCTCCCCAATCTCGACCTTGTCGGACCCCTATACTAAATTAGGTCGATCCTACCATTTCCAATTACTCCATAGTTACGGTACCAACCCGACCCGTCTTTATTACAGTCGCCTCTGCTTAACCGCGGTTTCCGGCGCAGCTTTGGCCCGGCAATGGCCGGGAAATATCGGGGGGTGGAGTTCAAGTTGATCTATTATCTTTATTCCCAGCAGGGTGGTATGTCTGATGAAGGTGACACGCGTTATTTCCGTACCGTGGTCGTTTATGCTGCTCCTGAGTATTAAGGGTATGCAGGCCTTCAAGGACAATCCCGGCGCAGACCCGATAAAAGGGTGGGAGTATTACGATCTTAAGGAAGGCTATCGGGTGCGCATACTGCTAAACAAAGATCTCGAGATTGTTAAAACCAGTAAGCAAAGTGAATTTGCATTTGATTAATATCCACCGTGGTTTTCAGCTTGTTTTTTAAACAATTAATGGAAGAAAAGTCCTGTAGCGGTGGCTATTGTTGGCAGTAATTTTTTGTTGAACTTAAATAATCTCATCAGGACGGCTATTTTAGCCGTCCTGATGATCTATTACATATATTTCTCATTTCTGCATTTTAAGTCAAATATATGTAATTATTTTCACACCCGTGTAATGTTCTCATCCATACGCGTGCCTAACTATAAGCAATTCTTATATATTATTTGTTTTAAAAATCGGTATGACTATTGCATCCTCCTCTATCTGTAATCAGATAACCCTGGAATGTAGCATTACCCTTCTTTAAGCACTGTGTATGGAGGTATGAATAAATGAATGTTTCAGCTGGCCGGGAATCTATTGACGAAATCCTGAGTTGTTTTGATAAGATTAAAACAATCGAACTTGCCATGGAGTCGTTGCCCGGTGAATCTATCATGGATTGGCGCGAACGGGAAAAGAT
>Ga0164313_10002952_pt1 | contig 15153 bp, 15 predicted proteins | sample GuaBasSedimGuay4_FD_113735 | JGI IMG/M metagenome (GOLD analysis project Ga0164313, IMG submission 113735) | Subseafloor sediment microbial communities from Guaymas Basin, Gulf of California, Mexico - Guay4, Core 4569-4, 0-3 cm | ecosystem: Environmental > Aquatic > Marine > Hydrothermal vents... | reverse complement strand
CCAGATCAATTACAACCAACCGCTGGTCAACGGTTCTTTCAGCAATGGAAACCTGGATGTGCGCAGAATGGTTCTGATGTTTGGATATAAATTTAATGAACGTACCCAGTTTATTTCAGAGATTGAATTTGAGCATGTTAAAGAGGTGTATGTGGAACAGGCATTTCTTCAGTATGAGATACTACCTTGGTTAAAATTCCGAGGGGGTCTGATGCTGATTCCAATGGGTATTATCAATGAGTTTCATGAGCCCTCTACTTTTAATGGCGTTGAGCGGCCCAACCTTGACAAATATATAGTCCCTTCCACCTGGCGCGAAATAGGTGCCGGTTTTGCCGGAGTATTCCCATCAGCTGCACTCTCCTATCAAATCTATGTGGTGAACGGATTTAAGGGGTATGACGGAAGTGCTCACCTCAGTGGAGCCAATGGTTTCAGAAAAGGCAGGCAAAAAGGGGCTGAATCATTTATGAGTTCACCCAACCTGACTTTCAAAGTCAACTATTTTGGAATATCCGGTCTGCAGCTTGGCCTCTCTACATATACAGGAAAGACACAGTCCACACTCTATGAGGGCATTGAGAAATCGGACCAGGGAGCCATTGCTATTGCCGATTCATCGGTAGTTAGTTTATCGATGATTGGCATCGATGCACGTTATCAGCTGGGAGGATTGCACCTCAGGGGACAGGCAAATTATGGGGTGGTTTCAAACTCCGTTTCTTACAATGAATTCTCTGGAAGTGATCTGGGTAGCACACTGGGTGGGTGGTATGGTGAAGTTTCCTACAACTTGTTTCATGGAGTGAAGCGGTTTGAAACGGAACTTATTCCATTTGTCAGGTATGAGCAATATAATACCCATGCTTCCGTGGAAGGCAATACTGCTATGAATCCTTCCTATGACCGGACCGACCTGACAATAGGTTTGGGCTGGAAACTGACCCGTGGAGCAATGTTAAAGATGGATTACCAGATGTTTACTAACAATGGGACCAGCGATACAAGGCACCAGGTGAATGCCGGGGTAGCCGTTTGGTTTTAAGTGATTATTATGATATTAAAGTATTCACTGGTGGTATGGGGGCTGCTCTGTTTTATTTCGGCCTTTTCACAGGAAGCGTTTCTTCTTTCCAAAAAGGAAAAAAAGGAGGTGAGCCGGGTCTTCTCCGATGAGGTCACTGTAGAGCATGTACCCCTGCCGGTTGGATATTATTCCGGGGATGGTCACCTGAAAGAGGGTGACCAGCTCTTCAGGATTCAGGAACATGGTAAGCAGGCAGGTTATTTGCTGTCAACAAGGGCAAAAGGCAGGTATGACTACTATGACTATGCAGTGATATACTCCCCGGAGAACGAAGTCCTCAGCCTTTTTGTAACCGTCTACAGATCTACACATGGCGCTGCCATCTGCCAGAAGAAATGGTTGGGTCAGTTTATAGGATATTCGGGGGGAGATCTGGCATTGGGTAAGGATGTTGATGCCGTTTCAGGAGGTACACTTTCTGCCCAGTCAATGGTGGAAGATATGAGCAGATGCTATCAATTGATGATTCAACTGACCAGTGAGGGAATTTTAGAATAGCAGCAGATCAGTATTGCTTCTGATCACCATCTCCCTTTTTGCCAATGCGGAAGTCACGCTTCAAGAAGTTGATAAATTCTCTGTTCAGTTTTTTGCTCTCATCGCCAGGCATTTTCAGAAAGCGTTTCATCAGGCGGTTATCAATAAGTTCGGTCACCAGGAACAGTTCACAAAGCGTAATATAGAGGTCCTTTAAATCGAAGGTATAGAAGGGTTTGATGGTGATGTAGTCCAATGAACCTCCCCAGAAAGCATTGTCGATGAGGTTGGCAGCCAGTCCAGCCAGGAACAGATGTATGAACCCATTGATCCAGAAACTGTTTCGTTGGCGGTTTACATAAAAGCGCCAGACCTCGATAAACAGGACGCCAATGATACTGAAAAGGATGATATTTAAAAGATGTGATCCCTCCTTTAACCCCAGCAGTACCCAGAGGTATGAGCCCAGGGTATTGTGCGTAGGCTCAATGTAGAAAACCGGTTCGATGATGGAGATGGAAATTGATTCCCACTCCAGGGAAAACAAATAGGCTTTGATACCCTGATCAATAGCCACAGCAATTCCCAGGAAGATCCAGTTGATCCCTTTTCTCACCTTAAACAGGTATTGGAAGGAAGTAGCAAGTGCTGCAACAACACTCAGGAAAAGAGCCGGCAGCAGAAAAAACTTCCAGAGGTAGTTCAGGTCAGTTACTTTACCGCTCACAGCATAAATCACCATCACGACAAACCAGATGCTAAAAAAGATAGCAATATTTCTGAAATAGATTTTTACCATGGTATTGGGTTTTATGCGTGGCGAAATTAATGAAATTTGGATTAATAGAAATGTTTCCTTTAATTTGATGCTCGAAAAGAAAACAAAATGACAATGATTCGCACAAGCTGGTGGTGGCAACTCTATTTCCGAAAAGCTGGAGAGTAGGTTTAGCCCCTTTGTGTGTAACAATATAAAAGGCTTCCACTTCGGCGGAGGCCTTTTTTTTATGTTCTAAAATGATGTATCAACAGTCGAAAAAAATTACAAAATGAAGCAAGTTCCGGTAAGAATTGAAAAAAGAAAGATCCTGGCCGATATCATTACACCGGTCAGTATCTATCTGAAAATAAGAGATATATACCCTAATGCGCTGCTCCTGGAAAGTTCTGATTATCACAGCAAGGAAAATTCATACTCATTTATATGCATGGACCCCATTGCCGAATTTATGGTAAGCAAAGGTAATGTATCCATCGACCTTCCTGGTCAGGATATTATGCATACCATGGTCTCGGCCCAGGAAAGTGTGGTAGATCTTCTGACCGGCTTTGTTGCCTCTTTCCAGATAGACGCCAGCGGTGAGGAGTTGATGGTGGATGGAGTTTTTGGTTACTCCACGTACGATGCGGTCCAGTATTATGAAGATATTAATTTTCAATCACCCATGCCTGAGAAGGAGGAGATTCCCGAGGTGAGGTATAACTTCTTCAAGTATGTGCTGGCCATCAATCACCTGACCAATGAGTTGATACTCTTCGAGCATATTGTAAATGGTGAAGCAAGCAAAATCAATGATGTTACATCTCTGCTGCACAACCGGAACATAGCCACCTATGGATTTGATGTGGAGGGTGAAGAGTCTTCTAACCTTTCCGATGAAGCATATCGCCAGATGGTGACCAAGGGAAAGGAGCACTGTTTCAGAGGAGATGTATTCCAGATTGTTCTCTCCCGTCAATTCTATCAAACCTTCAAAGGAGATGAGTTCAACGTATATCGCGCCCTTCGCTCCATTAATCCTTCCCCATACCTGTTCTATTTTGATTATGGCAGTTATAAATTATTCGGGTCCTCACCTGAAGCTCAGATTGAAGTCAAAGCAGGGAAAGCCTATATCAATCCCATCGCGGGTACTTTCAAGCGTACAGGAAATGACAGGGAGGATCAGGAATTGGCTAAAAAGCTCGCTTCAGACGATAAGGAGAATGCAGAACATGTCATGCTGGTTGACCTGGCCAGGAACGACCTGAGCCGGTCCACGCGAAAGGTAACTGTGGAGGACTACAGGGAGATTCAGTTCTATTCACATGTGATCCACATGGTCTCGAAAGTTTCTGGTATTTTACCGGAAGATGCAAATACCATTCGGATCATGGCCGAATCTTTTCCTGCAGGGACCCTTTCAGGTGCCCCAAAATACAGGGCCATGGAATTGATCGACAGGTATGAGAATAAGAAAAGGGGATACTATGGAGGTACCATAGGGTTTATTCGGTTCAATGGTGATATTAACCACGCCATTATGATCCGTTCATTTCTTTCCCGTGACCATGTACTCTATTACCAGGCCGGAGCCGGGATTGTGTCTGAATCTACTGAAGAGGGAGAGTTACAGGAGGTGAACAACAAGCTTGCGGCACTGAAATCGGCCATTGAGATGGCCCGTCATATGAACAATGAAAACTAGCATGATCATGAAGATACTGGTACTGGATAATTATGACTCTTTTACATACAACCTGGTTCAATACATTGAGAGGGTGCTTAAGACACCTGTTGATGTGAAACGAAATGACCAGATTACGCTAAAGGAGATTGCCGTGTATGATAAAATTCTCATCAGCCCTGGTCCCGGGATCCCTGAGGAAGCGGGGATTTCACTGGACCTGGTCAGGGAATATGGTGCAACAAAAAGCATCCTGGGTGTCTGCCTTGGCCATCAGGCCATAGCGGAAGCCTATGGGGGTTCAATAAAAAACCTCTCAACCGTATACCATGGAGTAGTGGGGCAGATGAGCCAGGTGGTGGCCGAAGAATACCTGTTTGAAGGTATTCCTGTGGATTTTGATGCAGGACGCTATCACTCATGGGTGGTTGAGCATGAAACACTTCCGGAGGAGCTGGAGATCACTGTGGAGAATGATGAAGGATTCATCATGGCCATCAGGCACAAAAAATACGATGTGAGGGGCGTCCAGTTTCATCCCGAGTCGGTGCTGACAGAGTACGGGGGCAGGATGATCCTTAATTGGTTAAACACAGGTAGAGAACATTCATTATGAAAGAGACCTTAAAATATCTATTCGATCATCAAACCCTGGGAAATGAGGACGCCAAACGCATCCTCAGGAATATTGCCGGGGGGAAATACAATGATTCTGAGATTGCTGCCTTTATTTCGGTATACCTGATGCGCAGCATTACAGTTGAGGAGCTATCTGGATTCAGGGATGCCCTGCTGGAACTTTGCACACCTGTAGATCTTTCAGAATTCAATACCATCGATGTATGCGGGACCGGGGGTGATGAGAAGAACACTTTTAATATCTCTACCCTGACCTCTTTCGTAGTAGCAGGTACCGGAGAGAAAGTGGCCAAGCATGGAAACTACAGTGTTTCATCTGCCTGTGGCTCCTCCAACGTATTGGAGTATTACGGATACACCTTTACAAACGACACCGATCGGTTAAAAAGAGAGATCGACCAGTATAACATCTGTTTCCTCCATGCCCCGCTCTTCAATCCGGCCATGAAGAATGTGGCGCCTGTTCGCCGAAGTCTCCGGATCAAGACCTTTTTTAATATGCTGGGTCCTATGGTAAATCCCGCCTTTCCAAACAATCAGTTGGTGGGTGTATTTAGCCTCGATGTGGCCAGGCTCTATAACTATTTGTACCAGGAATCGGAAAAACAATACTGCATTGTCCATTCGCTGGATGGATATGACGAGATATCCCTGACAGGTGGATTTAAGGCGTTGACACGCCACACAGAGCGATTATATGATCCTGGAGACCTGGGTATGGCCCGGGTGACTCCTGAGGATATATTTGGAGGATCAACCGTGGAGGAGGTTTCGGCTGTTTTTCTGAAAATTCTGGAGGGGAATGGGAGTGAGTCCCAGAAAAATGTGGTTGTGGCCAATGCAGCCCTGGCCCTGTTCTGTATGGACGAATCCAAAGGATTGGATAGCTGCCTGGAGCGTGCACGTTATTCCCTGGAATCGGGTGCTGCATTGAATACTTTTAAGAAACTGGTAAAGAGCAAATAACAATATTCTTATCAAATGAATATACTGGATTCCATTGTGGAGCATAAGCGGGTTGAAGTGATGAAACGGAAGATGAAACGCCCCATTTCCAATTTGAGGACAATGCCCTTCTATGGCCGGCAAACCAATGTTATTACGCTATCAAAGCTGGAGGATAGACCTGGTATCATTGCTGAGTTTAAGAGAAAGTCACCATCAAAAGGGCCCATTAATGTGGATGTGGATCCGGTGGTGGTTGCAAATCAATATCTCTCTGCAGGAGCTGCAGCTGTAAGTGTACTCACAGACAGGGATTTCTTTGGTGGTTCGTTCCAGGACCTGCAGCGTGTGAGGGATTCCAATTCGGATGGGGTTTTACTTCGAAAGGATTTTATTATCGATCCTTACCAGTTGCACGAAGCCAGTGCCTATGGAGCAGATATGATATTGCTCATTGCATCCATTCTTGACCGGAATGAGGTGGCAGAACTTGCGCTGGAGGCAAAGTCCCTTGGGCTCAATGTGCTGTTTGAAGTGCATGGTGCAGATGAGTTGGAAAAGTACCATCCAGCCATTGGATATGTGGGCGTGAACAACCGGAACCTGAAAACTTTTGGAGTGGATACAAACCTGAGCAAAAATCTGATAGGGCAGATGCCGGAAGGTGTTCTACCTGTCTCGGAAAGTGGTTTATCAGGTCCGGAAGAGATAAAGAGACTCTACCAGGCAGGGTATCGCCTGTTTTTAATGGGAGAAGCATTTATGAAGGAAGCTGATCCCGGCAAAGCCTGTGCAGAACTGATTGAACAGCTAAAGGTTGTATAGATATCATGGCGACAGGATCCCTTAAAATAAAGGTGTGTGGCATGCTCTACCCGGATAACCTGGAAGAGGTATGTGCGTTGGGACCCGATTATGTGGGTTACATCTTTTATCCGGGTTCCAAACGGTACGTGGGGAAGGAACCGGATCCGGCTCTTTTTAGGATTCCGACCGACGAGATAAAAAAGGTAGGTGTTTTTGTGGATGAAAAAGTCCATCATGTGATCAGGATCAGTGAAGCCCTCAGGCTTGACCTGGTGCAGTTACATGGGAGTGAATCGCCAGACTATTGCAGGATCATCAGGGATGCCGGTTTCCCGGTTATTAGAGCATTTGATCCGGGTCTGGTCCCACAGGAAAATCCTGCTCCCATAAAAAAGTACTCCCTGGAGGATTATAGCGAGCTGGTTCACCTGTTCCTCTTTGATACACCGGGACCAGGATATGGTGGAACGGGACAAAAGTTTGATTGGAACCTGGTTTTAGGAGCACCCGTCTCTTCCCCATTTTTATTGAGTGGTGGCATAGGTCCGGATGACGCAATGGCCGTTGGCAAATTGAGGCACAGTTCCCTGCATGGAATAGATGTGAACAGCAAATTTGAGGTGTCACCTGGTTTCAAGGATATTCCGTTGCTTCGAAAGTTTTTTTTAGAAATCAGAAAATAGAATCATATGAGATTTGAGGTTGATAACAATGGTTTTTACGGGGAGTTTGGGGGTGCCTATATTCCCGAGATGCTCTATCCGAATATCAGGCAGCTGGAAGAGAACTATAAAAAAATTCTTGACTCCCATGAATTCAAAAGTGAGTTTAAGCTGTTGTTGAAGGATTATTCAGGCAGGCCCACGCCTCTGTTTAGAGCAACCCGGTTATCAGAGCACTTCGGGACGCAGATCTTTTTAAAAAGGGAGGATCTGAATCATACTGGTGCCCATAAGATTAACAACACCATTGGACAGATCCTGCTGGCCAGGCAGCTGGGAAAGAAACGCATCATTGCTGAAACAGGGGCCGGACAACATGGGGTTGCCACTGCCACAGTCTGTGCGCTTACCGGGATGAATTGTATTGTCTATATGGGTGCACTGGATGTAGAGAGGCAGGCTCCCAATGTAAAAAAAATGAAAATGTTGGGTGCGGAAGTTGTGCCTGTACACAGCGGCAATAAAACCCTTCAAGATGCTACCAATGAGGCCATTCGGGATTGGATCAATCACCCGGTGGAAACACATTATATTATAGGATCGGTGGTTGGTCCGCATCCATATCCCGATATGGTGACCCGGTTTCAGTCTGTTATCTCAGAGGAGATTAAGGTTCAGCTGGGAGAGAAAACAGGACGTGATTATCCCGACTACCTGGTGGCCTGCGTAGGTGGGGGAAGTAATGCAGCAGGAGCGTATTTTCACTACCTCGAGGATGAGCGGGTGAGGCTGGTTTCGGTTGAAGCAGCGGGATTGGGTGTAGATAGCGGAATGTCGGCAGCCACGTCAGTATTGGGAACTACCGGGATTATCCATGGAAGTAAAACCCTGCTGATGCAGGATAGAGATGGTCAGATTGAAGAGCCTTATTCCATATCGGCGGGATTGGACTATCCGGGTGTGGGCCCGTTGCACGCCTGGCTAGCGAAAACAGGAAGGTCAGAGGTACTGACGGCTACTGATGAAGAGGCTCTTCAGGCTGCACTGCTCTGTAGCCGGAAAGAGGGGATAATTCCCGCCCTGGAGACGGCGCATGCATTGGCAGTCCTTGATAAACTTTCAGCAGGGGAGGAGGACATCGTAGTGGTGAACCTGTCGGGAAGGGGTGACAAGGATATGGATACATACATCGATAAATTAGGATTATAGTAGAAGATCATGAACAGAATAGACCGTTTATTCAGCGAAAAATCAGGAGAGATTCTCTCCATCTATATCACCGCAGGCTACCCTGGACTTACCGATACCCCAATTCTGCTAAAGGCTTTACAGGATCATGGCGCAGATATGGTAGAGATCGGAATCCCTTTCTCAGACCCACTGGCTGATGGTCCGGTCATCCAGCGAAGCAGCCAGGTGGCTCTGGGCAACGGCATGAATCTTGAATTGCTTTTTAGACAACTGGCGGGGATTCGTGAGAGTGTTCACATCCCCCTGGTAATGATGGGTTACCTTAATCCCGTACTTCAGATGGGAATGGATATTTTTCTGGAGAAGTGTGAGCAAACCGGGATAGATGGTGTAATCATTCCGGATCTCCCGCCTGATGAGTATGACTCCAAATACAGGGAGCTCTTTCAATCTTTTGGGATTCATTTTACCATGCTGATTACACCGCAGACGGATGCCAATCGGATCAAGCGCATCGCAGGTTTGTCAAAGGGATTCTTATACCTGGTTGCAGATGCTTCAACCACGGGAAGCAAGTCTAAAGTGGGATCCCACCAGCTTGCCTATTTTAAGCGCATTAAAGAGATGGACCTTCAGGTTCAGGGACTGGTGGGATTTGGGATTTCCAATCACGAAACCTTTATGGCGGCATCTACCTACACCAGTGGAGCCATTATTGGAAGCGCATTTATCAAGGCGCTTGGCGAGGAAGAACCTCAATTACTGGAAGAGAAGGTGAAGACATTTATTCGTCAGATCAGAAACGACGGGTAACAGTTAGCGGGTAGAGTTTAGCCAGACAATTCCTTTAATGCCTAAACGCCATCCGGTCCAGTCCATGGTTAGCTCTCTTTGCCTGTCATCAGGGTCCAGTAGTTCCTCTCCGGTATCCTTTTCAGTCATTTTTCCTGGCATGTCCACCATATAGCCCCCTTCAATTCCAATGGCAGCTTCTTTGAATTTATAGAGTAGCTCGAGCCCTACTGAACCAGCAGGACCTATTGATCTGTAATTGTTAGTGATTCCACTGGAGAGGGTTAGAATATTTACGGAGGAACTAATACTCATGTCCGTCAAATTCACATCCAGCCTTCCAAACAGGGAGAGGTCCAGTCGATCGTTTTCCAGAATGGTATAGTTAACAAAAGCCCCGAAACGATGGGATACAGCAATCATATCCGTAGATATTTTACCAGAGTAATCGGTATAATTTGATCTACCTCCTGTGGTGCTGTAGCTATAGAGTCCACCCATCCGAACGTGATAGTAAAGCTTTCTGACCACCCCTGCAGATGCGGTGAAATAGGGAGGAAATGAGCTGGTAACCTTTCCTTCTACAGGATAGGAACTCAGGATGTAGTCCTGGAGGTATTTCATGTCATCCATCCTGAAGGTACCACCGCCGAAAGTGACTGTGAGTCCGGTTTCTTGCCCATAAACTGTGGGATTAACAAGGAGTTGGGCTCCCAAGATGCTGAAAAGTACAAATAGCTTTCTCATTCAGGTCACCATTTAAAAAGTATGCCATATTTCAGATTCACCTCCAGAGCTTCATAGCCGGTAACATCGGCCAGGCTGTTGGTATTGGATGAGTAGTAGATGTCCAGATGCAGAGTGTCTATCCCGGGCGTAAGGACATCATGGGGGTAAAGCCAGAATGAACCATGGGATGTGTCGGATTCATATATGGACCGGCCGGGTAACCATGCCTCCACAAAATAGAGTTTTCCGTTCTGGATGGAAATGTCATATTCCACAAGGAGACTATCCTCAACAACCGGAGTGGCGATGGTGTCCAGGTTGGTTCTCACATCAATAACAGGGGGGAGGTCGGGTATGGGTTCAACATAGAATATTTCGTTATCTGAATAGAGACACGCATTGCAAAGCATTAGAAAACCTACCAGGATATAGATGTATCTCTTATTTTTCATCAGGGCTTCAAAAGTAGGAAGGGGTTAGCTAAGTGCGTTGTCGATGACCTGCTGAAGGACTTCTTCCATTTTCATGCCCGCAGACTCTACCTGTTTGGGTATGATACTCTCCTGGGACATTCCTGGAATGGAGTTGAGCTCCAGGAAATAAAGCTGGTTGCCTTTAATGATGAAATCAGCCCTGATGATTCCCGAACAGTCGGTAAGATCATAAATCCGGATTGCCATCTCCTTGCACTTTTTTGTTAGAAGATCGTCTATCCGGGCTGGTGTAATCTCTTCAGCTTTCCCATCGGTATATTTCGCTTCGTAGTCAAAAAACTCATTTTGTGTGATGATCTCAGTGATGGGGAAAACTTTGAATCCATCATGGTCTTTTAGTACGCCACAAGTAACCTCTGTACCTTTGATATAGCGTTCGACAATGGCCTCACTATCTTCCTTGAGGGCCTCATCGAGGGCTGGTTGTAACTCATCGAATCGAACCACCTTTGCGATACCAAAACTGGATCCCCCACTGTTTGGCTTAACAAAACAGGGAAATCCCACCGTTTCGGCAAGTGCTTCCAGGTCTGTGGACATTCCTTTTCTAACAAGGACAGCTTCGGGCGTGAGCACATCGTGATGCCTTAGATAGCTTTTACAGGTATACTTGTTAAAAGTCAGCGCTGAAGAAAGGTGGTTTGAACTGCTGTAGGGTATTCCTATCATATCGAAAAACCCCTGCAGTTTGCCATCTTCACCGGGAGTTCCATGGATAGTATTCCAGGCAAAATCAAATGTGGTCCGCTTTCGGGCACCTATAAAACTGAAAGTATTCTTATCCAGGGGAATCCTTTTTTCACCAAAATGGACGGTCCATACTCCCCCTTTAACCTCCACCAGGTATGAAGTATGACCTGCCAGTGAAAGCCATTTACGCACCTGATCTGCACTTTTCATAGAGATTACGTATTCCGAAGAATCTCCTCCTGTAAATATGGCAATGTTCATGATTGCTGTGATTGTACTGTTCTCCTAGGATAAATTTAACAGTTTTTATACAAAAGAGCCCTACCTGGTTGGTCTCAATTTTGACGAATGAGTAGATTCTCATCCATGAACGCATAAATTTAACAGTGTTGTCCCCACTATTCCTCCCGGCGTCCCTGTATATATGTACTCCATTTTTGAAGTACATGCTGGAAGCCTTCAGGAAGAGGTGCCTCAAAACTCATTTCCTCACCCGAGGAGGGATGAACGAATCCCAACGTTCTGGCATGCAAAGCCTGACCCGGCAGCTGTTCGAAACAATTCTGGACAAACTGTTTATATTTGGTAAAAGTGGTTCCCCTGATGATCTGGTTGCCTCCATACTCGGGGTCATTGAAAAGAGGGTGGGAGATGTACTGAAAATGGACCCTGATCTGGTGGGTACGTCCTGTTTCCAGCCTGCACTCTACAAAGTTCACGTATCCCAGCCGTTTCAGGACTTTGTAATGGGTTATCGCTACTTTACCATGATCGCCTTCCGGGAACACATGCATTTGTTTGCGATTTTTGGGGTTTCTACCAATGTGACCTTCAATGGTGCCCTGGTCAGATTTCATATCGCCCCATACCAGGGCGTTGTATGCCCTTTTGGTGGTTCTGTGAAAAAATTGGCTGGCCAGCTTATTTAATGCGAGTTCATTTTTTGCCACCACCAGTAATCCGGATGTGTTCTTGTCTATCCTGTGTACCAGTCCGGGTCTCTCTTCACCGCTGCCAAAGAGGGGATTGTCCTTAAGGTGAAACATCAGAGCATTAACAAGGGTTCCGGTGTAGTTGCCATAACCCGGATGCACCACCATACCAGCTTGCTTATTCACCACAATCAGATCCTTATCCTCGTATATCAACTCCAGTGGAAGATCTTCCGGAATCAACTCTATTTTTCGGGGTGGATGCGGCAGTACGATGCTGATGGTATCTCCTGGCTTAACACGATAGTTGGGTTTTACCGGTAATGTATTGGCCAGAATATTTCCAGCATTGGCTGCAGCCTGAATTCTGCTTCTGGAAGTTCCTTCAAGTCTATTGGAAAGGAATTTATCAATTCTTAAAGTCGTTTGCCCGGGATCTGCCTGAAATCTGAAATGTTCAAATAATTCGTTATTCTCGATCGTGGATTCGGACATGCCTTATGGATTGATCAAAAGTTTTGAATGATAGATGTTTGAGCCGGAGAGGATCCGTACGTGGTACATTCCCCTGGCAAGGCCTGAGACATCCATGCTATTAGAGTCGATTGTTACCTGTCGGACCAGGCGACCAGCAGCATCATAGATCTCAATTCGGGTTCCCGATGTCTCCCCCGGATCAGGCAGTTCGAAATAGATTCTGTCTGTGGCCGGGTTTGGGAAAAGCTGCATGGCAGTTGATGGGTGTGATGCCTGTTCAAGTCCCGTAGTCTCATCGTACAGATAGGGTCTGAACATGATTACCCCCGGGGCAGACGAACTTCTCCAGATGCCTTGAATGTTATAATACATCACCGATGGAGATGGGTTATTATTTTTGTCCAATCCCACATTCAGAAGGTATTGGTTGTATTGTTTCCATCCCACATAAAACGGACCATCAACTGGTACCGGTTCTGAAAACTCATACTTTACGAATCCCGGATAGGAGGATGGATAGATGGGCTTGAAATCCGTTTTATCATCCCAAATGGCTACTCCTGGTTTGCCCTCATCGTCATCCCAAACCATCAGGTTGAAATAGTAATCCAGGTTAATTGAGTCGTACACCTGGTTAAAGGAAATATAGACACCTCCCAGCAAATCGGCCTGGTATGCATTGTATTTTATGGCCACTACACCTGCAGCTGTTCCACTGCCCCTGAGTCCGTACCCAGCTTCAGGTGTCCCGTCATCATAGGCATAATAATCCTTGAACAACTGATCGTGAACAACCGTATCATTCACTTTAGGATCAAATTCATCGGTACGCAGTGCAGCTTCAAATCGGATGAGGGCTGAATCTCCACGATTAAAATTGAATGGGTAGATAAAGCCAAAGTTCACCACAGTGTCTGTCATCCCTGGAAGGTCCTGTGCTGTAGGGACACCGGGAGTATGCACCTCGTTATAAGCTGGCTCGTAGATGGTGAGCGAACGGGTCACATTTCTTGTAATAGAATCATTGTTCCTGTATCGACCTGATGTATATGGATTTAGAACCGTGTTATATGCGGGTTTGAAATGTGACCAGGGAAGAGAGGAGAGGTCTTTTAAAATGGAAGTAAGCGGTGTATTAAATGCCACGTCACGAAGTACAGTATCGGCAGCAAATCTGTTGTGGTCCAGTCTCACATAATCGATGTGCCAGTAGTCCACATTACTTCGCATATCCAGATAGTCATTGTTGCGAGGCAGACTGGCTCTGTTTCTGAACCTGAACCTGAATCCTTCAACCAGAAACCGTTCTTCCTTAACAGGAATCATGGCATGTTGGAATGGGTGAACATCACTTCCGGGGATACTCCAGACATTGACCCACATTCCGGAATCCTGGGCGAAAAAATCAACCATCAGGGAATCGTCTTCCTCTGGAATATCACATAGTCCCCCAGGTTGAAAGAGAAAGCTGAGATAAATACTGTCAGATACAGGATAATTCAGATTGATTGGGTGACTGGTCAGGGAATCAGCAATAAAGGTGTTGGGTGAGAGCACTGCTGTGGGGTAGAGGCTCCCATCACTGTCAAGAGCGTCCAGGGTAGCCACTCCATTTGATACGGGGTCCACAGAGAAGTTGTTATTCACAAAGGCGAAGTCGTCACTCCAGAACTCCATGTTTGGGCTCCCCGCGCTATTGGAAAAGTCGTCAAAAAACGGAAGCTCCAACATGATGAACTCTGCAGACTTTTTTAATCCCCTCTGGCTTAGATGCCCACTGGCTGCCATGGGATTGTTATAAAGGGGGATGATCACCTCCTGGGCTTGTATCCCTGAGAGACAAACAAGGCTAAGAAGTAGCCCTGCGGTTGATTTAAAGACTTTGTACATGCACAATTTCTATGTCATCACCAATGAGAAGCGAATCGGGCTGTGGCAGCAGGGTTGAATCTGCAGAGATCCAGATATCTACCTCCATTCCCATGTTCAGTCGTTTGAACTCATCGAATTCCGGGTACTGTCTCCAGATAAAAGCAGCTGCACTATCTTCTGCATTCTGCATGCTTTCGTCGAAAGTGACGGCTCCAAGGTTCAAATAGTAATCTGCAATGATATCTGCAGCAGCCTCCAGCCCCACACCTATAAGATCCGGGACCCTGGTTGTTTCACTACTCAACCCCATCCCAAGTACCAGGTCAATCACTGTTCCTTTGGTAATTTCGATTCCTTCATTAATAACGGACTCGTTGTGCATTTGTTGTAGAACGTTATTGATTGCATAATCGGGCTTGTACTGAATGTCACCAAGAACCAACCCTGCATTCTGTAAGGCAAGCCTTGCCTGACGGATCGAGAGTCCCACCAGCCTGGGCATGGACACCATTTCGGGATTGATTGCATTCATGGTCAGGAATAGCTTCCTGTTTTTCTTTACCCGGGAATTGGCTTTGGGATTTTGCTTCAATACAGTTCCCCTCGGCATTTCATTGGAGAAGACCGAATCCACCACTTCAAATCGAAGCCGCCTGGATGAGGTTACATCTCCCACCTCTTCCTCAGTAAGACCAGAAAGATTCGGCACAGTGATGGCCTGACCGTGGTGTGTGTATATTTTAAGCCACACTAGGATGGCGAGCAATAATATGACGCCAATGCCAACTGCCAGTCCCAGGTGTTGCAGAAATTTCTTCGAAATCAGAAACTTAAGAAAATCCATTTCAAAAACTTTGTTTAAAGGTAAGGTTTATTGAATGATATTTATGAGCTACTGGTATCCAGCCCTGT
>Ga0164313_10002951_pt1 | contig 15154 bp, 13 predicted proteins | sample GuaBasSedimGuay4_FD_113735 | JGI IMG/M metagenome (GOLD analysis project Ga0164313, IMG submission 113735) | Subseafloor sediment microbial communities from Guaymas Basin, Gulf of California, Mexico - Guay4, Core 4569-4, 0-3 cm | ecosystem: Environmental > Aquatic > Marine > Hydrothermal vents... | reverse complement strand
GCCGTAAACAAAGGTCGTACGGTAGTCGGGATGTGTCGCAACCGCAGACCCGTCGGCGGCATCCACCAGATCGAGCTGGCGGTTGCCGTCCTCGATCCAGTTGTAGCGGACGACCAAACCGGCGGAACGGTCCTTGAGGTTGTTTCCCCCACAATTCGCCCGCAACCGGCCCATGTGGTTGCGCTGATAGGTGATCCCGATCGCCGAGGTGTAGGTGTTGTGCTGGTAGATGCTGCCCTCGACTCCGTTGCCGTGGATGTGGTTTCCGTCGATGAGGATGTCCTGCGTCTGGCCGTTGAACGAGCCGATGAAGAGACCATTGCCCGAGTCCGACAGAACACAGTTGCGGATTACCAGGTGAGCCGCCTTTTCGACGTAGATCGCCGCCGCATTGTCGGAATAGGCCTCGGGGTCGCCATCCGCGTTGGTGAAGCCGTACGGCGGGCGGCCCGACCGGATGTCGAGGTTCTCGATGACGATGTGCGCAGGCAGGGTGTCGGGTGGGTTGTTCGAGCCGCCGATCTTGAGCACCCCGCGTGATTCGTTCCAGTAGTCGAGGGCGAGACGAGTCGTGGCATCGCGGCCGTCGATGATCGGGAGCTGGCCGGCCGGGCCGAGGACACCCGAGACGACGATTGGTTGCGACATGGTTCCCTGGCGGCACAAGACCCACTTCTCTTTGTAGGCTGCGGGCCGCCAGTGGATCAACACCTGGTCTCCGGGTTGGAGGTTTTCCCAGGGCACATCGCCGATGGCGGCCAGCATCCCGGCGCCCTCGCCGACCTCGTAGTCGGTCGCGGCCGCGGTTGCGGCGGCCAAGCAGAGAAACGCGGCGATGCAACGGTGTCGATGTGGGTGCTTGATTTCCATCTCACAACCGTACGCGGACGGTGAATCGGTGCCGGGTGATCTTGCTCACGTTGCGCGGGTTCCTGAAGACCTGCGACAACGACGACACCCGAGGCGCGGGCGGCCGGGTCCTGGGTAACCAAAATGGTGCCGGGCACCAATTTCTGCGCCCTTTCGGCCACTGATGGGCTCCACTTCGTGGCTTTACGTACCGACGGCCCGCGCCTATAGTTTGTTCAACGCTCACAATCGAGCAACATGAACGGGCCGGCTGGAACCGAGGCTTTTCCGCGCCAGTCGGCCGGCCAGGATGGAAGGCGTCCGCATGCAGCTTCAACCTACGCAACCGATCTTCGATTACCGAACCCTGCGGCTGCTCGTGGGAGTCATCGCGTTCGCGCTCCCCTTTGTGGTCACGATCATCGCAAGTGAAAGCCTTCCCTCGGTCAGCGCCTCGTACTTCTCCGAGGCAAGAGATCTGTTTGTTGGGCTCATGTTTATCGTCAGCGCATTTCTTCTTGCGTACAACGGACACTCGATCCCTCAGGCGATTGCGAGCAAGGTGGCCGCGGTGGCGGCAGCCTGTGTGGCGATCTTCCCGACATCCAAGACGTGCGAGCCGTCGACCTGGGTCACGATCACTCACACCGCATCCGCGGTCGTGCTCTTGTCAATCCTGGCTTACTTCTGTCTTGGTCCGTTTCGCAAGAAGACCTGGGGGATGGACGGAAAGAAGCGCCGGCGGGCGTTTGTCTATGTCGGCTGCGGCCTGGTCATGATTGGCGCCATGTTGGCGGGCGCCTACGGCATGTTCGTACTCGGCTGTGACGAGCGGGAGGAATCCCGGATCATCTACTGGGTCGAAGCGATCGCTTTGGTTGCTTTCGGCGTGGCGTGGTTCGTGGCGGGCAAGTGGCTGCCGATCATGGCCGACGGGGACGAAGAGCTGAGATTCTTTCAGCAAGAGCACGATAGCGGGACGTGATCGATGATGGATGGATGGGCGCCACGGATGAGCACGACAGGATGGGTGCCACGTAGACGTTTGCACACTTGCATGGAAAACAGCGCGACCCATTGATCAACCGGCTCGATGACTCCAATAGCAAGACCTGTTCTTATTTCCAAGGCAACCGATATTTCCTTCCCATTCGACTTTTCCAGTAAGTTTCGATACTGTGCCTCTAACAGGTTCTAAAACGATGGCTGGTCTTGAGACGGATCACCTTGGCCGCTATGAAATCCTCGACGTCCTCGGCGCCGGAGGGATGGGTGAGGTCTATCGCGCCAGGGACTCCCAGCTCGGCCGACTTGTCGCCGTCAAGGTCATCCACAACGATGTCGCCAAGAACCGTTCCGCGGTTCAACGATTCGAGCGCGAAGCGAGGACCATTGCCCAGCTGTCCCACCCCAACATCCTCAATATCCACGACTTCGGCGAGGATGACGGTATCGCCTATGCCGTTACCGAGCTTCTCGAGGGCAGCGATCTTCGGCACCGCCTTCACACCGGGAAGCTACCTCTCTCCAACGCGATCAGGATCGGTGTCGCGGTGGCCAAAGGCCTCGCGGCCGCCCACGGCAAGGGCATCATCCATCGGGACATCAAACCGGAAAACGTCTTCATCACATCGGATGGTCAAATCAAGATCCTCGATTTCGGGATCGCAGGGTTGTGGAGCACCGCCGCAGAGGAACCGGTCGAACCCAACCAGTCGACCGCGACCCTGACGGAATCGGGACGAGTTCTCGGAACGGCGGGCTACCTCTCACCGGAACAGGCTCGCGGCGAGAAGTCGGACGCGCGGAGCGACATCTTCTCGCTGGGCTGTGTGCTCTACGAAATGCTGACCAGAGAGCGGGCATTCTCCGCCGAAACACCACAGCAGACCATGCTCGCAGTCCTCAACCGCGACCCGGCCCCAATGGCTGACTTCAATCCGGGCATACCGGCAGCGCTCGAATCCGTTGTTCGACAGTGCCTCGAGAAGCAGCCTGGCGAGCGCTTCGAATCGGCCCGAGACGTCGCCTTCGCCCTTCAGGCGGTCTCCACTACCGAGCGAACGTCTCCCGTCGCGGAGGCCATTGAACTCAGAAGGGCGAAACGCAAACGAGTCGCTGCCGGCATCACCGCCGTCATCGCTCTGGTGCTGGCCGCCCTGGCGGTCATCCAGCTCAACCTCCGTGCCCCACCCCCGATCCCCGAGGAGAAGCACCTCTCGGTCTTCCGATTTGCCGCAATCGGTGACGACCCCGGGCTCCAGGAGATCGCCGACGGTCTGACCGAAACCGTGACCATCGGGATGCGCCTGATTGAGGAAGAGACTGAGGAGACCTTCTGGGTCGTCCCGCGCGACATGATGCGAAAACCCGACGCCGCCACCCTCGAGCTGGCGCAACGAAAATTCAGTATCACCATCGGGCTGAAAGGGCGGATCGAACGCTCCGGCGATCTCCTGCGCCTCACCATCGATGCTGTGGATCCCGAAACCGGCGGCGTTTTCTCATCGACCGAGCTCGCCGACGACTTCAGCAATCTCGTCTCGTTCCAACAGGAACCGGTGTTCGTTATCGCAGCGCTCCTCGATGTGCATCACGATGGCGATCTTCCCGGCGGCATCTTCAACGGCGGCACCAATATCGCCCCCGCCTTGACCTCGTACCTGAGGGGTCGAGGGCAGCTGCGTCGGTCGACCGACCAGGCGGACCTCGAATCCGCCGTCGACCTGCTCTCCGGGGCGGTCCGAGATGATCCTCTCTTCAGCGCGGCGAGAGTGGCGCTGGCCGAAGCCCGTCTTCGGCTCTTCGAGAAAACCCGCGATCCCGCGACCCTCGAACTCGGCCTGCAGGAGTCCAACAGCGTGTCCGCCACCGATCCGTACTTCGGCGCGGCGCTGCGGTGGCAGGGTGCTCTCTACCGCTCCGCCGGCCGACTCGACGAGGCCGCAACCTCGTACGCAGCGGCCGTCGAGGAGCGTCCCCACGACGCCGAGATCAGAATCGAGTTCGGTCGAACCCTTCAGGCTCAGGGTCGGCACGAAGACGCACGAAGACAGTTCCACAAGGCCATCTACCTCCGCCCCGGCTACTGGCCTGGCAATCACTGGCTGGCGGTACTCAACTTCGTCCAGGGCGACTACGAGGCGGCGGCCATCGAGTTCCGCAACATCGTCGAGTACGCGCCGTCCAGCTTCTTCGGCTACAACAACCTCGCCAACGTCTACGACAAGCTCGGACGCCGAGAAGATTCCTTCGCGGCGCTCGAACGCTCCATCGAACTCGAGCCGGAAAACAACCCCTACGCCTTCATCAACCTCGGCAAGCTCTATTTCGACGACGCTCGGTTCGCCGATGCTGCGAGGATTTTCGAAAAATCGCTCGAACTCTACCCGGACAGCTCGCTGACATGGGGAAACCTCGCCTATTCCTACGCGTCCGGCGCCGACGCCTCGAGGTCCGAGGACGCAGCCCGCAAGGCCATCGAATTGGCCGAGCTCGAGCTCGAGACGACGCCAGACGACCCCAACCTGTTGTGCAACCTTGCGGGCTACCACGCCCTCGTCGGCGAACACGACGAGGGGGTCGAATTGCTCGAACGTGCTATCGCCACCGACCCGCAGGATCCTCACGTCATCGGAAACATCGCCGGGATCTGGGAGGACCTCAGCGAACGTGACCGTGCGCTCGAATGGGTCGAGCGCGCTTTCGAACGAGGCGTGCTACCGAGCCGCTTCGAGAGTCGCCCGCTTCTGCGCGGGTTGGTGGCGGATGAGCGGTATCAACGGCTGGTTCTGGTTCAGAAACAAACAAACCGCTGAGGCTTTCGAAACGGAGGGTTTCATGTGCAAGAAAAGACAGAAACGGGTCAGACGAGTCGCTAAGAGAATAGAGCCTCTAGGAATCAAAGATTTAAAAACTGCGTACCAGACGCTTGACCAGATCCTCGAACAGGCTGCCGCGCACCAGGACAAGCCGATGGTTGGGAGGATTGGAGAGGTCCGGAGGTTTTCGCTCTTTGGACCTCATTTCACTGTTCTCGAGACCGATATCGGGGAGGGCGAGTCTGAGTATTACCTCGAGTCCAACATCGATGGAAAAACGACTCTTCCGGCTGGTTTCACCTTCCTTTTCAAGAACGGCACCGATGATCTGATTCGGCTCGTTTTCTTTGACAACACCAATTTTTCCGCTTGGGACAACGCGAGTGAAAACCTACAGCTGCCCGAAACCGACAACGGCACAGCTGTTCTGGTGCTTTTTCCGGGCCAAACCGGTGCGGCATCGACCATGGGACCGATGGAACCTGAGGACGGCTTGGATGCGGAAGGACCGACGACAACCGACATCTGGATCAGCGTCGAGTTGTGGGACGATGCCACCAACGAGTGGGATCGTGTCGGAGAATCCGGAAATGGCGCCGACATGGGGATCAACAACCCCTAGGTGTGAACACAATATTCATTGACAAGGGAGCCGCCTTCATCCGGGTCTTCTTGACATCTCCGCTCCGAAGCGGCCGCAGTGTTAGTCACGAACAGGTATCGACTCCCCTCGGAGAATCAGTGGATCTCGTGCGGCTCCTCATAGTCGCACGTGCCGCTCTGGTCGTTATCCGTCCACATCGTCGGCTCATCGAATCGCACTGACGAGTGTGAGCTTGGTGGTCCGACCCACACGATGCCGTCCGTGTCAGCCGCATCGGTTGAATCACCGGCGCTCCCCGCATCCGCTGACGTCGCGATCGACCCCTTCCACTCGCTAAACATTCTCGGCATTGGACCGAACAGCGGATCGTAGACGTACAACCACTGACCCTTGCCACCTGACTCATCGGAAGGATTCTCCTCACAGTAACCGACGATCACATGGTGATGGCCCCCGTACATGGCCATGATTGGCCGCTCAGTATGGATCCAATACTTGACGAGCGGAAATCCGAAGGCCGGGCTCATGTCTCCATGATAAACGACAGCGACCGGTTCCTCGGTGTCCATCGGACCATACAATCGCCAGCGGTCCGGAAGTGGATCTTCTTCGATGTCGTCGAGCTCGAGATCGAGCGCCCATCGAAAAAGTCTCGTGGCCATGGCCGGGTTGGCCCCACGCCTATGAGACAGGTTATTGCTGTCTTCCTGCTGACGAATGACACTGGCCTCCCGGGCGATTCGATCTTGACTCAGACAACGGGCTTTGTATGCCGAAACCAACATCGATATAGAGGCGAAGACGCAGTAGTTGTCCCCGTGAAGACACGGTTGCGCGGATGGCCGAGACAGATATCCAGCCCACTTCAAGACCGGTCTAGGATCCGAATTGACCACGAATCTTGTGACAGCCAGGATCTTCTCAACGACTGTATCCGGATCGCAGGTCGCGGAAATCCATCGGCTGGTGCAAACCTCGGAGTGACTGCCGTCGAGTGCCGCGACGCTCACGCAACGGGTATGGGGGGCATCCCCCGGACAGGCTTTATCGCCATCGGGATCGCATTTCAGGCAGTTCAGCAACGAGTCCTTTCGCTGGAACTTGAATTTCATCCAATCCAAAAAGTCACACCTCAGCGGATCTTCGCACACCGGTTTCTGAATAAACGACCAGAACTCACCCTGGTCTTCTGGCCCGGACGACGCCGGGATCATCGCCCAATCACACGGTGTCGCCACCGACTCAAACCGTCTGAACAGCCCTTCTCTACTGAAGAACCCGGCGGACATGGCAACCACTTCGTACAAGTAGTCTGCGTCGGGGAGAGGAGGACCCAACCGAAGAGCCGGCCACGGAGTTTCAATCTCGATGATGGGTTCTACCGTATCCGGAAGCCGGTATATTCGGACGAGAAACGAATCATCGCCCTTCCGCCTCTTCCAGGACAGTGCGAACGACCTCGAACCGACGATCGCCCCATCCGGTAGGCTGAACGCCTTGGGGCGAGGAACGGGGTTCGTCCACCCGGGACTCGCCTCGTACTGATCAAAGACCACCCAATCGTCGGGCGTACTTGTAACACTGTTCGGATACAGCCCAATCGACCAGCCTCTTGGAATGTCCGTTTCCGTTGAATCCGTGCCGAAACTCTCCACAACCGGGACGAAACCGGTTCTCGACCACATCTCGGCGATGGACGACGAGTCGGGAAAGTCGATCGGTCGCCCCCAAACCACCACGTCGCGAAGACGATCTTCCTCGGAAAACGACCCGTCCGGCACGGTTTGATAAAGAGAGATCGTCCCACGAATTGACCACGTCCGGACGTCGTCGTCTGGAACACCGATGCCAACCCGATGCAGGCCTGGGGAGCAATCGGAGAGCTGAATCGGCACTAGCAGCGCTTCTCCAGGTCCGAGCGCTCGACCTTCTCTCACGGGGATATCGATCCGTGGTCCATTCCCAACTGATAGCCGAAACCCCTCGAGTGACACGTCGACGGATGTTGGGTTGGCGATCTCTACCCAGGGGCATTGTCGACCTTCGGGTTTCGGCATGATCTCGCTAATGACCAGAGATTCCCGAACACCGGTTGGATCTTGGCCGAACACAGGCGACACCGCCGAGATGATCATCGCCAAACAGCACAACACCAACCTCATCTTCATGGTTTCTCCCCTTCGGACCGATCCCGACAGCAGATTGTGCGCAATCGGTTCAAATCTCTTCGCCGGATTCCACATTGAACTGAGATTTCTATGATGAACATAGGTTCGGAAACGCGCGTTTGCAAGTTAATGGCGACGACAGCGATCGCGTGCTCAGTGCTCGTGACGATCAAACAACACCATCGACGGCGAAGACGTGGGCGCCGTCACTTCTTTCTCTCTCCGAAACTGAGAGGATCGAAGTGCGAGAAAGCCTTCTCGCAGTGAACGGTTGGCGCGGTGTCGTCGATCGAACCGCACCGGCATGGAGGGACAAGTGGACACCGACCGGGCCACTCGTGCTCGTATAGCCGCCATGGTTGCGGCGGAAGCGGCAATGGAGCAGAAGGATCGGGATCCCCGCCGGGAGCTCGTGCGAACCAGCACCGCTGCGGCGAAGGCAATCGACGCCGATCCTGAAATCGTGTACCGAATGGCCAACGAGATTGTGGTCAGGACCTTTCGGGCCGATCTCGACAAACCGGGTTCGCTGGAGTTTCTGTGTGTCTCGTGTGGGGTCTCGGTACCTCGCCACCGTCTTGTCTGCGGCCAGTGCGCGCCCGGGTTTCTGTCCGACGACGAGCCGGAGTCAACCTCCTGAGGCGCCACTCTCAGCACAGCGGCAACCCCGTCCCGACACAACGCGTGAATCAGAAGGGTGGCGCCTACCCGTCAGCCAGCTGCGCGAAGCGCGCGAGGATATCGTCTCCCCAGCGGGTTTCGCGGACCTCGGCGAACAGGCGGTCGGGGTCCAGTCCTTCCGCCTGGATGTCCTGTCGCTTGGCCTCGATGTAGTCTCGGGTGATCGCGGCGGAGAGCTCGGGGTGGAACTGGACACCCCAGACCGGGCGGTTTGGCACGCGGAAGGCATGGTGTGGATCCAGTGGTGAGGTGGCGAGCAGCTCCGCGCCCGGGGAGAGCTCGAGGACGCTCTCCAGATGTGTGGCGTGGACGTCGATCCGGGTGGGCAGCCCGGCAAAAAGGGGGTCGGTTGCGGCGCCTTTGGTCAGGGTGACTCTGATCGTGCCGATCTCACGTCCCCGCGGGTTGGGGCCGACTCGGCCGCCGAGGGCGTGGGCGAGGAGCTGGTGGCCGTAGCAGATGCCGAGAACGGGCACACCGGCATCGACCGCGGTGCGCAGCCACTCAGTCGTCCGATCCGCCCACGCTTCTTGGTCGCTCACCATGGCGGCCGATCCGGTCACGACCGCGCCGCCGGTTTCGTGAGGTGCCGGTAGATCCTCGCCCTCGTACACGCTGCACACCTGTACCCGGCGGCCGAGGCCGCGGGAGATCCAGTGCTCGAAGTCGCCGTCGGTGTCGTCCAGCGCCGTTTGCGCGGTTCCAGTCTTTACGATCAGCATGGCCCCTCCGGCTTCACAGGATACGCGCTTCCGGTTGCGCCGCGGTGCCTCGATGGCCGATGGGTGCTTGGAGGTCGATGCCGCGCGCCGCGGTCCGGGGGACCCGGGGGCGGGATTGGATTCTGGGTGGTTGTGGAGGGAGTTTGGGTTGACAATTCACTAGCCCGCACCATACCTATCCACTTGAGTCAGGTTGACTCCAGAGCCATTGCTCTTTACAACAGTCTGGTCGCGCACCCTAAAGGGCGCGCCTACAGTTATCTCGTTTATTATCAATTTCTTGTCCGACTGTAGGCGGGTCTTTCAGGACCCGCAACCAGACCGCTGACGGAACACACTCGGTCCAACCTGAGCGAAAGGGATAGGTATGGCCCGCAAGACTCGGTGACGGTGGTAGCATCTCGGACCAAGGAGGCCGCACCGCATAGAATCAACGGCGCCTTTCGGGCGCAGCGAAGGCCCTCTATTGTTGGATTTTCGGCCCGTGCAAGGAGTACTGCTCCGAAAACCCGCCTCAGATGGCACTTCGCTGCGTCCGAAATCCATCCGTCATCTATACGGTACAGCCTCCTAGCAGCAACCGAATCACGACCGACGAACTGGGGTGTCCATGGACTCGAGAACACGACGAATCCGGCTCGCGACCTCTCTTTTGATGGCCTTTGTCTTGGCGTTGTCAGTCGGTCTGACGCACGGTACGGCGACGGCGCAGGAGGCGCCCCCAGCCGTCGAGACACCGACGACGACCGCGCCGGCGCCTCACGGCTACGGCTCGCCGCGCGCGACCATGGAGACTTTCCTGACGTCGTTTTATGCCGAGGACGGCCCCGACCGAGACAAGGCCGCGACCTGCCTCGATCTCTCGGCGCTGTCGCCGGCGGTGCGTTCGCTTCAGGGCCGCGAGCTCGCCGGCCTGCTCAAGCGGGTGCTCGACCGGACCCGGCTGGTCGATCTCGAGACCATGCCGGACGACCCGGATGGCGGCCCGTGGATCTTCGAACGGTACGACTCGGGGTCGGTGGTGATCTCGCGTGGTGAAGGCCGCCGCTGGCTGTTCAGCCGTGACACGGTCGCCGCGCTTTGGCAGATCCACGACGAGATCTCGGATCGCGAGATCGTCGCCGGGGTCGAGGAGGCGCGCGACATCGTGACCCCGGCCATGTGGGTGCGCAGCACGGTCCCGGAGGCGCTCCGTACGCGGGTGATCCTGCTCGAGGGCTGGCAGTGGATCGGCGTGCTCGCGGTGATCCTCATCGGCGTCATCGTCTCCCGGATCTTCAACGCGGTCGCCGCGACGGCGGTGGATCGCGCCATCGCCCGCCGTTTCCACGAGATCGACAAGAAGCTGCTGGCCGCCACCATTCGCCCGGCGTCGGTGCTGCTGATGGTGGTTCTGTGGGGCATCGGAGCGCTGTGGCTGGGGCTGCCCACCGTGATCTTCAAGATCTATGTCGAGGGCATCGTGGTGGTGGCGGTGGTCGCGGTCATCGTCATGGCGTACCGTCTCATCGACATCGCCGGCGCGGTGGCCGAGCAACGGACGGCCCGTACCGAGAGCCGGTTCGACGATCTTCTGGTTCCGCTGATCCGCAAGAGCCTCAAGGTGCTGGTCGTGGCCATCGGCCTGGTCACCGTCGCCGGCAGCGTAGGGATCGAGGTCGCGGGGCTGCTTGCCGGTCTCGGTCTGGGCGGGTTGGCGTTTGCGCTCGCCGCTCAGGATACGGTGTCAAACCTCTTCGGCTCGGTTACGGTCCTGCTCGATCGTCCGTTCCAGGTGGGCGACTGGATCGTCGCCGGCGATGTCGAGGGCACCGTCGAGGAGATGGGCTTTCGATCGACACGGATCCGAACCTTCTACAACTCGCTGATCACGCTGCCCAACTCCAACCTCATCAAGGCGTCGGTGGACAACCTCGGGGCCCGGAGCTACCGGCGCTGGAGCACGCGGCTCGGGATCGCCTACGACACCCCGCCTGGGAAGGTCGACGCCTTCTGCGATGGAATCCGCGAGCTCATCGAGCGCCACCCGTACACACGCAAGGATTACTATCACGTCTACTTCAACGAGTTCGGCGCCGCCAGCCTGGAGATCATGCTGTACGTCTTCTTTGTCACTCCGGACTGGGCCACGGAGCTGCGCGAGCGCCACCGGCTGGCGGTCGACATCCTCCGATTGGCGCACGAGACGGGTGTCGAGTTCGCCTTCCCGACCCAGACGGTCTACCTCCGCAGGGAGGACCGGGACGCGCACGAAATAGCCGGCGACGGCTATCCCGAGATGAGCCGCGACGAAGGCGCGCGGGCGCGGGCGGCGGCCCGGCAGCTGGTCGATGATGCGCTCGGCGGTCGGGTCCCGCCGCCGGTGGAGTTTGCGGCGCCGCCCGAGCAGGACGGGGGCGACGCCGGCGAGTGATCTTTGCGCTGCGCGAGGAGGATGGCTGGCACCCATTCAACGATCGGGGTCGGGCCGGCCGCGCGCTCAGCGCCCTACATCGAATCGCTCATGGCACAACGGTCGACCAGGCGGAGGTCTCCCCGCTCTCGAAACCATCACGAAAGAGCTCTCCGTGGTTGGGAAGCGAGAAGAAGTAGTCCGCGACCAGGTAGCTGAAGTCGGGAACCAGGTTGGGAGAGTGGCTGCCATCGATGATCGACCACAAGGTGCCCGAGCCGCCCTGGCTGCAGCCGGCGAAGTATCGACTCACGTTAGTGTCGGGCGCCGGGCTGCCCAGCACCAGGTCCAGATCCGGCGCGGATGTGTCGGGGATCGGGTCGCATCCGGCAAATCCTGCCCATTGCTCGACCGAGGAGACGGCGCCCGGATAGCAGTTGGCGCCGATACAACCGCCGTTGTAATAAATCGTGTCGTCGTTGGTGCCGTGGATATGCAGGACATGCACCGGTGACGGTGAGCCGCAGTCGGCCGGGTCGAGGAAGGTGGCCCCGGCGAGGCCGGCGATCGCGGTGATGCGGTCCGAGTGGTCGCACGCCATGCGATATGACATGAAACCACCGTTCGAGTGGCCCATGATATAGACGTCGGAAACGGAGTAGCTGGCGCCGATCAAATCGATCAGCCCGCGCAGGTAGCCGGAGTCATCAACCTGCGAATTGAAAAAATTGCAGCAGGCGTACGTGGCGTTCCAAAAACGGTTACCGGCGACATCGACCGTGCCGTCCGGGTGGGCGTAGAGAAAGCCGAACTCGTCGACGACCGCCGAAAAATTCATGTATGCCTCCTGGCCGCTGCCACTCGAGGTGTAACCGTGGAGGAGCAGGAGTAAGGGCATGGGATCGCCCGGGGTGTTGGCATCGGGCACGTACAGGTCGACCGGGCCACGACCTGCATCCACCGGCACCAGATCGAACGCACAGACCTTCGTACTCGGCACCAGAAACACAAGCAGAATAGCTGGAAGAACGATGCAGGTTGCTACCCGGTTCATGTGGTCAAGTGTACCTCGACGCTGATGCAATCATGCGGTAGGTGGCGCCGCAGCCAAAGGAAATGAAGGAGTCGATCTTACGGAACGATAGAGTCGAGCGCTTTCCCTCCATGGTCGTTGCGGTCCGAGGCGTTGGTTTTCGCCGCCGTTCGTGCAATCTCATTCATCCGGCACGGCGCCCGAGTCCGCGAGCGATCCAGTGCCCGAAGATGCGCCGTCGATGATCAAGGCGTCAGGCCTTCGGCTTGGGGACTACGATCCGGTGGCGGTCGATCCAATAGGCCCAGATGATGAGGAGCCACTGGGTCGTTACCCTGACGGCCGGAGGTCATGATGCCGACACGGTTCGATCGACGGAGCTTTATTGCATCCCTGACTGCGGTTGGAATCTCGGCCTGCACCCGGCGGCCTGCGCCGCCGTTCCCCGAGCTCATGGCGGCCGGCGCCCCAGGCGATCTCGGCCTCGCCCAGGGGCGGGCCTTCTCGTCGCAGATCCGCGCAAACCTGGACTTCTACCTCGACTGGTTGTCCCTCGAGGGCGAGTTTTCCCCGGACCGCCTGTTCGAACTCGCGCGGGGCTTCGCGGCGCCGGTCTTTCGCTCGATCAGGTGCTGCTCATCAATGCGCGCACCGACATCAGGGCCGCAACCAAGACCGAGTCCACCGCCCAGTCGATCCCCGGCTGCACCGGTTTTGGATCACTGAGTTGTTCTCGCTCGTGGGCAGGACCCTCTTTCATTCACCACACATGGGGTATCTGAAAGACGCAAAAATATCCAAAAACCAGAAACGCAATCGTCAGGCTTGCAGCAAATATCCAATGAGGTTTGAGGATTATTTTTGCGTCAGTAGAAAGTAGTTTTGGCATCACAACATACAAACCGATGAAAACCCATAGTGCTTGAAACGGAGTCAGAATGAGACCTTCAACAATGGCGGCTATCTTAACTAGCAATACAGGTTGAAGTCCGAAAGAATAGACAATGATCATGCTTGTAAGAAAGAAGAAACCCAGGAACAAACGAAACTGCAACTTCCATGCGAGTTTCTCGTTGAATTTCGGAAAACAAATGCGAAAACTGTCAGCGAGCAATCGAGGCCAACCGGCGAGCTGTCCGATCTGTGTTCCTATGAGTGCGCAGGCACCGGCAATCAGGAAGACCGAGCCACCGAAGCGGCCCCACTGGGATGAGAAGACGGTAGCGAGTGTGGTGGCGACTTGAGGGCCTTCCGGCGCCAGTTGGTTTGGTCGCAAAACCCCCGCCCCGGCAATCAGGAATCCAACGGTTGTGACCACCCCGATGATCATTGCGATACTCGCGTCCGCATACACCACCCGGCACCAGCCTTTGATCTTCTGTGCGGTGGCTGCGGACATTGTCTTGAGCATGTGTTCGTCTGCCGGTTTCCCGTAACCGCGTCCTGCGGTGGCTCCATAGCCGGCGCCAATCACCCAGTAGGTGTACCAGACCTGACTCGCAAATCCACCGGCAGCCCAGCCCAACAACGGCAGAATCTCTCGCCATGGATTGGATTGAATACCATCACTCACCAACGCCCATTCAGGCACCGCTGGCACATCAAAAACCAATCCCTTTAGAATGGTTCCGAACCCCGGGAAAACAGTGATGGAAACATAGAGTACTCCGATCACTACAATGATGATGAAGAAGCTCATGATCAATTTGATGAGATTGAAGACATCAAACCAAACAATAATGAGAGCAAAGATGGTGACAAGCCATCCTGCTATCAAAGGAGAAATACCGAGGATACTGTGGACAAAGATACCCGCCGCTGCCGCGATTGACCCAATTGAAATTGTCGCCGCCGCCGATTGCGCAATGAGTGTCATCCAGACACCCCAGTTCTTTGGGCCGGGCACCCGCGAGATCATGTCGATCATGCCTTCGCCGGTACAGACGGTGTAGCGGGCTCCAGCCATTCCAATCCAGAATTTGAGCACCACGCCGACGATGATCGCCCACAAGACGGTCGGACCGAGGATGGCGCCGACACGCGTCGCCAGGATGACTTCACCCGATCCGACGAATTCTGCCGCCCAAATAAGCGATGGCCCGACGACCGCCAGAATGGCCAGTCCCTTGGGTGGGGTTTTTATCGCGTGACCGCTGTCGATGTTTGCGTTCGCGGGTTCGGCCTTGGTGGATGGCATGTTTTGCATTGTTGCATTTTCTGTTCAGCGGGGTGGGGGTGGTTTCTGTGTTGTCGGATGCCGAACTGCAGGCTTCGCTTTCAGCTTCGCCCGGCCATGGGAGCTCGGCGATCCCAGGGGGAGGAAGGGGGAAGGGGAGGAGGAAGGGAGAAGTTTGAGGTTTGAAGTTTGAAAGGGGGCGCTCGTCGGCCCCGGCCCTATTCCTCGGCCTTCTGGCCCCAGCCGACACCCAGGTATTTCTCGAACCACGCCAGATCCCAAGCCATCTTGGCCTCGCGGTGGGTGTAGGTCCTGAGTCCGTGGTGGGCGCCCGGGTAAACCACCAGTTCCGCGGGAACATCGAGGTAGATCTTGAGGGCGCGATAGAGGCCCCGGGAGTGGGCGGGAGGAACCCTGGGGTCGCTGCCGCCGACATGGATAAGGGTCGGTGTCGTCACCGAAGCCAGGCCATACAGTGGTGATCCCTTGAGGTAGTGTTCGGGATTCTGCCAGGGGAGGGCCGCACTCATGAAGTTGATCACATGGCCCGGGGTGTCCTCGACCGCCCATTGAAGCACCTGGTCCAAGACGCCGGCGCCTGATGAGGCCGCCTTGAATCGGTCGGTCTCGGCGATCAGTGCGTTGGTCAGGAATCCGCCATTTGACCAACCCATCACACCGAGGCGCTCAGGATCGGCGATGCCGCGG
>Ga0164313_10002950_pt1 | contig 15156 bp, 31 predicted proteins | sample GuaBasSedimGuay4_FD_113735 | JGI IMG/M metagenome (GOLD analysis project Ga0164313, IMG submission 113735) | Subseafloor sediment microbial communities from Guaymas Basin, Gulf of California, Mexico - Guay4, Core 4569-4, 0-3 cm | ecosystem: Environmental > Aquatic > Marine > Hydrothermal vents... | reverse complement strand
CCAAGCCTAAAATCCAAGAAAATAATTATCCGCCTGTATCCCTTGATATGACTGGCTATCAGCATTTACACTAAAATTAAGTTCAATTAAACCTTCAAATAAACCTTGACACCATCGAATTCCCTCTATTAATATCCACATTGTCAGCGGAGAACACCTCGTTGACCGGCACCAAGGAGGGGCTGAGATTAAGGTACCAAGTGTAAACCGGCTTACTGGTAAGAACGCCAGACCCAGTCGTTATAGAAGCAGAGATGCTTGGGGATAAAGAGAGCACTACTCAAGTGCTGACATCAAGGCCACAGCCCATCAGGGTGCAGGAAGCCAGTGGATAAAATGGAATATGAGAATCTCCTCCTTAAATAGGTGGGCAGCAGTAGCTGTTCTACCTTATGAAACAGGAGGCGCAGAACATCGCGTCACTTGTTTGTTGTGGTTGGCTACCGCAGCACTGATGATTAAGCCAATTTTAAGGAGATTAAAATTATGACAGGATTTGAGATACTACTCTTCACCATGGGTGTTGAGGCCGCGCTGGGCTTTTTGGGCCAGTTCACTGGTAACCTTTATGAGGTGGGATCATGAGCATATATTACGAGGTAAAAGCAGTATGTAAAGAAGACGGAGAAACTGAGGTGCTGTATGGCTCGTTTAACCGTCACGAGGCTATCGATGAGCTTGATGCTGAGAGAGACTGGTGGAAAGAGGATTACAAGCAAATCAAGATAGTTGCTCGCAATACTTCAGATGAGCCGGACCCTGAGATATACCCTGAGCTTTACTAGGACAATATCCCCGATAATCATTGGCAACAGTGGTTATCATGGATACATTCCGTATTCAATTTTAAGGAGATTAAAATGAGTTTATTCGCAATTTACCAAAATAACGCTGCGCGTGATAATGCCAGCAAAGTGAACAAACTGGGTTGGACTGATGCAGCTGTTGAGATACCTGCTGTTGATACCCATCTAGAGATGACATCGTACAATGATTTCAGTGAAATTTGGAAGCCTGAGATGTTGGATCACTACAAGCCAGTTGCTGCTGTCTCCATTGATGATTACATCAAAGATGAATCCATTGAGGTTAAGCTGGAGCGTGTCTTCAGTGCTGCTAACGGCCACCCATCACATCACCTTGATGGTTATATAAATTTTGGACGTGCTCACAGTTTGTCAGTTGGTGATTTAATCAAGACAAGCGACGGTGTGTTCTGGGCTGTTGCACCTGCAGGGTTTGACCAAATTCCAAAGTAAAGTTCTACCACCATGGGCACACTTGAGGGAGTGCCTATGAGGTAGCATTTCGCTACACTTTTAAGGAGATTAAAATTATGGGTAAATTAAACACACTTTTAGTGGCTGCGCGGCAGACATCATTCTCGGATAGCGCATTCCTGCTAATCGACGACGAGTCACGCGGTTTGGTTGCTGGAGGCTCCAAGTGCGAAGGGTTTCCTATCAGCCGTAAAGCTGGTGAGAGAATCCTTGAGCTTGAGACTCAAATCCTTGAGCTTGAACTTCGACTTGAGGAGCTCAGCTAAATGAGTACCTTATACAAATTTTTCAAAAAGTATGGACGTGATATTGACCGGTCTGAGTATCAGATTGGTGTCATGTCTGTTGAGCGATTCAGATGGATATCAGGTAAGCCTGACAGCTATCAAATCAACTGGTTCAGTTAAGTTCTACCACCATGGGCATTGAGGTGCCTATGAGGTAGCATTTCGCTACACTTTTAAGGAGATTAAAATGAGTAAATTGAACACACCGATTATCACCAAACAGGCACAGGATGAATTAAATACCCGCTCATTAAATCACGATGTGCATCGCAAAATTATTGTGGCTCTGGCAGAGAAAACAAACTCAGTTGATTTTGCTGAGGGTGTGCTTGAAGGAGCGCTTGAATTGGTGCGGGAGCGAAAAGCTCAGAACCGAGCAGCTTTGAGAGCAGCTTGCACAATGCATGAGCAGTAGACAATATCCCCGATAATCATTGGCAACAGTGGTTATCATGGATAACTTCTATCCACTTTTAAGGAGATTAAAATGAATACATTCGAGATTGAAAGAGCCAAGCAACGGGTTGCTACAAAGCAAAATATTGAGCAGGCAGTTGAGACACTATTCAATGAGTTAAATTGCTATGGCAGGCAGGACGAAATAACTGACCTACTGACCAATGCAATTATCAAGCAGCACCGCACACTCCAGCAGGATTTTTGGAGGGTCATGTTCGACACCATTAAAGCTTACGGTGTACTTGATTATCATGACGGTCGCAACGTGGCTTCTGTGAAGGCTTGTAAGGATATTACAAGCAACCTCGAGTATGACGGGCACTACCTGCCTCGCATCTAAGTAAAGTTCTACCACCATGGGCATCTGGACGGTGCCTATGCGGTAGCATTTCGCTACATTTAAGGAGATTAAATTATGAGCAAATTAATTGTATTCAGCCAGCGCAAAGATGCAAAATTCAAGGTGCGTTACCTGTTTGAAGGTGCGCCCAATGCGTTCGGTGGCTTTTACGCTGGGAAAACATTTAATAAAATTAAAACTGAATCCCAGATAAATGAGAGCTTGGCGGGTGGTAACACTGAGCTAATTAATCACACCAACCACAAGTTCAGCTAAGTAAAGTTCTACCACCATGGGCATCTGGACGGTGCCTATGCGGTAGCATTTCGCTACATTTAAGGAGATTAAATTATGAACAAAGTAACTAAAGTACGGCTGTTTGATGCAGCTCAACTACCTGATGAACTTGGTCAGGTTAGAGCTGAGATTAAAGAGCTTCAGGACATTGCCAAGGGTATTGAGGTAGTGATTAAAGCGCAAGGTGATGGCACATATGATTCTGATATATTCAGAGCCACCGTGACCACTGGTGAGGTCAAGTCAATAAATTGGCAGGCCATCGCCAAATCATTTGAGCCAAGTGTGCAGAGAATTGTAGGTAACACTACATGGAAGACTCGCACATCCTTGAGATTAACAGCTCACAAAAAGAGTTAAGTTCTACTACAATGGGCATCTGGACGGTGCCTATTAAGTAGCATTTCGCTGCAATTTAAGGAGATTAAATTATGAGTAAATTGGAAGACTTACTGGCTCAGCTGAAAGGCGAGCCCGAACCCAAGGCCGTGGTGGCGTTTGGTGTTGAGGAAAATCATGTGGTTGCACTGCAGCCAGATGGTACTCGATTCAAGCACTATCATCGTTTTGAGATCCGAGAGCATGCAAACATGCTTTGCGAGAAAGTCAAAGCTGCTTGGGACCGAGGTGTCTCAATTGATATGGCATACTGGGAGTTAACATCATGAGTAGAGTCAACGGTGTGGAGTATATATTTTCAAGCTATATGGCCACTGGTATTGCAGAAGGGTTTGAAGAAGCTCAGGACTGCTACGAGTACATCGCTGCTTGGCAATACCTCGTGACCTCAGGACTGTGCTGGTCCTTGCAAGGGCATTTTGCGAGAACAGCTCAGGCAATGATTGACCAAGGCATCCTAGCATCTAAGCGCACATATGACCCAGATGTTGGCATTCAATACGAGCCGATGATGGCTGAGTACAATAATTAAATATTTCGACTATGCCCTCCAGAGGTGAGGGTATCCCGAAGTGTTTACTTCAACGTGGCGACGACACGCATTTTAAGGAGATTAAAATCATGCAAACTGCAATGAGTTTAGAAGATTTACTGGGTACTGTTATCACTCAATCAAACACAAAAGAAGATTTGGTTGTGCCTACAGGTAATATTGAAATGTATCAATCTGAGATAGGCTCGCCTATGTCTTTGGTAATCGATGGTGGAGCATCTGGATGTCGAGATTTTGATATCTCTGATATTGCACATCGTCAAATTGCTGCGCGGCTTAAAATCCCAACGCAATATTATCTTCGTTTGTTATCTGAACATCCTGACTTAGTCTTGATGCAGGTAAATGAGCTATTCAAGCGGGAGCCAGAGTCTAGAATGTTGAGAACTTTGGATGGCAAGCTTCGTGCTTTCCTTTCCAATAGCTACCGACGTCTGGACAATGATATTGTGCTTGAGAATGCTTTGCCTCAGATTGTATCTGGGGATATTGAGACCAAGCTTTTGAGTTGCAACGTGACTGACAGAAAGATGTATATGAAAGTGCTATTTCCTGATGATCGCTTAGCTCAGGAGATTGGTACCACTGCGGATGGTTCACCGGACATTGTAAGGCCCGGCTTTATCCTTCGCAATTCAGAGATTGGTCAGGGCAGCCTGTCAATTGATGGATTCTTTTATCGCTCTTTCTGTGAGAATGGATGTCACTTCGGTGGTATTAATACTGTGAACTTTAAACGGTCCCACCTTGGTGGTCGACTGATTGAAGGCGCAGACTTTTCTATCATCTCAGATGAGACAAGAGCTGCTGAGGACGCGGCATTGGTTGGTCAAACAACTGATGTGCTGCGAGCTCTGGCAAGCCCTGAGTTATCTCAGAAGATGGGTGACAAGTTGAGAGCTACCAAAGATACCCCACTGGTTGAGAATCCAGTTGAGGCTATTGAGGTGCTTGCACGAGAGGTTGGACTTCGTCAAAACGAGAAGGATAGAGTACTTGAGTCGTTTATTAAGGACCAAGACTATTCACTCTGGGGTGCAATCAACGCGGTGACTGAGCAGGCCAACAGTGCTGAGCAGTGTTCATACGACCGAGCAACAGAGCTTGAAGCAATTGGCGGTAAAATGCTATCCATGGGTAAAAGCTCTTGGAACCGTATAGCACAAGCAGCTTAGAGTATTACTACAATGGGCATCTGGAGGGTGCCTATTAAGTAACACTTTCGTTACACTTTAAGGAGATTAAAATGGATAAAATCAAGAAAGGTGACCAGCTAAAATGCCACTGGTCATCAGGATATAGTCTTACACGTGAAAAGGTGTACATAGCATTAGGTGACCAGCTAAAAGGGCATTTCGCTTCCAACCCCTATATTACTGTTTCCGATGATGATGGTGATAAAGTTACATGCTTTGTAGGAAGGTTCACCAGACTTTAAGGAGATTAAAATGTTATCAAACAAGCAAATTGCATGGGAGTTGAAGCTCTTGGCTCTTAAGTCAAATCCCTACTGGAAATATGAAAATCAATTTACTGTGCGTATCGATGATATGGTAATTAAGTGCAAGCCAACGCAAGAAGCTATATTAGCTTTAGCATTAAAATTTGAGAAGGCACGGCCTCACTACACCATGAAAAGCCCTAGACCACCTACGAATAAGCAATCAAGGTTCAGTTTGTCGATGCTACGTAGATTCCAGAGTGCCGGTGAGTATGAGAATGCTGAAAATTACGCAGCTCTGCATAACATGGCTTTTTATCAAGGGTACCTGTGCCGCAGAGGCAAAGGTGAATTCGCGCAGTGGTATGAAAACTTGCGTAAGCGATGGGCAACTTCTAGGTTCTTAAATGTAGAGGTTGATTTTCAAAGTTGAGTTTTACTGAGATAGGCACTGAGGCGTCTATCCAGTAGCATTTAGCTGCATAACTTTAAGGAGATTAAAATGAGTAAACAAATATGATGAAAATGTTAGCTGTTAACACCAGACCTACTGAGAGCTACCCGCTTTGGTCATGGGTTGCACGTCGATGCCCAAAATCAAAGCAACTAGTAGTTACACCATTTAAAGGTCATGCGCTCGGTCCTGAGGACCTTGAATATTTTAGAGGTGAGTTTCCAGAGCTTGAGTTTCGAGCTAGGGTGAGCCTCAATGATTAAAATAATCGAGTCACAACTTCATGACCAAATAATTACATCTGTTATTGATACTGGGAGATCGCCACCAAAAATCCTGAGCTTGAAGAAAGGTAAGTTTTCGCAGCATGAATTTAATTGTGCTACATACCATGCAAATCAAGTCGACCAACTGGAGATAGAACTGGAGAGAGCCTCAGGTAAGTGTGACAGTATAGTCATCTAAAACTAGGACAACCGAGCCCCTTAATTGGGGCTTTTTTGTGTCTGCTATTTAGCAAATAATTTGATAAGCAACGGCTCAAGGTTCTTCATGGTCCGTTCACCAAATAAGAAACCAAGCACCAACATATTGATTACGATGAGAGCGGTCTGCTGCTGCTCTGTCAATACTTTGAATCCACCACTGAACCACATCCAATCCATGTACAGAGTAGCGTAGCCCCAGAGCGGTCGCTGGACACCTCGAAGGAATATAATCAGGTGACCAATCACAGGTATTGTTTTAAGGTCGCTGGCTGTACCTTCCTGCTCTTTAATCCGCGTATCCAATTGAGCACTAGCCTCATTCAGCACTTGATTAGCATCGGCTTCTTTCTTAGCTAAAAGCTCTTGCATCTTTAACTCAAATTCTGCTTTCTGCACTGGTGATACATCAGGAGGGAAGTACGACATAATCCCCTCTTTAATTTCCTTGAATAATCCACCACCAACAAACTCAGCTGCCTTTGCGAGTATGCTCATTAAGCACCTCCCAGAGTATGTAAATCTTCAAGCATCTCCAGAGGGTCGATGTAATCCTCAGATAGAGCTTTAATCTCAAAATGAATGTGCTCTGTAATTGCGAACGCATGCATTGCATCAGCAGGGTATCTGAGACCAAGCCGTTGAGATGTCCCAAGTACAGATTCATTAGCTAGAACATTACCTCCAACCTTTACACACGGGTCTACGTAAAAGAACCGGTACCTGAGGTTGTCAATAGCTGTAACTTCGACGTAGCGGAAGCTCAGGTCATCACTGTATGGGTATCCAAGTTTAGTTACCAGCCCTGAGATGGGTGATAGTATCTTTGAGCCGGGTGCACAGGCGAAGTCAACCCCTGCATGCTTGCGAGAGCCTCTACTTGCACCGAAGTACCCAGCACCGTATGAATCAGGCGACCTAACTGGTGGTTTTATCTGCATAATGATATCCTTAGTTAACTTTAACCAACAGATAGTAGCTAATTATGCCTGTATTGACAACCAAAGCAGTAATATGGACAGTGGCTGGGATGTTTGGATTCATAATCTCACTGGCCGGGTCGATGATGACTGCATTGAATTGGGCCGACACCACGTATATGCCCAGAACCGAAGTGGTAAGTACACTTGGCGCACATGTCACGCAAGATGCAGCCTCTCTAGATAGGCTGCGAGGTGAGAATCATTGGCGCTTTGTCCAGCTGAGGATCCATCAAATAGATGAGTCACTGGCAAGGTATCATGACAAAGGGATCAGCACATTGGATGATGCTGACAGGCACAGGTACCAGACACTAGTACGAGCTGCTACAGCAATCGAGGCGGAGCGAAATGAACTTCTTGGGATTACAAATAATTAAATGCTGTTTTTTATTATTAGCATCGGCAATTACATTTGCAGCCTTAGCATCAGACTATAGTGTTGACAGAGCAATTGGCAAGCGAGGGCAGGTGCTTATTAGGGTAATTAATCACACGTCTGAGCCCATGCTATGTATTCTCTCAGCAGTGAATTATTACGAAGACTTTTATGTAAAACCGAACACATCAAGCAGGTGGTATGTTGAACCTGTCCAACCATATTCGCTAACGTGCAACTAGGATTTAACAAGTTCAATTTAAACTTTGTATATACATTAAACTAGAAACTCGGTACAATTGATGTCCGTTTTTTAATTTTTAATATATAAAGGTGATTTCAATGGCCCATATTGGCGCACTCACAGAAGTTTTTGATAGCTCTGAACGAGTTCAAATGTCCTTCTACATGTCCAAAGACACCTCCGACAGGCTAGACGCTGTTGTGGAGACTCTTAGAACCTCAGGCTCGAAAGCAAAGCGAGTAAATCGAGTCTCTGTAATCAGAACTATTCTTGAGAGAGAATTAGCAACCTTAAAACTGTAGGGATAGACCATGGTTGATTTAAAAGCAGCTAGTGATTTCCTGTCTCTGTTGGATGGTGATTCGTTCACATTCCAGACGTTTACAGACAACAAGGAAGCCAAGAAAAAGATTAAGAAATTTGACCCTCTAGGTACTACAGTTACCGGAACATTTGATGAGCACAAGGATTTACTTGAGAGCCTAAGTAAGAAAGGCGCGGGTGTCTTTGTACAAATCAATGCTGGAAAGGGTCGCGGCAAGAAATACATTGATGGTATCCGTGCTGTGTTTATCGACCTTGATAATCCTGATACATCAGACGCCAGCTTGCAGAGTGTACGCAAGTATATGCCAAGGGCCTCAATATTTGTTGAGTCGAGCAAAGGCAAGTATCATCTCTACTGGAAAGTAAAAGATTGTCCACTTGATTTGTTTTCATCGTTCCAACGTTCACTCGCTATAAAATTCTTTTCTGATATCTCAATGAGTAACCTTGACCGTGTAATGCGTATACCCGGGTTCCCTCACCAGAAGAAAGAGCCCCAAAATGTTCGAGTCATAATGAGCTCAGAGCATGTCTACTCAGTTCAAGAGTTAAAGGACCTAGCATCAAATGCTCCAAACCTAACACCAACAGGTGTTGACACTCCAAAAGTATCGATTACTACTGACGTGTTTGGGATGGATTTACCTGACAGTCACGTATCAGTATCTGAGTTCAAAGATGGCTCACGAACGAACCAAGCTGTAGCTGAGATTGGATACCTGATAAGTCAAGGGTTCAGTGCCTCTGAGGTGCGAGCTAAGATTGAATCTATCAATGAGAACAGCAAACTACCACTGACAGACACAGAGCTTAATACTGAGGTGTTTGGATGTATTGATAAATGGGTTGATGAGAGAGAAGCTGAGAAGAAGTCTCTAGAGGACCTAGGCACCATACCTACACCACCAAAAGCAGGTGTGGTACCACAACCGCCAATTGATAAACCATCCATGGAGCCTCCATCGCCACCAGACTCCACACCAGAGGAGGGACACACACTTGGCAAATGGATTGATAGGTTTCGATTCGTCGAGGTTGGCTCCAGAGTTATCGACACCACCAAAAACGGAATCCACGCAGAAAGCTCCCTCGCTGATTTCAAAAACAAGTATGCAAATGTTTTCATTAACAGCCAAGCTAAACTTCATAACAGGTGGTTTCAGTATCCGGGACGCAAAGATGTTCGGGACACGATTTACTACCCGACGGCAGAAAAAGAAATAATATATCAAGGTGAAACCATGTGGAATATATACACACCATCAGAGGTTAATCCTGTAAGTAAATGTGACCCAGCAAAGATTCGGATTTTCCTTGACCATATTAAGTTTATGTTTCCCGGGAAACCTCAACAGGAGATCATATTAAAATGGCTGGCAATGACAGTTAGGCACCCAGAGATTAAAATCCCATGGGCTCCACTTCTTATCTCAAAGCAAGGTGTTGGTAAAGGGTTTATATATAAAACACTTGAGCTATTAGTCGGTGCTCATAACTGCGCGATGATCCTACCTGATAGATTTGACAACCAGTTCAATGGATTCATGGAGCGCCAAGTAATTTGTATTGATGAGATGAAGAACAACGGACGTCAGAACTATGCAGATAAAATGAAGTCGTACATATCTGAGACCACTGCTGAGATAAATAAAAAGGGAGTTGGTGAGGTAACTCGTGAGGTGTTCGGTAACTTCATTATATTTACAAACCATGCCGATGCAGCATTTATTGAGGATGGGGACCGTAGGTTCTGGGTGTATAAAATCGCAGCTAATAAGCATAGACCTGAGTATTATTCAGACCTATGGAAGTGGCTGAGAGAAGAGCCTCAAGCAGTCAATCATTTACTTCGCTTTTTAATGGATATCGATTTAACTAATTACGACCATGCTACAGTTCCAATTGCCACAGAAGCCAAGCTTGAAATGGTTGAGCATGCAAAATCAGCTCTGGAATTAGAAGTGATTGATGCAATCGCAAACAGAGATGGGCTCTTCGCTGCTGACCTGATTGGCTACACTACATTTAAAGATTATGTAGAGATGAGGGAGGGCAACATCACCAAAGCTGTTGAGGGTCGCCTGAGGCATTTATGGGGTAAGTTATTCGTGCCTCTGCCGAATGCTAAATCAGGTATCACACCAAATGATGATGTGACAAAAATCAGGCAGCGGGTTCGATGTTTCCGCAATTTCGAGCATTGGTCCGTACAACCTCTTGAATCATTAAAATACGAACTGACGCGAAGTATCCAAATGGCTACAGGCGCTCAGACAATCCTCCCCGCTAACTTAAAAGACGTATCCGGTGACAAAGATGCAAAACCCAGTAGCTCTTGATATAGAAACAGCCCCTAGAGGGGATTTCCCTCAGGAATATGCACTGCAGCCTTGGAGATATAATGAAGGGGCTGCATGCATAACTTGCATATCTGTTGCCCGTGCATCAGGGGAAGCTCTGCTTATAGATAATCCAAATCAATTTCGTGCTTTGCTTAAATCACTTAAAGGTAAAACCATTGTAACTTGGAATGGTATCTTTGATGTGGCATGGCTCATCGCTTATGGATTTTACAATGAAGTAAATGATATTAAATGGGTCGACGGAATTGTTCTGTGGAAGTGGTTGGATAATAGCCAGAAGACAGACAGGTTCCCCAAGTGGTCGTTAGGAGATGGAGCCAAAAGATTCTTTCCAGACGCGGCTTGGCTTGAAGCATTCGTAGAGATGAAGAACAAAGAAGTTGTTGCTGGTGAGAACGATGCTTATTGGAAGGACAGAGCAAAACTTGACTCAGTTGTAACTGCAAAAATTTGCCAAGTAATTTGGGAGCAGCTATCAGATAGGCAGCGCTCATCATCAATGATCACAATGTCAGGAATTGTACCAGTGGCTCGAAGCTGGTGGATGGGTGTCCCTCTAGATTATTCTCTAGTTGATGAACTCATCCCTGAAGTGACAAGGGAGATGGAAGAGATCGAGTTTCGACTGGGAGTGCATAACCATCAATCTATTCGAACTCCACCTGATTGGACCCCAAGTAAAATACTGCGGAGCACGAAGCAACTGGGCGACCTATTGTTTAATCGATGGAAGCTAACTCCAAAGACATTCTCAGAAAAGACGGGAGCACCTAGCACAGACAAGGCCTCACTTACCTACTTGGCAGATGATGCCGACCAAGTGACAGAGATTTTACGCTGGCGCATGTTAAACACCCAATTAACCAAATATATTCAGACCCCACTAAAAGCTAGGGAGTACCTCGGCTCGGATACTGTACATCCAGCACCTAAATTATTCAGCACTTACACAGGTAGAATGACCTATACATCAAAGACTAGTCGTAAGTATGCTACTGGGGTGGCGATGCACCAATGGCCCCGCAACAAAGCTTTTAGGGCGTTTATTGTACCTCTTCCCGGATACAAACATGTTGAGTATGATGCATCAGGTCAGGAGTCAAGATTGATGGCTGATGCATCAGGTGATATCAATATGCGGAATGTATTTAGAGAAGGGAAAGACTTCCACTCAGTTACAGGAGCCAGAATAGCTGGAATGAACTATGAAGATTTTATTAAAGGGAAGGAGCGCGGGAATATCACAATTACAGGAGAGCATGGTTTCCGGTATCAAGGAAAATTCACAGGTCTGTCAAATAACTTCCGTATCGGTATCAAAAAGCTCAGGATACAGGCGCGAGTACAGTACGGTATGGACGTTGACTGGACCAAGGCAAAAAGCTGGCAGGACGCATTTTTTACATCTTTCCCGGGGATTAAAACTTACTGGTCTGATGCAATCAAAAAAGCTAAATATATAGGATATGCAGAGACACTGGCCGGGCGTAGATTCAAGCTCATCTATTGGGATAAAGCAAATAGATGGTCCACTGAGAGCTCAGCGATTATGACACCTATTCAAGGCTCAGGTGCTGATATGAAAGACTTGGCAATTCAAGAGATGCACAAGCACTTTCCGAACCAAATTTTCTGGTTCGATTTGCATGATGGTTTGCACTATCAAGTTCCGGTGGATACACCAGAGTCAGAGATATTTGCAGCACGTACAATGCTCAACGAACTAGATTACAAACACTGGTGGGGATATGACCCATCAATACCACTAACTTGGGATGCATCGGAAGGTAAGCGATGGTCCGAACTTAAGGAACTATAATGCCAAAAGCAATAGCATGGTCGTGGACACGGCTAGATACATTTGAACAATGCCCGAGAAAATTTCAAGGTAGCTACATATCAAAAGAGTTTCCTAAACCTGATTTTGATGCAGATCACTTTAGAAAAGGTCGAGCTGTGCATAAAGTACTTGAGGATTATCTGGCACATGGGGTAGCTCTACCATACCCAATTAAATCTGGAGATGATGAGTGGCATATCGATTTAAAGTTTCTACTACCACTACTCAATACAATGCATGAAGCACCTTTGAAATTAATAGAGCATAAAGTCTGCCTTAGCGAGAACCTTGAGCTTCAATCATGGTACTCAAAGAATGCATGGTGCCGGGTTATATTTGATGCACTTATTATATCGGGAGACTTTGCTCTTGTAGTGGATTGGAAAACCGGGAAAGTAAAGAAGTACAGTGACCAGTTAAAGTTATTTGCAACTGCTGTACTTGAGCTATACCCGGAAGTTAACAAAGTACTCACTGCATATGTATGGTGTGAGCATCCTAATGACAAACCTGTATGGGCTGAATATACCCGGGATAAACTTGAGCATTTATGGAATGAATTTGGAGACAGAGCTGAGCTTATCCAAATGACAAATGAGTCCGGGAATTGGATGGCCAAGAAGAATATATTCTGCAAGTGGTGTGATGCACTTCCAAACCAATGTGAGTTCAAAGAGTGAGTATAAGGGCAATGGCTGAAGTCCTTCAAGAAAGGGTTGTAGCTGTTATTTTTATGCTTGCACGTTTAAATAATGCGGCAACCGAAGAAGCCACTAATTAAAGGAGAGAATGAAATGAAACTATCAGAAGCACCAATGTTAGCAGTATTAGAAAGACTTAGCGAGATTGCTCAAACCAAAGACTTAGCGAGATTGCTCAAACCAAAGAAGATTGATATGTCAGTTTGTTTTGACTCAGGTATTGATTGTGAGTTTAATTTAGATAAAGAAGAGTGGGTTATTGAAATAGGTAAACTAAACTCGATAGATGCCTCTCCAAGCCCATATCCTTATAACTATGCAAAAGAGGAAAGGTGTAGTAATACTTGCAGACCACGCTTTAGCCACATTCATGCTAATCCTTATGGATGGATCACTTGTCCTATTCCCGAAGGATTTATAATAACTTATTGGAACACCAACAACACTGTATACACCAATATGATTACTTACAAGGAAAAATACTGGAAAGCAATAACCATGTTCGAGATCATAGGAATACAGGATGGGTGGAAATTATGAAACTATCAGAAGCAATAACAAAGTATGGTGATGTAGATATTGAGGATGCAGACCAGTGGAATATATGCGATGAACTAGAAGAGCCAAAGCCACTTGAGTGTAGCGGTGGGGCTTATTCAGTAGAAAGTGACGGCTTCATAGATGGATCTTTGCAAGGTGATGTAACAGTAGGTAACGCCTACGAAACCAAAGAAGAAGCAATACGAGCATCCAAGCTCAGGGTTCAACTTGAGATAATCAACAATCACATTAGACAACTCAATAAGAAAGATAGTTTCGCTGCTGATTGGAATGACGATAGTCAAAGAAAATATTTTATACAATATAATTACAGCCGTAATATGTGGGGATGTTCTTTTTTACATGGAATAAGGTATCTAGGATACGAATATTGCTATGTTGATTCAGCTAAATATTTGGTTGATAGACTCAACGAAGGCCAAGTGCAAGGCGTAGATAAGCACTGGGAGGATTAAGGGGTGAGTAGACAACCAAATATTTACACGGCAAGTGCCATTAAGAATTGGGACACCGACACCGAGATAGTTAAAGGGACATGGGTTCCGGCTAGACCTTGTGGTCATAACGCATTCTCATGGAGACGGAGATGGGCATTAGCATGGGGCGTATTTATAGGAAAGTATGATGTCTTGCACTGGGAGGATTCTTAGATGAAACGATTTAAAATAAACTTTGAGTATTATGAATGCCTGTTGCTTGTGCTAAAGGAGAAAGCAGAATGACAGAATGGATACTATTAATCATATTTGTATTATTTGTGGTAGGTATCACATGGGGTATGGAAGTTACGCATTACCCATCAGATAAGGAAGACAAGGAGAAAGCAGAATGAGATGGATTGTACATCCAGTATTTACAATAATTTTTGGGATAGCATACCTATACTCGCTAATCACAAATGGTCACACTATTGAAAGCCTGCACTATCTGGTGTGGTTTGCTTACTGTCTACTAGCTACGCAAGGAGAAATGAGATGATATCTTACAAAGACAAAACATTTTGTCCGTTTGAACGATGCAATAAATTTAGTGCATGCCCTGATGCTCTCACCAAAGAAGTGAAGCGCAGAGCAATTGCATGGGGAGGGAGAAACGCTCCGATTTCTAAATATATGAATAGCCCTGAGTGCTTTGAGGGGAAGAGATAATGGATAACGCACTGATACTAACAGATGATTATATGCAAGAGTATAGAGTGAGTAAAATCAAAGCAGATGCTATCCGAGAGATGTTAAACGACTCCGTATTTAGGAGCAAAGTAGGATTAACTGATTCAGCAGAATATGAAGTTAACAAATACGCTGGCAAACTGGAGGGTAAAAAATGAGTAAAGACTGGGAGGAAGACTTCGGGTTAGAAAATGGCAACTATAGTTGCACTTGTTGCTATTGCAAATCTCAATTCATAGGGTATAAACGTAGAGTTGTTTGTAAAGAATGCCATGATGAGATTAAGGCGACAAAAGACTCCATCTACAATGAGGCTGAAGATGATGTTGAGAGGCTTGAAGATAAACTAGCTGATGAGCAGAATAGCTTGCAAATAGCATTATCAGACGTTGAAAGGCTTGAGGCTGAAGTCACAGAGTTGAAAGAAATAGTCAAAGCAGTAGCCTATATAGGTGTTGACTTCGGCTATGGTGAGTTTGAATTGGACAATAAACATATCGAGAAAGCCAGATATTTAATGGAGAAAAACTAATGGGTCTTGATGTATACATGATGAAGGGTAAGAGTACCAACAGTGATGACGTAGGGTACTGGCGT
>Ga0164313_10002949_pt1 | contig 15156 bp, 12 predicted proteins | sample GuaBasSedimGuay4_FD_113735 | JGI IMG/M metagenome (GOLD analysis project Ga0164313, IMG submission 113735) | Subseafloor sediment microbial communities from Guaymas Basin, Gulf of California, Mexico - Guay4, Core 4569-4, 0-3 cm | ecosystem: Environmental > Aquatic > Marine > Hydrothermal vents... | reverse complement strand
TTCCAGTTTCTGGCCGGACTCATTTTACCCCTGGGAACGAGGTGATCACCCATGTTTATCGGTAAATATTCCAAGGGTGTGAAAGCCTTGTTCACTGTCCTGGTGCTTGTTGCCCTGACCCTGACCCCGGCTGCCGGTCGGGCGGAAGAGGATTTGAAGATTCCCCACCTCGGTGGCCACCAGTTCACGGTCAACACCCTGACGGGTGATCCCTTCGTCAAAACCTACATCCGCAATACCCTGGGTATCGGAAAGTCGATTGATCTGTTTGTTCCCATCATTGAAATCGACGACGGCCAGGTGCTCGGATTGAAGGGCGACCTGCTCAAGGCCATCCTGGAGTTCGAATACCAACAGGCGGTGAAGGACTGGGTGGCTTTCCGGGTCCAGGTGCGGGTGGCGGGACGTCTCGGTACGGGCACCCAATCCCTTCTGGCTTCGGGAGTCACCGCAAACACGGGTTTCGAGTTCGGTTGGTTGTTCAAGCTTGCCGAGGGTGAAAAAACGGCTTTGTCCGCAACGCTCAACCTCTGGAACAACAGCGTCACCGTGGTCGATTTCCTCGGGTTCGTGGACGGAGTCGTCAATCCTCCGAGTCAATCCCTGGTGAAAACGGTCCCCTCGACCCGCGGCGGCGGCGGCCTGCGTTACGCCTGGGCGGCCAGCGACCTTGTCGGCTTCATTTTCAAGAGTGAAACGGGTATGGGGGAATCGGTGGATCGCAGCAATTCAGATGAATGGTTCTTCAACTTTGCAACCGCGGCTGATTTCGATCTGAAAACCAAGACAGCCGTACCCCTGGGGCTGGCCCTCGGCTACAAGTTTGATACCTTTCCCGAAGCGGGAGAGGAATTGGCCAACGTCAAACATGATCTCGTGTTCCGAATCTCGTATACCGGCACCACGGATTTCCTGCTCAGCCTCGATTTCAGTTACGGCTGGTTCAAGGTGAAGGACATAACCGAATCTACCAAGTTCACTTCGACCCTGCTCAACCTGAGGTACTATTTCTAGTCCGGCTGACCCAGGCTGGCCACCAACGCCTTGAACCGCTCCTCTTCACGGAGCGGGTCGAGGTCGGTGTCGTTCGTCATCCAGTCCTTGTAGGCCGCGCCCACTTTCACCGTTCTTTCCAGACAGTCGATGGCATCCTCGATTTGGCCCAGACCGGACAGGTTGCAGGCCACGTTGTACAGGATGGCCGGGTCGTCCGGATCCAGTGCAAGTGCCCTTTTGGCCCACTGCAGCCCCCTCTTCTCCTGTCCCAACCGAATCATCGCCCCGGCGCCCATGTAGCAGGCGCGGGCGTCTTCGGGATTCAAAAGGATGGCTTTTTCCGCCAGTTCCATACCCAGGCGGTTGGCCGCCTCTTCTTTCCGCGTGCGACCGAGGGCATGATGGATCTGGGCCTGCAGGATGGGGATCTGGTAATCGTCGGGACTGGCTTCGTGGGCCTTGTCGTAGTAGGTGACGGCATCTTCGTACTTACCCTGGACCACCAGGTCCCGGGCGCAGAAGTAGTAGGCTTCGAACAGGTTGGGATCCAGTTCGATCGCGGTGTTGAAAGAGCGGATGGCGGCTTCGTGGTTTTTGCTCAACGACAGGGCCAGGCCGCGTGAGGCATGACCTTCGGCCAGGGCCGCGTCCAGTTCCAGCGCGCGCGCGCTGTTGCGGTCGGCCCGCTCCAGGTTTTCCGGACTGCTGTTGATGTACATGAACAGGTACGAATAGGTGTCGGCCAACCCGGCGTGGGCCGAGGCGAATTCAGGGTCGATGTCGCTGGCCTGATAGAACATGCGCTGGGCGATCTGGATGTTGCGTTTCCCCCAGCGGCGGAAAAATTCCCGGCCGCGGAGATAAAAATCGTAGGCCGCCGGGTCATCAGTCCGGACCCCCACCAACTGGTTCTCGCGCCCGGGATCGATGGTCAGCCGCAGGGCCTTCACCACGCTTTGCGCGATCTCGTCCTGGACCTCGAAAATATCACGGGGCTCGCGGTCGAAACGCTGGGACCAGATGTGGCAGCCGTCGGAAACATCGATCAACTGGGCGATAATCCGCAAATGGTGACCGGCCTTGCGCACGCTGCCCTCGAGCAGGGTCTGCACCCCGAGCTTTTGACCGATTTCCCGGGGGTCGCCGCCCAGATCGCGGTACTGGAAGGAGGACATCCTCGAGACGACCTTGAGCTGTTCGACTCCCGCCAGGGCGTTGATGATTTCCTCGGCAATGCCGGTGCAAAAATGTTCCTGGTCTTTCTGGGAGCTCATGTCCGCAAAAGGCATCACGGCGATGGAGTGAATGAGCCCCTGGGCATCCTGCTCAACCTGATGACGGATCTGCTCGAGTTGGAGGCGAAGCTCAGCAACGTCCTGAAAGCGCCGGCCGGGATCCTTGTCCAGACAGCGCTCGATCAGGTGGCTGAGCTGAAGGGGGCAGTCGGGATTGATCAAGGAGGCCTGGGTGGGAGTGTCCTTGATGACGGATGCCAGAATTTCCGTGGCGGTATGTCCTTTGAAGGGTCGCTGCCCCGCTATCATGTGGTACATGACCGCGCCCAGGGAAAAGATATCGGAACGATTGTCCGCGGGCTGGCTGCGCACCTGTTCGGGGGACATGTAGTTGGGTGTGCCGAGGATCAGTTCATTGACCAGCAGGGTCTCGGTGCGGGCGTTTTCAACGTCGATATCGGCGCCGGTCCTTACCATTTTGGCCAATCCGAAATCCAGCACCTTAACCTGGCCGGCGTCCGTGACCATGATGTTGGCCGGTTTCAGGTCCCGGTGGGTCACACCCTGGGCGTGGGCGGCTTCCAGGGCATTGGTCAGGGGAATGGCAACATCGAAGAAAAATTTCAGGTCGATATTCCCGCCGGTAATAATGTCAGACAGGGTTCGGCCCTCGATCAGTTCCATGGTAATGAAATGGGTTTCGCCGACTTCCTCCACCGAGTGGATGACCACGATGTTGGGATGGTTGACCGCGGCGATGGCCCGCGCCTCCTGTCGGAACCGCGCCAGCGCGCTGGCGTCGGCGGCCACGTCTGCCGGCAGCACCTTCAGGGCGATGGACCGCTCCAGCTTGGTGTCCCTGGCCCGGTAGACCGACCCCATACCGCCGGAGGCAATCTGTGAAACTATCTGATACCGGGAGATACTTTTGCTGATCATGACGCTCTCCAACCATTAATGCTGTTGGCGAGACAGTTTTCATATATACGGCAATGTAAGGGTACAAAGTGAATATACTCATCCGACATGATTTTGTTACATGAGGACCCGAAATAGGGAGACGAAGCGGAACCCTCTTTTGGTTTTTTAACCGAGGCGAACCGCTTCGACCTCGTCCGTGGTCAGCGGTTTTTTCTTGCCCAGCCGGCGTTTGCCGTCGTCGGTGATCAGGAAATTCTCTTCGTTCCGGACCCCGCCGAAATCCCGCCAACCATCGAGACGATCATAATCCAAAAACTCGGTGAACCTATTCCCGGATCGCCAGAGGTCCATCAACTGGGGAATGAAATAGATGCCCGGTTCCACCGTCAGGACAAATCCCGGTTCCAGGGGGCGGGCCAGGCGCAGGGACTTCAGACCGAATTCGGTGCTTTTGGGTTTCCCTCCGTAGCCCACATGGACCTCCCCGAGGTTTTCCATGTCGTGCACGTCGAGTCCCATCATGTGGCCGACGCCGCAGGGGAAAAACATGGCATGGGCGCCGGCGGCCACCGCGTCTTCAGTGTTGCCCTTCATCAGACCGAGGTCCTTCATTCCCGTGGCGATGGTCCGCGCGGCCGCCAGATGCACCTCCAGGTTGGGCACTCCGGGCGCGAGGGTGTCCACTGCCGACCGGAAGGCAGCCAGGGCGATGTCGTAGACCGACTTTTGCCGGTCGTTGAAACGGGTGTCGACCGGGAAGGTGGAAGACAGATCGCCAGCGTAACCCATGGCCGTCTGGGCGCCGCAGTCCAGCAGGAAAAGGTCGCCCTGATACAGGGTGTTCCCGTGGTGATGGTTGTGCAGGGTCTCGCCGTGGACCGTGGCGATCACGGGAAACGAGATATCTCCACCGGCTGCCAGGGCGATCCGTTCCACCTCGGCGGCGATTTCGGACTCGCGCATTCCCGGGCGGGCCATGGTCATGGCCGCGAGGTGCATGTCCACCGAGGTGTCGACGGCTTTTTCGATCTCAGCGATTTCTTCAGGACTCTTCACCGAACGCATGTCCACCACAGCCTGGATCAGGTCGATGGAAGCCTGGTCGCTCACGCTGCCCGGCGGAATATTCAGCAAGTCGAAAAGCATCAGTTTGTGTTCGGGGCGGTAGGGAGGCGTGAAATGGATCGTCCGCCCGGCCGCGACCGCCTTCTGAAGGTATTCGCCCAGCTGGTTCACCGGCCTGGTATCGGTCACTCCCGCCTGGCCGGCTCTATCGGCCACCGTCGGCAGGTGGCCCATCCATACGATGTGGTCGATGGTCAATTCATCACCGAATATGATGTCCCGGTCGTCGTCGAGATCGATGACGGCCGCCAGGTCTGGTTGATTCAACCCGAAGTAGTAGAGAAAGGTGCTGTCCTGCCGGAACCGGTAACAGTTGTCGGCGTAGTTCATGGGGCTTTCGGAATTACCGGGCAACAGGACGATCCCGGAATCCAGTTTCCCTCTCAGCTCGTTTCTTCGCGCCACATATGTTTCCCGGTCGAACATCGGTTATCCTTCCTCAAATCGATCTGTGCTATAAGTGTTCGAGTCGCGTCGGGCCATGATCCCGGCTTCCCGGCTTTGGTGCAACGACAAAGCGGTTACAAAAAAATCCCAAAGGAAATCATGCGACCAGTGCTGCGCTTTTTGACCGATGATCTGGCGGACCGTATCATCGCTGAAGCCCGCGACTTGCTGTGCGGACTGGGGATGGAGATCCATAACGACCGCGCCCTGGCCCTGCTGGGCGATCACGGCGCCCGCGTTGAATCCAAAACACGTCACGCCTGGTTCACCCCTGACCTGATCGACAAGGCCCTGGAAACGGCGCCCGCCTCGTTCGGGCTTTTCGATGCCCATGGCGATCAGACGCACGATCTCGGCGGAGACCGCGTTCATTTTACACCCGGGTCCTCGGCTATCCACTATCTCGATCCCGACACCGGTCGTATGCGCCAGCCCGTCACCGCGGACTATGTGCGTTACGCGAAAGTTGTGGCCGGGTTGCCGAATATTGCCGCCCAGAGCACGGCTTTCATTCCCGGGGATGTCCCGGGCCCGGTGCAGGACAGTTACCGTCTGTATCTGGGAATGAAGTACTGCGCCAAACCGGTGGTCACCGGGGCTTTTTCCATTGATGGTTTTGAAGTGATGCGTGATCTGCTGCTGGCTGTCCGCGGGACGGAAGAAAAACTGCGGGCCAAACCCCTGGCGGTGTTTTCCTGCGCGCCGACGACACCCTTGCAATGGAGCGACATCACCAGCCGGAATCTGATGGACTGCGCGGCGGCCGGCATCCCGGTGGAAATCCCGACCATGCCCCTGGCCGGTTTTACCTCGCCGGTCACGGTGGCCGGTACTCTGGCCCAACACGCGGCCGAAACCATGAGTGGGGTCATTCTGGCACAACTCGTTTCTCCTGGGGCCCAGGTACTTTACGGAGGGTCGCCCGCCCCTTTCGACATCCGCTACGAAACCACCCCCATGGGCGCGGCCGAAACGTGGCTGCTGGATGCCGGCTTGAATGAAGTCGGCAAGCGGCTGGGGCTGCCCACCCAGGCCTACATCGCCTTGAGCGACGCCAAGGGCCTCGATGCCCAGGCCGGTCTTGAAACCGGAATGGGCGCGGTGGTGGCGGTTTTGTCGGGGATCAACAGTGTGTCCGGCCCCGGCATGCTCGATTTCGAGAATTGCCAGAGCGTGGAAAAGCTGATCGTCGATCACGAAATCGCTGGGCTGGCGCTGCGTCTGGGAAGGGGCGTGACGCCTCGCGATGATTTCCCGGTCCGGCCGCGGATCGAGGAACTTCTTTCCGAGGGTCATCTGCTGATCAGCGACCATTCCCTGCAAAACCTGGCTGACGAACATCACTTTCCCGGTCCGGTCATCGAAAGGGCGAACCAATCGCGCTGGCTGGAGGAGGGCGGCCTTTCGGTGGTCGACAAAGCACGTGCGGCCGCCGACACCCTGGAATCTTCGTGGCAACCGCCGGGTCTGAGCGCCGAGGCGGAAGCCGGGCTGGTGGAAAGAATGTCGGCCGCGGCCGCGTCAGCGGGAATGGACTGTTTGCCGGAGGTGGGCTCGTGACCACCGTCCTGGAAATCAATGTGGATGAGATCATCCCCAACGCCAGGGCAATCCTGATGCAGCAGGGCGTTCCAGAACATGCAACGGGATTGGCGGAACTGCTGGCTGTTGCCGAGGACGCGCGGGATGTGTTGGCCGCCACCCTGGCGCCGGCAGGGGTTCTGGAAAATGTGGAGACCGGGGAATTCGGAGACATCTATTCCGGGCAGGGATTCAACGCCCACGAAACGCCCCTGCAACTCATCTTTCCCCGGGCCGAAAATCTTTCGCTGTTCGCGGTGACCTGCGGACAGGCGGTGTGCGACCGGATTCGCGATCTGTTCAACATAAATGACTACCCCCTGGGGTCGGCCCTGGACGCGGGCGCTTCACTGGCCGCGGACCAGGCTGCCCAGGTGGCTCAGGACAAATTCACCAGGACTCTGGAAGGCCGGTTGGGGGTTTTACGCTACAGCCCCGGGTACTGCGGCTGGCATGTCAGCGGGCAAAAGGCCCTTTTCGACCGACTCGATCCGGTGGCCGCGGGGATCACCCTGTCCGAAAGTTGTTTGATGCGGCCGCTCAAATCGGTGTCCGGGGTGATCGTCTCCGGGCCCCCGGACATTCACCGCTTCGCCAATGATTATCCCTTCTGTTCGGCCTGCACCGGGAAGGAATGCCGGGAGCGCATCCAGGCCATGCCGACCCCCTTTGAGAAGGAAATCTGACATGGAACTATTGGACCGCATCGCGGAGCAACTCGACCAGGGGAAAGCCGACCAGGTGGCCGCTCTGACGGCGGAGGCCATTGCACTGGGGCTGCCCGCGGGGACCATCCTCAACGAAGGCCTGATCGCGGGCATGGATGTGGTGGGGGAGAAGTTCCGCACCCACCAGGTCTTTCTGCCTCATGTTCTTCTGTCGGCGCGGGCGATGCACGCGGGGATGGATCTCTTGAAACCCCTGCTGATCCAGCAGGACGTCCCGTCGGCGGGCAAGGCGGTGCTGGGCACGGTGCGGGGCGACCAGCACGACATCGGAAAAAACCTGGTCGGCATCATGCTCGAGGGCGCCGGGTTCGAGGTCATCGACCTGGGGACCGACGTTGCACCGGAAAAATTCCTGGCCGCCGTCCGCGAGCACGACGCCCGGGTGATCGGCATGTCCGCCCTGCTGACCACGACGATGCCGGTCATGAAAGAGGTTGTCGACCTGCTGACCAGGGAGGGCCTGGCCGGTCGGGTGAAAACGGTGATCGGCGGAGCCCCGGTAACCGAGGATTATGCCCGTGAGATCGGGGCCGATGCCTACGCTTTCGACGGTATCAGCGCGGTGGACCGCATCCGGCAGTTGGTGGGGGACGCGTGAACGCCCAACTGGAAAATCTCCTGGCCAAAAAGAAAGTCCTCCTGGCGGATGGTGCCATGGGGACCCGGCTTCAGGCGGCGGGGCTCAAACCCGGCGAGGCGCCGGAAATTCTGAACCTGACGCGGCCGGAAATTCCCCGGAGCATTGCCGCTGAATATATCGATGCCGGTTCGGATCTGGTGCACACCAATTCGTTCGGCGGTTCACCGCTCAAGCTGGCCGCCCACGGCTTGGCCGGCCGCTGTGAAGAGATCAACCGGGCAGCAGCGGCGGCGGCCGTCAACGGAGTTGCGGGCCGGGGGTTGGTAAGTGGATCCATCGGACCGTGCGGCCGGTTGTTGAAGCCTTATGGCGATGTCGACCCGGCCGAGGTTCTGGACGGTTTCAGGATTCAGGCCGCCGCCCTGGTGGCCGGGGGTGTGGACCTGTTGACCATCGAGACGATGACGGACCTGGCCGAAGCCGTGTTGGCGGTGAAGGCGGCCCGGGAGGCCCTCGGCCATCGCGCGGTTCTGGCATCGCTCACCTTCGACCCCACCCCCCGGGGTTGGTTCACGATCATGGGCAACGATGTCGCCGCCGCGGCGGGCGAACTGGCGGCCGCGGGCGCCGACGCGGTGGGCAGCAACTGTGGACAGGGAACAGAGGGAATGCTGTCCGTGGCCCTGGATTTCGGGCAGGTAACGGACCTTCCGCTGCTGATCCAGGCCAATGCAGGCCTTCCCGTCCTGGAAGCGGGTGAGGTCCACTATCCGGAAACTCCCGCGGACATGGCGGCCCATCTACCGGATCTTGTGAACGCGGGGGTGAAGATAATCGGGGGCTGCTGCGGGACCTCGCCTGACCATATCGTTGCTTTGCGCGGGATTTTGGATCAATTAAAGGCCGCTGATAAGCTCTAAACGATATTTTTGAGAAATTTACCCCAAACTCTAAAATATTGTTGCAATTAATCAAAAAATAGGATAAAATATAAACAATCTCAAGCTGGATCAACCTTGGGCTTGAGAAAGACAGGAGGTTCATTCCATGAGAATCCTGACAACTGTTGCCTTGATCTCCATTCTGGTGCTGGCCGTGTCCACGGTCGGCGCTGCAGATCTTCCTCAGCAGTCGAGCAACGCTGCATCCTTCCAGGATAAATCCAGGTTAATGAGCAGTCCGGGGGTAACGACCCTGAAGCTGTCTCCCATGTACCTGGAGATCCAACAGGTGCTCGACCAGGCTGGTGAAACAGAGCAACTTCTGCTGGCGGAACTGGCAGCTTCCACCGAGGACGCGGAAGTGGAGCGGATCATCAATCGTATTGAGCGATTGGAGGTGGACCGCACCCTGATAATCCTGAAAATCCAGGCCCGCTACGCGCGGATGGAGGGACGTTGGGACCTGGAACGGAGCTTTCGCGCCAGGATCATGGAGATTCTGGAAAACCAGACTTATGCCTTGAAATAGGGAATTTCGTTCGGTTCGCCGATCGAGGCCCGCATTTGAGGAAAAAGGGCGGTACCCAAGCGGGCGCCGCCCTTTTATTTCTTCGTGGTTAAAATAAAATCACCCAAAAAAATTCCCCCATGAGAATGAAAATGCCGTACTGTTTTCACCGGAAAATTCATTTAGTGGAAAGAAGAACCGCGTAAAAAGAAAAACTCAATTATCAAGGGGGGACTTCATGAAGATCGTTAACGCACTTGCCCCAAAAGGAACACTGCTCCTTTTGACGTTAATGGCCGCCTGGCTTATGACCTGGCCGACCATGGCCGCCGAAATCCACGACTATCCAGCCGAACCCGATCTCATCGAAATCATGTTCATTCCCGAATCCCAGGTGCGCCTGGTCGGTGTTTGGCCCGAGGATTTTTCGGGTCTGAACGCCACCGAAGGATTGGATATAATCCTGGACAGCCATGGAGGGGGTGAATGGCTCAGACTGACCGACATTCCGGAACCCGTACTGGACGACCTGGCGGCCAACGCCGAAGCCAATCTGGGCGAGCCCGTCTACAACCTGAACAATATTTTCCGGATCCGGTTGCTGTCCGGGCCCGACCCCGTGGCGGTTGCCTTCGACCTGGAGAATCTGCCCGGGGTGCATCTGGCCTATCCGGTGGCCTTGCCGCCCGAACTGCCGGTGCCGGGGGATTTCACCCCCAACCAGAATTACCTCGATCCGGCCAGCAGTGTTCCCACAGGAGTGGATGCCCTTTATGCCTGGACCCAAACCGGCGGCGACGGCAGCGGAGTAACTGTTTGTGATCTGGAGTACAGCTGGAACTACAACCACAGTGATATTACCGGGGCGGTCGGATCCCAGATAAACCTCAATGTGGCCGATCCGTTCGCGGACACAAATCACGGTACGGCGGTTATCGGTGAACTGGTTTCCGACGCCAACGGCTGGGGCACCACCGGTGTTTCCTACGGAGCGAACCTGAAGACCTGCGGGACCTACTACGGTCTGCCCTCTCCCACCTGGAACATTGCCGGCGCCATCGCCATCGCGGCGACCAATCTTTCCAATGGTGATGTCATGCTGCTGGAGCAGCAGTGGAACTACTCCGGATCCACAGGTTACGTTCCTGTCGAGTGGTATCCCCACCAGACGCCCGCGGTCCAATCCCTGACCGCCGTTTACGCGGCCATCCAGAATGCCGTCGGCAACGGTATCAGCGTGGTCGAGGCCGGGGGTAACGGAGGAATCAATACTGACACCATGACCTGGTACGGAAATTCGGGGGCGGTAATCGTTGGGGCCGGCGGCGCCTATGTCGGCGGAAGCTATCCCTACGGCAATCTGCAGAAACTGGGATTTTCCAGCTACGGGTCGCGTTTTGACCTGCAGGCCTGGGGTGAAAACGTGATCACGACCGGTTACGGTGACCGCCACAGCTCCGAAGGCGTGAACCTTTGGTACACCAGTACCTTCAGTGGTACCTCGAGCGCTTCGCCCATCGTCGCGGGGGCCATCGCCTGCATGAACGGGTATTACGCGGCCAATGTCTCGACAACGCCGATGACACCCGCGGCCATCCTCAGCACACTGGTGGCCACCGGCACCGCGCAGGTCGTTCCACCGGTGGGGAACATCGGTCCTCGGCCTGACCTATACGCTGCCATCCAGACCCTTATCGTGGTTCCACCGCCCCTGTGGACCGATGTAACCACCGGACCGCTGGCCAACACGGGAGTCGGTAAGAGTGTGGCCTGGGGCGATGTGGACAACGACGGCGACGATGACCTCTACATCACCAACACCCAGAGCCAGAACCATCTGTTGCGTAATGACGGCGGCGGGACCTTCACCGACATCACCACCGTTGTCGAAGCCAACAGCATGTTCGCGGGCGCCGCGGAGTTCGGCGACTTCAACAACGATGGTTTGTTGGATATCTACTGCGGAAACTGGGGCGGTATGAACCGTCTGTTCCAGAACAACGGGCCGGGTATGTGGATGGACCTGAGCATGCCCCCCGTGGATGACTTCCAGGATGGATCGGGTGTCGCCTGGGTGGACTACGACAATGACGCCTGGTTGGATATCCATGTCTCGAACATGAACGGTGGTATGAACAAGCTGTTCCAGAGCCAGGCGGGCGGATCGATGTTCATGGATGTCACCATGCCTCCCATGGACAGCCCCATGGACTCGCACGACGCCGCCTGGAGCGATTACGACAATGATCGCGATCTGGACTGCTACGTCGTCTACACGACAGGGGCCAACGAACTGATGCGCAACGACGGCGGGGGCATTTTCAACATCGTTGCCGACCCGGCCGTAGTTGATCCGAACGTCGGCAGCGGCGCCTGCTGGGGCGATTACGACAACGACGGCGACACGGACCTTTATCTGGCCAACCAGAACACTCCCAACCGGTTGATCCGGAACGACGGGATGTTCTTCACCGACGTGACGGTCGGGCCGCTCGGCGATCCCGGCATGAGCATGGGTTCCTCGTGGGCCGATTACGACAACGACGGCGATCTGGACCTGTACATCACGAACCAGACCGGCGCCAACCGCCTGATTCGCAATGACGGCGCCGGGACCTGGACCGACGACACGAACGGTCCACTGGGCGACACCGGACCGGGCCAGGGCACGGCCTGGGCCGACTATGACAACGACGGCGACCTGGACATCTACATGATGAACGCCGGCGGTTCGAACAAACTGTTCCGCAACGACATCAACAACGGCAACAACTGGGCGCAGTTCCAGCTCACCGGCACCAACTGCAACATGTCGGCCATCGGTACCCGTGTGAAGATCGTCAGCGGGGGCCTGACCCAATGGCGCGAAATCGGCACGGCGTCGGGTTACTGCTCGCAGAACGCGTTCCGGGTTCACTTCGGCCTGGGCGCGGCCGCTGTCGTTGACAGCCTGGTGATCTACTGGCCCGGCAACGGGGTGGAAACCTATCTCGGCCTGCCGGCCAACCAGTTACTCGCTTTTGTCCAGAGCCCCTGGTCGGCTGTGGGTGACGGGGAAACACCGGCGGTTTGCCGCCTGATGCCCAGTTCCCCGAACCCGTTCAACCCCACGACCACCATCCGCTTCGAAGTGACGCGAACCGGGCCGGTGAACCTGGATATCTTTGATGCCGCCGGCCGCCATCTGCGCACGTTGTTCAGCGGCGAAAAACAGGCCGGGCCCCATAGTGTGGTCTGGCGGGGCAAGGACGACGGGGGACGAAGCCTGCCATCCGGGGTCTACTTTGCCAGGATGCAGGCCGAAGGAGGGACGTTCACAACCAAACTCGTGATGACGAAATAGGATTCACGGAATTGAACATGCCGGCCGCCCCGAAAGGAGCGGCCGGTTTCCATGAAATTGTGCGCATTCCGGAACGGCCTGTCTGTGATGTCATACAAATGACGTCCTCTTTGTTAAAAATGAGTTATCAAAACCCCTTGAAAATGCTAGAGTTAAAGATAGTTGTATAAATGGCACTCCAATTGCCTTACTTGCGTATTCGGTGTTGAACAATCCCGTTGAAGGGCTGCGCAATGAGAAAAATGATGATCACGGCAATTCTGTTGATTGGTTTTGCAGGGCTCATCCTGGAAACGGGATCGGCCCAGGCCCAGTCCATTTTTCTGGAGCCGAGCAGCGGTGGGGGGATTCACCTCGAAGCCCTCAGGCCGAGCTACGAAGACCTCGACCTTACCTTCTATTCCTTTACCTTTTATCTGTCCAGCCGGGTCGTTGTTGGGGATAACCTGCAGTTAAGAGTCGAACTCCCCTTCGTCTACTTCAAGGAAGAGGAGGGCTATTATTACTACGATCCTTATTATGGCTCATATTCTCGCCCCCCCCGATCAGAGAGCAGTTTCGGCAACCCTTATCTCGGGGTGGATTTCGGTGAAGCGGACAACGGATTCCAGGGGGAAGTCGGCTTTCGGGTCCCGGTATTTAATGGTGTTAATTCCGCCGCCGCAATTGGGATGCTCACCGATCCGGTGGAGAGATTGGAAGCCTTTGGAAGGGACCTGCTGCCCCTCTACTTTGGCGGAAATTACCGGTACATCAACAAATCAGGATTTGGCCTGCGCCTGCGGATGGTTCCGGTTTTCTGGTTGTACCTGGATAATTCCGGAGGCAGCAGCAACAATGATATTCATGTGATCTACAGTGCCCAGGCCTGGTATGAAGCCGGAAAGATCGGAGTGGGTGGCGGATTAAGCGGCCGCGCCATCGCCACTGGTGATGCCGATGGTTTCGGCGAGCGCTCCCTGCATCAGTTCGGTTTTTTCGCGAATTTTGCCCTGGGACAGATCATAACGGGGATTCAGGCCCGGGTACCCCTGGACAGCGACCTCAAGAACTCCGGCATGAACACGATCTTCAGCCTCAGCATTGGAGTAAAACTGTGATGACCCAGGGGTAGAAAAGATATCTGGAGGGGGGAAATGATATACCAAAAAAATATAAGGATGCTGGCACTGGCCATGAGCCTGGCCCTCCTGGCGAGCCTGGCCGGTTGCGCCACCGGAAGCGGCAGCAAAAGAAGCCACAGCAGTAGCGGTAGCAGCGGTAGTCGAGGCAGTCTTACGAAAGCCACCTCCGGGTCCACGGGGAAGGAACAGGGCGAGAGCCGCGGCGAGGGGCGGACGCGAACCAGGAACGACACCAATACTTCCAATACCGATTCCTACTCGTCCAATGATGATGACGATTATTATTATGAAGAAGAAGACTCCGATGGAGGGGGCGGATTCCTGGTCGGGCTTATCCTGAGCCTTTTTTCCGGGGGTGATGATGACGAAGAGCCCCGGGAAGAGCCGAAACCCCAACTGACCGACTACAGTGAATTTGGGAGGCGGAATCAGGTGGACAACGGAGAATCCGATTCCTACGACGATGATCGAGACAGCAGTGATTACGGCCGCGACCAGGACATCAAGAGGAGCAATCTGAATTTCTGGTATTCCAGGTCCCATCTCGCCGGGGACGCGGTCCAAGGCTTCACCAACTACACTTTCACGTATTCGTGGTATACCGCACCCCGTTACCGGGCCCAGGCGGGATTTTATTTCGGGCCGGGGAAAACCGGCAGCCAGCCGAATGTCAAAAATGTCTTCAGCAAGATATCCGAGGCGGGTATTGATATCGCCAGCCGGGGATATTTCACCCCCGAACATTCCCTTTTGGGCGTGTACGCGATAGTGGGGTTGCGGGCCGGGGCCATGTACTGGTCCTACTATACTCCCCTCGAATGGGTGGCGGAGGACGGATCCGTGGAAAAGATTTCCGATGACGGAATTATATTGTTTGTCCCCTACATCGGGCTGGGCACTTCCCTGCTGCAAACCAAGTCGGTACATGTGGGAGTCAATTTTACCCTGGGAAGCCGGTTGTACACCGACAAAACCTGGGAAAGATACGAAAACGATCTGTTCAAGCATGTCGGGGAATACAAACTGAACATCGAGGCCAGCATTTTCTTTTAGGCTTCTGGCGGGAGGACCCATGGCTCATCGAACCGTCAAAACCGGGTACGACAACCTGGTTGATCGTCTGAACCGCTTTCCCCAGGGCGCGCCGCCGTCCAAGCTGCTCAACCGTATCCTGGCCATGCTCATGAACGATCGCGAAGCCTCCCTGCTTTCCCTTCTGCCCATCAAGCCCTTCACGGCGGAAAAAGCGGCCAAGGTCTGGAAGCTGCCCGAGGTCCGGGCCCGGGCCATTCTCGAGGAGTTGGCGGGACGCGCCCTGCTGGTGGATGTCGAGCGCCATGGCCAATCCATATATGCATTGCCCCCGCCCATGGCCGGGTTTTTCGAGTTTTCCCTGATGCGCACCCGCGGTGACCTGGACCAGAAAGCCCTCAGCGAATTGTTTCATCAGTACCTCAATGTCGAGGAGGAATTCGTCAGGGCCCTTTTTACCGAAGGGGAAACTCAGCTTGGCCAAATTTTTGTGCAGGAACCGGTATTGAGCAGCGATCAGGCCGCCCATGTGCTGGATTATGAACGGGCCACCGAGGTCATCAAAACCGCCAGCCATATCGGTGTGGGAATGTGT
>Ga0164313_10002948_pt1 | contig 15158 bp, 13 predicted proteins | sample GuaBasSedimGuay4_FD_113735 | JGI IMG/M metagenome (GOLD analysis project Ga0164313, IMG submission 113735) | Subseafloor sediment microbial communities from Guaymas Basin, Gulf of California, Mexico - Guay4, Core 4569-4, 0-3 cm | ecosystem: Environmental > Aquatic > Marine > Hydrothermal vents... | reverse complement strand
ATAAATATATTCAAAATATTCTTCATGCTCTATCTACAAGCGCGTGAATATTTATAACAAACGCGATAGGAGAAAAAGGAAATGACCGAAAAAAATAATGTTGTCAATGGCTTCTGTTTCATGCCCCCATCTCTCGGTGCTTGGATGAGGAGCACCATTCCAAAAAATGATTTCGAAGGTGAAATTCCTTGGACACCTTTAAAAAGACCCATAAGTGAAATGGTATTTTCACTTATGACATCTGCGGGTATTAATATTACGACAGACCCGGCTTTTGACATGGAACGGGAAAAGAAAGAACCGATGTGGGGTGATCCTTCCTATAGAAGAATTCCCATATCCGCAACGGTAGCGGATATCGACGTCAACCACCTGCACGTGAATACTGATTATATCAAACAGGACATTAACGTTGTTTTACCAATAAACAGATTCCAGGAGTTCGCGACAGATGGTATTATTGGTGCTCTTGCACCTACGGCTTATTCCTATTACGGCTACCAGATGGACCCCAAAGTCCTTTTGGAAGAGACCATGCCAAAGGTTCTTGCCGACATGAAAACAGAAGGTGTTGAGGCGGTCCTGCTCACCCCGACCTGACCTTTGTGCCCCCGGTCCGTGGGACTGGTTGCAAGATTTCTCGAGGAAAATGGATTGTCGACGGTTGTGCTCACCATGGTTCCTGAATTTAATAGGGAAATCGGCATGCCACGGGTTGCCGCCATCGAATACCCTTTTGGAAGAATCATCGGCGAAGTGAACGATGTTGCCGGCCAGCAAGACGTGCTTAAAGCTGCGTTGTCGGTTTTAGAGACGGCACAAATCCCAGGTGAGGTTGTGCACCTGCCCTTCACCTGGCACGAGGAACCCAAGCATACTAAATGGCACCCACCCGAGATTTCACCGATTATCAAATTGTACCTGGATGAAATCAAGAAAGCCGGAGCTGACGCCCGTAAATAATACCCGGGTCCAGAGGGCCCGGCACTGGGTTCTCCCTATAAGGGAGTGTTTATTTCATAGCTATACTTCGGGTTAATTTTTCGGCAGGGCTGAAGCCCTGGACTACATGGCATGAAGCCGACGGCTTTGTAGCGCAGGGATTTATCCCTGCTTAACCGTGCGCTTCATACCAAAATCATGCGGTATACTCGTTCAAGATCCTGCGGCCCACACTGATCTTGTGAACCTCATCCGCACCGTCATAAATCCGGGCAGCCCGTTCACCCCGGTAATACATGGCAATTGGCGTGTCATCGGACATACCCAGTCCGCCGTGGACCTGCAGGGCCCTGTCCACAACCCGCTGCATGGCGTTGGCCACGTAGAACTTGATGATCGAGATATCCTTCATGGCCGCCTTGATGCCTTTATTCTCTATGATCCAGGCCGTATTCAGAACCATCAGGCGGGACGACAGAATATCGGCGGCGCTGTCGGCAATATAGCTTTTGATGACATCTGAATCCGCAAGCGTTTTCGTCGGTGTGCGCCTTCTCTTTTTGGCGTAGGAGCACATCAGGTCAAAACAGCGGTTGCAGATCCCGATCCAGCGCATGCAGTGGTGAATGCGTCCCGGTCCCAACCGTTCCTGAGCCAGGATAAAACCCATGCCTTCGCCGCCGATGATGTTCGCCTGGGGAACCCGACAGTTCTGGAAAGCCACTTCGGCATGGCTGTTGTACCCATCGCCGGTATGCCCCATCACGGAGATGTTGCGCACCAGGTTGAATCCCGGTGTATCCGTGGGCACGATAATCATGCTTGCTTTGCGGTGGTGTGACTCCGCTTCGGGGTTGGTTTCCGCCATCACGATTGTAAAAGCGGATCCCTCGCAGGATGACGTGTACCATTTCTGTCCATTGATGACATAATCGTCGCCATCCTTGACGGCAGTGGTCAGCAGCCAGGTCGGGTTGGACCCCGCCACCTCGATTTCGGTCATGGCAAAACAGGAACGAATTTTACCTTCGATAGACGGCCGGCAGTACTTCTCTTTCTGCTCCGGGGTCCCGTACTTGTGCAGGATTTCGATATTCCCGGCATCCGGCGCCTGGCAGCCGAAAACGTAGAGCCCGATGGGTGACTGCCCCAGGGCTTCATAGATCATGGCCGTTTCCATGAGGGGAAGTCCCATGCCCCCGAATTCCTTGGGATGCAGTGGTGCCCACAGCTCCATCTGCCGCACCATGTCCCGCTTTTTCTCGATCTCCGGTTCCATGGCAACAAATCCTTTTCCCAGGAAGTCGTGCTCCATGGGAAGCAACTCCCGGTCTACAAACTCGTTGACCATATCGAGGATCGTCTGAAGCTTTTTGGATGGTTCAAATGACATTTTTTCTCCTTTCCTATGTTGTTAGAATAACTTTAAAGCGTTACATTCATAGCATCCTTAACAAAATATCAATTCCTGTAAATACAGCAATAATTTTTATGCATATACACACAATTCATATCGTGGAACAAGGGGCAATTCAGTGAACTACGTTCAAAATTCAGGTTAAAACGCAGTTACCGACATTTCCACCACCTCGCGACCCGGCCGCACGCAGGTTTCGATGGTTGCCAGAGTGTGGGGCAGCGTGATGTCCACGAAGTATTTGGCCTGATACAGTTTGCCCCGAAAAAAATCGTATTTGCGCCCTTTTTCGCCGGCCAAGGGTCGGGCGATGATGGCAAGATCCAAAAGACGCCAGGCCATCGTCACCTCCCCGAATGCCGTCAGGGCGGGATAGGTGCTGGCGGCCCACAGAAGCGGGTCGGCCCCTCTGCGCTCCAGCATTTCCCGGGAGGTCTCCTTGAGCCGTTCCATCACATCTCCCAGCACCTGTACACGTTCCCCCAGTTCTTCATCCTGCTGATGCCGGCTGCAGAATTCCTCGATTTCCCGGCAGTAAGCACTGAAACAGGCACCATTTTTAACGGTCATTTTCCTGCCCATCAGATCCATGGACTGAATGCCGTTGGTGCCCTCGTACAGAGACATGATCTTGGCATCCCGCAAATACTGCTCGATGGGATAGTCCTGGCAGTAGCCGTAGCCACCAAGGCACTGCATGGCGGTTTCACAGACCCTGAATCCCATATCCGAACAGTAGGCCTTGATAATAGGCGTCATGAAATCCACCAGATTTTCAAAATGGGTACGGCGATCCCCGGCCGGCAGTTCATAGGACAGATCCGACCAGAAGGCACCGGTATAAATCATCGAGCGCATACCGTCCACCATGGCCTTCATCCAGAGCAGCATGCGGCGCACATCCGGATGGTCGATAATGGCGACATCTCCATTCTTCCCACCGGCCAAATCCCTCCCCTGCCGGCGCTCTTTGACATACGCCAGGGCGTTCAGGTAAGCGGTGCTGGCCATGGTCATACCGCCCACCCCCGTGTTGATGCGGGCGGAATTCATCATCTGGAACATGTGGGCCAGGCCTTGATTGGCGCCACCGCACAGGTACCCGATGCAATCATCCCTGCCGCCGAAGGTCAGGGCTGCCGTAGGGGAGCCGTGCAGACCCAGCTTCTTTTCGATGCCGGTGCAGACCACGTCGTTGGCCTGCCCCAGCCCGCCGTCCGGGTTAACACGAATCTTGGGCACCACGAACAAGGATATGCCCTTGATGCCTGGCGGGGCCCCCTCGATCCTCGCCAGCACCAGGTGAATAATATTCTCGGCGATATCATGGTCACCCCAGCTGATGAAAATCTTGTTGCCTCTGATCTTGAAATGGTCGCCTTCCGTGCAGGCCGTGGTCTCCAGTGCGGCCAGGTTGGAACCGGCATTGGGTTCGGTCAGACACATGGTGCCGGCCCAGGTGCCGTCAAACATCCTGGGAATAAAACGGGCCTTGAGTTCGTCCGAACCGAAGCTCTCGATCAGATGGGCCGCCCCGTGGGTCAGGCTGGGCGCCATGTTGAACGACTGGTAAGCACCGTACATCAGGTCGTTGACAACAATGCGCATCATGTGGGGAAATCCCTGGCCGCCGTATTCCGTGTCGCGGGACACCGCTGTCCAGCCATCTTGTCCATATTGACGGAATGCTTCTCGAAGCACCGTCGCGCAAACCACCTGCCCCCCCTCCAGCCGGGGCGGCTGTTCCTCGCAGATCACACTGAGCGGATCCACCACCCCTTTAGCAAAATTGATGGCCTCCGTGACCAGAAGATCCAGGGTTTTTTCATTTAAATCCCGGTATCGTTCCAGTTCGCACAGCGTGCCGTAGTCGAGTTGGTCTTTGAGAATGAAAAAGAGATCTTTTTGATTGATTTTAAAATTGCCCATGTACGGCTCTCCTGACTATGTTTCAATTCTGCTGAACAGCTCCCGCGCATGGTAGGAACTGCGCACGAACGGTCCACTAGCCACCTGCTTGAAACCCATGGCGAGTGCTTGCTTGCCTAAAGCGGCAAACATTTCCGGGGATATGTATTCCACCACCGGCAAATGTGACTTCGAGGGCTGCAAATACTGGCCCAGGGTCAGCAGACTGCATCCATGATCCAATAAATCCTGCAGAGCCCGCTCGATTTCACGGCGGGTTTCACCCAGCCCCAGCATCAACCCGGATTTGACCGGCAGATCGGGGCTGCTGTGGTGTGCGCGCTGCAGCAGTTCGAGGGACCGTTCATAAACAGCCTCGGGACGAACCTTTGGATAGAGCCGCTTGACGGTCTCAAGATTGTGGTTGAGAACGTCGGGTGCCGCTTCCAGGACAAGTTCAAGGGCATCCCGGCTGCCCTCAAAATCCGGAATCAGGACTTCGACTAACGTGTCAGGGTTGACCTTACGGATACTGCCGATAGACGCAGCGAAATGCGCAGCACCGCCATTGGGGAGGTCATCACGGGTGACCGAGGTCACCACCACGTATCCGAGGTTCAGGGTCTGAACCGCTTCGGCGATCCTCTCGGGTTCGTCCGTTTCCGGCGGGTCCAAAGCCCCGTGTTCAACGGCACAGAAACGACAGTTACGCGTACAGCGGGCGCCCATGATCATGAAAGTGGCGGTCCCTTTTGAAAAACATTCCCAGAGATTGGGACACTTGGCCTCCTGGCAGACGGTGTGCAGGCAGCTTTGGTCCAACAGCCTGCGGACATTTTCATAGCCTTTCCCCGTGGGCAGTCGTCGTTTCAACCACGGTGGTTTTTTCTTTGCAGTCGTGGTAATTTGAACATTCATGATCGAACCATATCAATATTCAACACTAATTTCTAACTATTTCTGGCACAACTGGAAACCATTCCCCGTGCCGGCCACTGGGTGCACATCGATGCGCCACAGGTCTTCATCCGGACGGTGCGAGTTTATCTGGCGGTATGAATCACCGCAAGTAACGGCACCCATTCAACCCTGTAAATGGTCCAACCATTATAAACACCTTATTCCCTTTTCGAATGCATGACATTTTTTGGATTGACTTTTGGCATTATTTTTTCTAATGGTTAAACCATTATGTTTCATGTCGCTTCGCAAAACAGAATTTTTCAGGACATCGTAGGCCAGATCCAGGAAGCCATCCTGGAGGGTCGCCTGCAGACGGGGGACACCCTGCCGTCCGAAAGAGATCTGAAAGAGATGTTCAACACCAGCCGGGGAACGCTGCGCGAGGCCCTGCGGGTGCTGGAGCAGAAAGGCCTCATTGAAATCAAACTTGGCGTAGGCGGCGGATCTGTGGTAAAGGCCGTAGGTGTGGACAAGATCAGTGAGAGCCTCGCACTGCTGATCCGTACCCAGCGGGTATCTTTGAACCACCTGGCGGAATTTCGTGAGGCTGTGGAAGGCATCATCGCCGCCCAGGCAGCGGAACGGGCGACCCCGGCGGATATAAAACAGCTGAAAGAACTGTTGGAAAAGGCCCGAAAGCACATTGGAAAGGGGAAGGCGGCCCAAGACGACTTTATCGAAATCGACAAACAGATTCACCTGGTGCTGGCCAATATCACGGGCAACCCGATTTACATCTCCCTGATCTATTCCGTGCACCAGAATATTCATCAATATTACGTTCGGTTTCTGTCCATGGACGAATCCGAGATGAATGAAAACTACCAGGATTTGAAAATCATTGTCAGGGCAGTGGAAAAGGGGCACGCCAACCAGGCCCGTATCATAGCCCAGAACCATGTACACCGGTTTAACCGCCGCATAAAAAACAAGGCCCAGGAGGAACGTGACCATGACAAATTTTGAATTGAAAGAACTGAAAGCCCTAAGCTACCAGCGCCCTGAAATTGACAAGGGCTATGCCAACCAGAGCCTGTATGTCAATATAACCGATCCGGAGATTACCATCAAACCGGTTACGGAACAGATGAAAGAGATATTCATCGGCGGCAAGGGCTTCGACCTGTGGTTACTTTGGCATGCCGTTACACCCAATACCCGCTGGAATGATCCCGAAAACACTATCTGCATCGCTTCCGGTCCCATGGGGGGCACCCCTGCCTATCCAGGCTCGGGGAAAAGCATCGTGGCCGCCATATCACCGGCAACGGGTTCGGTCATGGACTCCAATGTCGGCGGGTACTTCGGTCCTTATCTGAAATTTTCCGGGTTCGACGCCCTGGAGGTCCAGGGAAAATCCGACCAGGATGTGGTTATTTTTGTGGATGGTGTCGACCAGTCCATCAAGGTGTTCGCCTCCAAGGGCCTGCCCGAGGATGGCTACGCCTTGTCAGAAGTTCTTACCAACCACTTTGCCGGGGGCAAACCCCGCGGCATCTCCGTGGTTTCCACCGGTCCCGGGGCGGCTCACACAGTAATGGGCTGTATCAATTTCACCTGGTACGACGCCAAACGGAAGCGGGCCCGCTACAAACAGGCCGGCAGGGGTGGACTGGGAACCGTTTTTGCGGACAAGGGCATCAAGGCCATCGTCGCCCGCTGGGATACGGTGTCCCTGGATTCCAACAAGCCTGCCGACAAAGAAACCCTGCGCAGTGTGGGCAAGGCCTATTCCAAGGAGATCGTGGCCCTGGATCCCAAGCAGAACCAGATGTCTAAAATCGGTACCACGCACCTGGTTCCGATCATGAATGACTTCGATTTATTGCCCACCCACAACTTCAAGTTCGGCCAACACAAGCATGCCGGCCTTATCGGCAAGGATGTATACAAGGACATATTCGACCCGGGCTTCGACGGCTGCTGGATGGGATGCACAGTGGCCTGTTCTCATGGTGTCAAGGACTTTGTCCCCCTTACCGGGGACTATGCCGGTAAAAAAGTATTCGTGGATGGACCGGAGTATGAAACCATTGCCGGGTGCGGGTCCAATCTTGGTGTTTTCGATCCCTATTTCATCGTGGAAATGAACTTCTACTGCGACACCTATGGTATAGACACTATCGCCGTGGGTACCAGCATTGCCTTTGTTATGGAGTGCTTCGAGATGGGACTGATCGATACAAGCCACACCGGGGGGCTGGATCTCAACTTCGGCAACCGCCTGGGCGCCCTCACCCTGGTTCACCAGATGGCCACAGGGGAAGGGTTTGGAAAAATCGTGGGCCAGGGTGTCCGCAACATGAAAAAAGTGTTTGCCGAATCCTACGGTGCCGACCCGGGCATCCTGCAGGATATCGGCATGGAATCCAAAGGCCTCGAATTCTCAGAATACATGACCAAGGAGTCCCTGGCGCAGCAGGGCGGATACGGCATGGCCCTGAAAGGGCCCCAGCACGACGAAGCCTGGCTGATTTTTCTGGACATGGTGCACAACTACATGCCCACCTTCGAAGACAAAGCCGAGGCCTTGCACTGGTTTCCCAATTTCCGGACCTGGTTTTCCCTGTGCGGCCTGTGCAAACTCCCCTGGAACGACATCGTTCCCGAAGACAACAAGGAAGAAGACGAGCCCGCCAAGGTGATGAAGCACATCCGTTGGTATGCCGAATATTTCAGTGCCATGACCGGTCGTAAAGTGGTCCCGGATGACCTCATTCCCATGAGTGAAGCGGTTTACAATTTCCAGCGCATTTTCAACGTACGCATGGGATTCGGCCGCAGGGAACACGATACCATCCCCTACCGTGCCGTGGGGCCCGTGACCGTCGAAGAGTACGAATCCCGCCAGGAACGCTACGATGATCAGCTGACCGACAAGTACAGTGTCGACATAGAAGGAAAATCGAGTAAAGAAAAAGTTGCCCTTTTGAGAAATTTCCGCGAAGAACAGTACGAAAAACTTAAAGACGCTGTTTACCAGAGAAGGGGGTGGAGCAACGACGGCGTGCCCACCGTGGAAACCGCAAAACGGCTTAGGATAGACTTTCCGGAAGTGCTTGAGGTACTTGAGGTCAGTGGTCGGTAGGCAATGGCCAAACATCAGAAACCGGATACTGGATGCAGCTATCGAACAGCTTCGAGTAACCACCGAAGGCCGGCATCCAGAAAAGTAGGCCAGGGCTTTAGCCCTGCCAAAGCTGGTTGCGGGACAACCTTTTTAGCCCCGAAAAAACCGTATCAATGATTTCCCTTAATGACAAAGAAGTTCCCTGGCAGGAAGGCATGACCGTCGCCGACCTGTTGAGCGGTCTGCATGACCCGCACGACTATGCCGTGGTACGGATCAACGGCAAGTACGTGTCCAAACCCCATTTTGAGGAGTACAGGATACCCGACCAGGCTGAAATATTCCTGATTCCCATGGTCGTCGGCGGTTAAAAAAAGAAGGGGTCAAAGCTTGAATTATGAATTAAAGCCGTGCCACTACTAATTCACAATTCAAGCTTTGACCCCATATACAACGCAGATATTTGGCTAAAAAATATTCGTTACGTTCGGTACTAAACTGTCGGCAGTTTGTACTCCCCGTATTCCGATCGCAGCTTGGTCTTCAGAATCTTACCCGTGGCCGTGTGCGGCAGTTCATCCACAAAGACCACGTCATCGGGTAGTTGCCACTTGGCTATCGAGCCCTTCAAGTGTTCGATGATGTCCTCCTTGGTAACGGCAGACCCTTCCTCTTTCACGGCCAAAAGAAGGGGACGTTCGTCCCACTTGGGGTGCGGCACGGCAATCACGGCCGCCTCCGCAACCCCCGAACAGCCGACGGCCTCGTTTTCCACGTCGATGGAGGATATCCACTCGCCCCCCGACTTGATGACGTCCTTGGAACGGTCGGTGATCTGCATGTATCCATCCGCATCGATGGTAGCCACATCGCCCGTGTCGAAAAAACCCTCTTCATCCAGGATGTCGCCGCCCTCTCCCTTGAAATAGCCGGAGGTGATCCAGGGACCCCGGACCATCAGGTTACCGAAGGCCTTGCCGTCCCAGGGCAGTTTCTTCCCATCCGGGCCAACAATTTTCATGTCCACACCGTAAACGGCCCGGCCCTGTTTCAGGGACAGGTCGATCTTTTCATCCGGTGACAGGTTGTCATGTTTCTTCTTGAGGTTGCAGGCCGTACCGATGGGGCTCATTTCGGTCATGCCCCAGGCGTGGATCACATTGACGCCGTACTCTTTTTCAAAGGTTTCGATCATGGCCCGGGGTGCGGCCGCCCCGCCGATGACCGTGCGCTGCATACTGGAAAACGTCTTGTCGTTCTCTTTCATGTACGCCAGCAGCATCATCCAGATGGTGGGCACCCCCGCCGAAATGGTAACACCTTCACTTTCCATGAGCTCGTACAGGGATTTACCGTCCATTTGCGGCCCCGGCATAACCATCTTGGCCCCGCACATGGCCGATGCATAGGGGATGCCCCAGGCATTGACGTGAAACATGGGGACCACGGGCAGAATCGTTTCAGCATTGGACAGCCCCAGACCGTCAGGTGTACAAACGGCATAGCTGTGCAGAACGGTTGAGCGGTGGGAGTAGGAAACACCCTTGGGATTGCCTGTGGTGCCGGACGTGTAACACAGTGAAGATGCGGTCCGCTCGTCGAACGTCGGCCATTGGTAATCGTCATCGGCAGTAGCCATCAGGCTTTCGTAGCAGATGACGTTGGGCAGGGACGTCTCCGGCATGTGCTCCTCATCGGCCATGATGATGTAACCCTTGACCTTGGGCAGATGCTCGGCCAGTTTGTCAAAAAGCGGCACGAAGGTCAGATCTGTAAAGATATACTTGTCCTCGGCATGATTGAGGATATAGATGATCTGTTCGGGAAACAGGCGCGGGTTGATGGTGTGGCAGATGGCCCCCAGCCCGGAGACACCGTAATAAATTTCCACGTGGCGATAGCCGTTCCAGGCCATAGTCCCCATACAGTCCCCCTGCTGGACACCCAGCTTGTCAAGGGCTTTGGCCAATTGACGCGACCGGGCAGCGCACTCCTTATACGTATAGCGGTGAATGGGACCTTCGACGGTGCGCGACACGATTTCCTCGTCAGGATGATTTACGGCCGCAAATTCAATCAGGTCTGAAATCATCAGGGGACGCTCCTGCATTAATCCTAACATCTTAACCCTCCTCTTCATTTATAAATTTTTTATCAATATTTATAAAATAATTCCCGAATAAGTTATTATTTTATGCTCAAAGCTGCAAATGAAAAATTATTAAACTTCCAACCACTCTTTTTTAATGGATTCATCCGCTTTCAGCTCGTCCGGGGTGCCTTCGAACACGATCTTCCCGTGCCCCATGATATAAAGTCGCTGAGAAATCTTCAGGGCAATACTCAGTTTCTGCTCCACCAGCAGCACGGAGACGCCGCGCTGGGCGATCTCTTCGATCAGGCGGCCCACCTGTTCCACCAGCTTGGGGGCCAGCCCCTCGGTGGGTTCATCGATCATGATAAAATCCGGATCACCCATCAAGGTGCGGCACATGGTCAGCATCTGCTGTTCGCCTCCGGAAATCAGGCCACCGTGGACATTGGAGCGTTCACCCAGCTTCGGAAAAAGCTTGAAAACATCTTCAATACTCCAACGCCCCGAATTTTTTCTGCTTTTCGAACCCAGTTGAAGGTTCTGCAGAACCGTCAGGTCAGGAAAAATCCAGCGGTCTTCAGGCACAAACCCGATGCCCTTGCGGGCAATCACATGCGGTTTGAGCCCGGCAATTTCTTCACCCTTGTATTGGATCGACCCCATGGGGGCAACCAGTCCCATGATGGTTTTACAAGTCGTGGACCGCCCCACGCCGTTACGGCCCAGCAGGCTCACGATTTCTCCATCACCAACCGTAAGATCCACGCCCTGGAGGATGTGGCTGCGGTCATAATAGGCGTGCAGGTCTTTTACTTCCAGCATTTAGGCCACCTCTTGTCCCAGGTAGGCTTCCTGAACTTCTTTGTTATTGCGAATATTGTCGGGAGTATCCGTGGCAATGATCTCACCATAAACCAGGACCGAAATACGATCGGCCAGGTTGAACACCACGCTCATGTCGTGTTCCACCACCACCAGCGTCTTATCTTCGGTGACCCTACGGATCAGTTCCACGGCCCGGTCGGTTTCGCTGTGACTCATCCCGGCAGTGGGTTCGTCCAGCAGGATCACGTTAGCTTCACCGGCAATGGTAATGCCGATTTCCAGCGCCCGTTGCTCGGCGTAGGCCAGCAGCCCTGCCGGAATATCACGCCGGTCGCTCATATGAATTTTTTCAAGAACTTCTTCGGTTTTTTCGTTCAATTTTTTTTGACGTCCGCACAGGTGCCAGAAAGAATGGCGGTAGCCCATGGGCCGGAACAAGGCACAACGCACGTTCTCGAACACACTCATTTTAGGAAAAATATTGGTTACCTGAAAGCTCCGGCACAGGCCCTGGCGGTTGATGAGATAGGGTTCCAGGTTGGCAATCGCCTTGCCGTTCAGTTCGATGTCACCCGAGCTCACTTCGTAAAACCCGCTGACCAGGTTGAACACCGTCGATTTCCCGGCACCGTTAGGGCCGATGATCGCGTGACGTTCCCCACGGAAAATATCCAGATCCAGGCCGTTGATAATTTTACTGTTCCCGAAACTTTTGTGGACATCTTTTAATTTAAGCGCGATATCCGCCATCAATCCGCCCCTTCCTTCATAATCTGGGTTATTTCCTGCCAACTGCGGTTAAGCGTTTTCACGGTCCGCCGTAAGAAAACAAACCCAACGACGATCAGCACTATGGATATGCCCCAGGCGACGGGCGCGCGGGCGTCAAATTCGATGCCAAACATGTGCATGGGTGCATCCGGGTTTATGCTCAACGAGAGATGATAGTTGATTTCGATCAATATCATTACACCTAGAAACAGGACCAGTGCCGGTATGGCCGCCAGGGCATAACCCGGCAACAGTTTTTTCATCAGTTTCGCTTTCCACACGGGCTCGTGCACCATGATAATGCCGGCCAGCCCATTGGGCGCCCAGAGCACCATCCCCATGAAAAGCAAACCGAAATAGAGCAGCCAGGCGTGCGTGATGTTGGACAGGGAAATCTGCATGAAGGTCACCAGTACGGCACCCAGAATCGGCCCGAAAAAATGGCCCACGCCGCCGATGTAAGTCATCATCAGGACATTGCCGGACTCTATGGCCCCGATGGTTTCGGCGGTCAGAATTTCGTAGTTGATGGCAAACAGACCGCCGGCAACCCCGGCAAACAGGCTGGACAGCGCATACTGTATCGTTCTGACCCGGTGGACATCGTAACCGATAAAAGGGGTCCGTACCGGGTTGTCCCGCACGGCATTGGCCAGGCGTCCCAACGGAGTTTGGGTCAGCAGATACATGAGCACCATGCTGACCAGCATCCAGAAAGCGATCAGATAGTAGACGTCAATCTGCTGCCCGAACTCGAACCAGGTCAGGGTGGTCTCCAACATGCGGTCGCCGGAGATGCCCTCCTCCCCACCGAAAAAGCTGGGCAGCATCAGCGCGCTGGAAGCAATCAGTTCCCCGATACCCAGAGAAATCAGGGCAAAGGTGGTGCCGGCCCGTTTGGTGGAAATCCAGCCGAAAACAATGCCGAACAACAGCGCGCCAAAACCGCCGGCCAGGGGCACGAGTTCCAGTGGTATCGGCAGAGACCCGCCGTTAATAATATTGATGACATGAATCGTTAAAAAACCGCCCAGGCCGTAAAACACCGCGTGACCGAAGGAGAGCATGCCACCCTGGCCCAGCAGCATATTGTAGGACAGGGCAAATATGATGGCGATGCCCACCTGGCTCAACAATGACAGGCCATAGGAGGAGCGGACGATCGCCGGCAGGCCAAAAGCGATAATTGCCGCACCGATCCAGGCCCCGTACTTGAGCAGCAGGGACATGGCGATGTTCCCATTTTTATATTTGTCACAATTCATGATTCACGTTTTCCCATGATACCCTTGGGGCGGAAGATCAGCATCAACACCATAAATAGATAGGGCAGGATCGGTCCGGTGTGCGACACCTGGATACGCCAGATGTCCTTCAAGATACCGCCGGCTTCCATGGTAACGCCGAAAAAGGCTAAAAGGTCGCTCAGCGAGTATTCGATGCCCACGGCAAAGGTCTGCAGGGCGCCCAGCAGCAGCGATGCCACGAACGCGCCGGTCAAAGAGCCCATGCCGCCCACCACCACCACCACGAAAACAATGGGCCCCAGCTGGGCTGCCATGGCAGGTTCGGTGACCCAGTAGTTTCCACCGATAACCCCGGCCAGGGCGGCCAGGGAACAGCCACCGCCGAATACGAGCATGAACACACCTGGTACGTTGTGCCCCAGAGCGCTGACACCATCCGAGTGAGTCAGGGCGGCCTGGATGATCAATCCGATACGAGTGCGCGTCAACATCAGGAACAAGACCACGAACATGCTCACGGAAATCACCAGCATGAATACGCGGTACGCCGACAAATCCGTGGTGAACAGGGTAAACGCCGCAAAATCCAGCGCATCCGGCACCCGATAATCCACTGAACTGCGTCCCCAGATCAGATTCACGGATTCCTCGATCAGGTAAGCCAGGCCCACGGTGAACAGCAGTTCGGCCACGTGGCCATACTTGTGCACGGTTCTGAGGCCATAACGTTCCACGAGTGCACCCAGAAAACCCACGATCAACGGGGCCAAAATCAGCGCCGGCCAGAAACCGATGTAGACGCTGATCTGAAAGGCAAAGTAGGCCCCCAGCATGAAGAAACTGGCATGGGCAAAGTTGAGCACGCCCATCATGCTGAAAATGAGGGTGAGCCCGCTCGAAAGCATGAACAGCAGCATGCCGTAAAGCAGGCTGTTCAGCAGTGAAAATATGATATATTCCAGCATATATCTACTCTCGATAGTTTAAGGTTAACCGGAATGGAAAGACCGCCCGCCCGAGGCTTCGAGCGAACGGTCTTGCGGTAATCCATACTGCTATTTCTTGGGTCGCTTCATTACACAGGGGCTCGGCATGGCAGTATCTTCAGCTTCCACCCTGCCGTCGGTTTTCCAGCCCAGACCGGTATTTTCGACATCATACTTGACGCCCTGGGTGCCGACCTTGGTCATGGTGGAAATATAGAGCGGCTGAATCAGCTGGTGATCGAACCCGCGCATGGTGACGGTGCCGTAGGGCGTATCGTACTGCATGTCTTCCAGCGCAAAAGCCACCGCTGTGGGCTCGGCCTTGCCGGCCTTTTCCAGCGCCAGAACAAACATTTCCATCATGGTGCGAATACGGCCGTAGTAGAAGGGCGCCCTGCCGCCGTCTGAATATTTCTCCTGGTATCCGAGGTAGAATTTCTCGTCCGCGGGTTGGTTTTCTTCTATGGACAGCGCGTTGTGCCATTCCGTGACCTGTTTCAGACGGCCTTCGCCGGCTGCACCGATGGCTGCCGGGCTACCCAGGCCACCGCCGTAAAAGGTGAACCACTCAACATCCAGGCCGGAATCCTTGCCGGATTTGACCAGCAGGGACTGGTCGGCGCCCCAGTTGCCGGTGATGACCGCGTCAGCCCCGGAAGCCTGAATTTTAGCGATATAAGGAGAGAAGTCCTTGACTTTGATAAGCGGGTGCAGGGTGTTGCCCACAATTTCGATGTCCGGGCGTTTTTCCTTCAGCATGGAGATGGCCGCATCTCTGACGGCATGCCCGAAGACGTAGTCCTGGTTGATGAGGTAAATTTTCTTGATGTCGGACCGCCCCTTGTTGTAGTCAGTGAGGGCGGCGATCTTCATGTCCACATGGGCGTCAAAGCGGAATTGCCAGAAACTGCACTTTTCTTCGGTGAACGCCGGT
>Ga0164313_10002947_pt1 | contig 15158 bp, 11 predicted proteins | sample GuaBasSedimGuay4_FD_113735 | JGI IMG/M metagenome (GOLD analysis project Ga0164313, IMG submission 113735) | Subseafloor sediment microbial communities from Guaymas Basin, Gulf of California, Mexico - Guay4, Core 4569-4, 0-3 cm | ecosystem: Environmental > Aquatic > Marine > Hydrothermal vents... | reverse complement strand
TAAAATAAAAGGGCCGGTGCCATTCCCTTTATTGAAGTCGGTAGTACCACTGGGTACTACCATTAAATTCACCTCGGCCAGTATATAGGGAAAATCTGCACTCCCGGACTCAAGTGTAAAAATCACCCTGTGCTTACCGTCCTTTTTTAATTCTGTGATAGGCTCAAGAATCCCCTTGGCTGGGGACTTTGTATCTTCACCCCTATTAAGGTTAATGGTGTCAATGACATCATCTGCATCCATTGTTTTTCCATCATGGAATTCGACATTTTTTCTAAGATTAAAGACCCATTGTTTTGCATCAGGGCTAGGCTCCCAACTTTCAGCAAGTTCGGGTGCTGCAACACCTTTTTCATCAATAACCACCAATTGGTTTCTCACTTGTTGGCTGACCATTTGAGACATTATGTCGGTTAGCATTGTTACATCAAGGTTCTCACCCGTTTGACCGCTGTGACACGCAAGCCTCAATCTTCCGCCTTTTTTTGGCATATCAGCGAATGCGGTGCCAACGCTCAAAAATGGTGAAGCTGCAACGGCAAAACCCAATGCAGACATACGGCTTATAAAACCACGGCGGCTTATTTTACCTTGACTCAGTAAAGCTTCCAATTTTTTAAGCTCATTCATTTTATTCTCCTTTTAATAGGTTTAAAAAGAATTGAATTAACGTTGAAACATCCACGAAACACATCATAAAATTGATGCAAATGATTCATCCATTATTTGGAGTGCCTGATCTATCTGTGCTTTCGTCATGACAACAGATGGAACCAGTCGAATTGAGTTACCAAACCATCCTTGCCCAGCAGGAAGGATTAACCCTCTCTTACCTGCCTCTTTTTTCAACTGAATTGATTCTTCTTTTGCAGGCTCTTTGGTTTTACGGTCTTTTACGAGCTCGACCCCGATCATTACACCTTTGCCGCGGACATCGCCTATAACCTCATATTTGTCTTGTAATTTCCTCAATCCATCCATCCAATATTTTCCCAATTCTTCGGCACGCTCCCATGGCTTTTCTTTCATAATGGTTTTAATACTTGCCAGCGCAGCAGCGGCCATCAACGGGTTACTTCCAAAAGTTGTGTAGTATTGCGGTGGTTCCGGCTCTGCAAATGCCTGGGCAATTTCATTAGTGGTCAGAAGAGCTGATATTGGTAGACCGCCCGCTAAAGTTTTGGACATCGTGATCATATCGGGAACAACTCCGTAATGCTCAAAACAAAACATTTTGCCGGTGTTGCCAAATGCCGTAAATATTTCATCCATGAAGAAAAGAATATTATGTTTATCAAGAATCTTTTTTATTTCCTGAAAATAGCCGTCGGGTGCTGGTATATTGCCGGCAGTGCCTTGTATGGATTCAGTTACAAATACGGCTACTTCAGATGATGTGTTATAAAGAAGCGCATCTTCCAGCATTTTTGCACACTGCAGGTTACAAGCTGGATACTCCAAACCAAGCTGGCACCGATAGCAATAATACGAAGGGATACGCGTTACCCCTGGTAACAAAGGCCCCATCCCTTTTTTTAAAGGCGCAAAACCTAACAGGCTACGAGCACCATGTGTTCTTCCGTGAAAATCACCGTATAGTGATACCATTTCATATTTTTTAGTATATTTTTTGGCCAGAAATAGAGCGACCTCGACTGCTTCGGCCCCTGCATTCGCAAAATAAACTTTTTTATAATTTTCCGGTACCACCGATAGAAGCTTTTCAGCCAATTCTCTAGCAGGTTTTGCATTATAATCGACAGCTAAGGAATACATTTTTCCAGCTTGTTCTTTCACAGCCTCAACGACAGCAGGGTGGTTATAGCCGATCAGCGTCGCACACCCATGGGAGCAGAGTAAGTCAAGATATTCTCGTCCTTTCGAATCTTTCACCACTGCCCCTTTTGCTTCGACAAATTCGATTCCTTCATCCCCAAAATGGTGTCTAACACAAGGTAGAAATGGCGAAGTATTTTCAATAATATTATAATCGATGATTTTTGAAGTATTCATTATTGTAATTCCTTTCTTTGAATAGACAACCAATAAAATTAGCCTTCCGTGGTATTATTTTTCCAATGGAACATAATTATTTAATAAAATAACCGGTTGCATTCGTCTGGATACGATAGACACTACCGCCTGCAGTAACATAAATCATATCCTTATCACCGAATCGTCCAAATTCAACATTAGTAGGGTATTCATTACCGGTACTAAAAAAGGCAAGTTCTTTACCTTCAGGAGAGTAAACATACACACCAGGCCCAGGTGCATCATAAAACCAACCTGTTACATAGATATTTCCATTAGAATCAACTGTCATACCATCAGGCCCATCGGTTTCACGCCCTTCATAAGTGACCATAGTTTTGCGTTTACCTACTGAACCATCTTCGTGGAGTTCATAAGTAAAGACTGCCATGAGTCCCTTATGTACAACCTGACCTTCCTCATGCAGGTAGAAATTGACCGTTCCTGTGTCAGCGGCAGAAACATATAATGTCTTACCATCTGGTGATATAACAAGTCCATTCGGTGCTCCTGCATTAGTGATAATCGCATGGATAGATCCATCTAAGTCGATTCTATAAACACATTGTATTGGCTGCTCTAAAGGCTCATGCCCCATGTAGCGTGGATCAGAAAAATAAATACGACCTGTTCTATCGATTGCAATGTCATTTGGTGAATTTAGCCTACGCCCTTTATAACTATGTGCTAGTATGTATGATCGACCGCTATTCATATCGATCTTTGATATTCTACGACCACCGAAATCAGCTCCTTCTGCAACAATTAAATTTCCGTCTTGATCGAAGATTAGGCCGTTTGACATACCGCTTGGCGATCTGAAAACCTCTACGTTGCCATCCTTAGGATTATACCTTAAAATGGCTCCGGCCTGAATACCACCCTCCTTGCATCCTTGAGTAAGAGTTATATCGCTGAAATATATATAGCCATCATAACCAGCGGTAACACCTTCAGTGAAACATCCGTCGCCATAAATACGTTCGAAGATACTTCCTTCCTTTACTATATCGGAAGTTCCTACCGGAGCAGGAAATTGCATTTTTTCAGATGCAGCTCTACTCGGTGCGGCTGTCATAAAAATAATAAATATTGTAACAATTCCCAAAATAAATATAATGCTTTCTGTCCAACAGATTTTATTAGAATTATTTTTTTGATTCCTTTTCTGGTAATATCGGCTATTTTTCAACATGATACCTCCCATTTTACTGTAAATTCAATCTTGTATATTGTATGATTCTACCCACTTTGAAGAATATTAGTTAGTAAGTAAAAGTTCAAGCTCCGGCCAAAATAGGATTTAGTTCCTACACCTCTTCTCCAGGTGGGTTCCCCTCATTATCCCAGCCCCTCAACATGTAGTAGTCCTGAAGCATTTTTTCCAGTTCTGCCGGGCTAATAACCTTTCCGTCACTTATGGGTTCAGTAAAAAATCTCGACGGCAAGGTATCATCCTTATTCGTCATGCCTTCTCGCAAATTAAATTGTTGGCTTAGATTTCGAATATTCGCAGCAATTTTTTTAAGGCCATCATGGTCAAGTTTCATGCCCATTGTGCCTTGGATTATTTTGGCCAGACCATCCCAAACATAGATGTCACGATAAAACCGGCAGGTAATAAATGCATCATGCAGTGTAAGGCGATCTTCGTAATCAATTGCTATTTCAGCCTTACCTTCAATTTCATCGGGTGCTATTTGCCCAGACAGTTCAGCCTTGAAAACAGTGCTTCGCAAATGGCATGCACCTCTGTCGGAAGTAGCATACGCCAAGCCCATTCCTTTTAAAACTCTCGGATCATAAGCTGATGGCTCCAAGCCCTTAACATGAATGGCTATCTCCTCCATATCCCATTCTTGAGCCGCATGCCTTATCCCTTCAGCCAAAACGGCTCCTATTCCACGGCGATAGGCAATATCATTTAGTAATGAAGCAATGCCATCCACATCGCCATAGTTATAATTTTCTTTTATTTTGCCTCGCCTGGAAGCCTCTATAGTGAAAGCCGCCAGATTGCCCGCGGTTATGGTATCTATGCCCAATCTGTCACAGACATCGTTTAGGAAGACGATTTCATTAATATCAGGAATGTCGCAGAGTCCCCCAAAAGAATATATGGTTTCAAATTCAGGACCCTCAAGTTTTAATCCCTTATGCCTACCTTCTATTACTTCGGTTAGTCTTCCACAGGCCATTAAACATTTGGCACACGCATGTGGTCGAACATTACACTGTTCATGCAGACCTTCAGCCGAAATATTCTCCCAGCCATCAAGAGTGCCTTTAGACCAATAGCGCGTGGGAAATGAACCGATTTCATTGAGAACACTGACCAGGGCAGGTGTGCCCTTGGATTTAAAACCCAGTATGACAGGATTTGTCTTTTTTTCAGAACTAATTTGGGACCATAATTCCTGCAATAGCTTAGGTTCCGCTATCTCTTTTTGGACGGATCCGCTAAAGGCCATGCCCTTAATATTTTTGGAGCCTAGAACCGCACCCATACCCGTTCTACCGGCAGATCGCCAGTAATTGTTTGCCACTAAGGAAAAACGTACAAGGTTTTCACCAGCAGGACCGATAACAATGATGCCTGACTGTTTACCGACAAGATTACGAACAGCGTCTTGGGCATCATAAACCTCCATTCCCCAAATATTGCCGGCTTCGTGAAATTTTACTCCGTTATCCGTAACTTCCAGAACAGTCGGACTCGAGGCTGCACCCCGTAATATGAATGCATCATATCCAACACGCCCCATGAATTCAGCAACAGATCCCCCAGAATAGGACTCAGCATATATTCCGGTTTGAGGCGATTTACTGAACAAACCATATCGACTGGAACCCCATACTTTCGTATTTACGGTTGGGCCTAATGCAATCACCACGTGATTATCAGGAGAAAATGGATCGATATTGGGCTTATTCTTTTTTAAAAGCAGATATGTGGCAAGGCCCTTGCCACCAAGAAGAGCTTCGTAAATACTATCCGGAATATCTTCGGAGGATGTGGTCTTATGCTCCAGATCAATTTCCAATACTTTCCCATAAACTCCCTTCATAATAATTTTCCTCTTTTTAAATCATTTAAAAATACTTATTGAAAATTTCCTATAAATCCATACTTACGGTGGGTCATACATAAATAAGTTCAAATCCTTGGATAAACTCATCAGTAAAATATTGTTTAGAAAGGTTTCTTTCTGATTTGGCAAAATTTTAACAATAAGAAATTGCCTGAGATCATCGGTGTCGACAGATAAACTATATTTGATATCTTCGTCACGAAAAGTTGATATGACATCAATTATATCTTCAAAGCAGTTCCTTGTTCCATCATCTGTATTTTTATCAAAAATGATATAACTATACGCCGAATCAAAATCCTTATTGATCCTTTCTAAACGAGCAAAGATTTGATCAGCATATTGTTTCATATTCTACAACATAGTAATAAAAAGGTATTGGATATTGGATATTGCGCGCTCAGTAATCGTAGTGAAAGAAATAGTTGCTTAGCCTCTAAATTTTATTTGCTAATACGGCACCTTTATCCGCCGATTTTACAAGTAGCGAATATCGCATTAAAAATTTACTACATTCTTTTTTAAGTGGCTTAAAATTATTGCTGCGTGCTGATAGCTCAGTATCTGTGACATCCAGGTGAAGCTTTCGAGACGGTATGTCGATTTCAATAATATCTCCCTCTTCCACTAAGCCTATGGGGCCGCCAACAAACGCTTCAGGAGAAACATACCCGATGCAAGGTCCTCGTGTAGAGCCAGAGAATCGGCCATCAGTCACCAAAGCGACACTATTCCCAAGGCCCAATCCCATTAATATAGAAGTCACCATATGCATTTCTCGCATGCCTGGTCCTCCTTTTGGCCCCTCGTAGCGGATGACAATCACGTCACCACTCTTGATTTTATCCATCATTAGGGCATCGACAGCATCTTCCATGGAAATAAATATTCGTGCTGGCCCCTTGTGAATCATCATCTTTTCGTTAACACCGCTTTGTTTTACAACAGCACCATCAGGTGCAAGATTGCCATACAAAATGGCGAGGCTCCCTTCATGGTGAAGAGGAGAATTTATGGGTGTGATTACATCCTTGTCCAATACTTGAGCCAATTCAATATTTTCCTCCATCGTTCGCCCTGTTACCGTGGCCACATTGGTATCAATACGTCCACCCAGTTCTTTAATTACTGCCGGAATTCCTCCTGCTTCCTCTAGACGTAATAGCGAGTATTTTCCTGACGGCACAATGTTGCAAATATGCGGTGTCGATTTGCTGATACGATCGAGTTTTTTAAAAGGGAAATTGAAACCGGCCTCATAAGCGATAGCTGGGATATGAAGTGCTATATTTGTTGAACCCCCTATCGCCATAGCGACTGTAGTTGCATTGTCGATTGCTGCTTCAGAAATTATATTTGAAGGGATCAAATTCTCATTGACCATCTCTACGATGCGGGAACCAGATTGACGAGCCATTCTGATTTTTTTTGTGCCCTGGGCATGAGCTGTTCCACAACCAGGAAGTGTCATTCCCAAGACCTCTGCAATGCAGGACATTGTGTTTGCTGTTCCCATCATTGCACAACTTCCTGGGCCTGGGAGGGCACATTGTTCTATTTCAGCTAATTCATCTTGAGATATATCGCCGCGTTTGGTTTGCCCTATAAATTCCCGCATGCTTGTCAGTGTAATCTCTTCATTCTCTCGGTATTTACCAGGATACATCGGACCGCCAGTGACGATTATTGTTGGAATGTCTATCCTTAAAGAAGCCATAATATGCGCCGGCACGATTTTATCACATGAACACAACATGACCATTGCATCGAACCTATGACTTTCCACCATTAGTTCGATAGAATCAGCAATAATCTCACGGCTAGGTAGAGGGTATCGCATACCAATATGACCCTGACACAAACCGTCACAAATTGCGATTGTGTTAAATTCTACGGGTATGCCTCCAGATTCACGGATTCCGCTTTTGACCACTTTTGCTAACTCACGGAGATGGTAATGGCCAGGGACAATTTCGTTCCAGGAGTTGACTACGGCAATAATAGGCTTACCAAAATCCTCTTTTGTAAACCCAACTGCATGCAACAAAGCACGGTGTGCCGATCGCTCCAAACCAGAATACAATTCTTTGCTTCTCATAGTTGCATCCGTCTCGCTTAATAAGTCAAAATTATTATCTAACTATTAAATAGTTAAAGGCCGATATAATTGCTCTGGAGATATTTTCCCGAAATTGAAATGAAAATTGATATTTCTGCTGAATATTGCACGACCTGTGCCAATTAGATCGAAATCTAAAACATCAATATTATAAGCGAGTTATAAAGAGGCGAGATTTTGGGAAAGCAGAGATTAATTCATATATGAATTAAGACTGAATTCAACTGACTGATATTATTATTTTATTAATTAAGTTATTTTTGAATTAGTATAAAAAAGTGATATTTACAGGTAAAACAACTAATTAAATATAATTAATTCTAATATGAATCGACTATATGGTTAAATTGTGTTTTTTTAGCTTACGGAACGCAGTTGTCTGACTGATCCCTAAAAAGCTTGCGAGTTCATATGTGGTTTGGCATTGAGATGTGGCATTTTTCAGTATTTCTTTTTCAAAATCCATCAACGCATCGGTTAATTTTTTATGGCCCCTTGGAGAAGGCCCCTCCTTACCCAATGATGGGTAAGACTCCTTCAATATCCTTTCAATCATTGCATCTATAGTTTGTTCTTCACTCATAACTACGGCTCTTTTAATCACACTCATTAGTTCGCGAACATTACCAGGAAACATATACGATTGAAGTGCATCCATTCCTCTAAAAGAAATCCGCTGTTTAAGCCCATACTCTTTATTAAATTTCATCAAAAAGTAAGATGCCATCTCCAATATATCATCAAACCGTTTTCGAAGTGGTGGTATTTTTATGGTAAATGTATTTAATCGGAAAAATAAATCTTCTCTGAATCTATTATTTGTCACAAGTTTTTGTAGGTCACGATTGGTAGCGGCGATAACAGTACAATCAATGTATATTGATTTTGTTCCTCCCAAGCGCATAATAAGATTATCGTCAAGATATTTCAGGAGCTTTGCCTGAATCGTTAGTGGTAAATCACCGATTTCATCTAAAAAGAGAGTTCCCCCCTGAGCCAATTCAAACAAGCCGGCCTTACCTTCTTCGCGAGCTCCGGTAAAAGCACCTTTCTCGTAACCAAAAAGCTCTGCTTCCAAAAGGTTTTCTGGCAACGTCGCACAATTAATTTGAATAAACGACTCTCCTGTACGTTTGCTGTTCTGGTGAATGAATTTTGTTAAAATTCCTTTTCCGGCCCCGGATTCTCCTAATATTAAGATATTCGAAGCCTTTAACGTGGCAAGCTTCAAAGCAATTCTAAGCACCTGCCGCATTTCATCACTTTTTGCGATAATATCCTGCTGTTTCAACTCTATCATGCTCAGTTCAGCGAGTTCGTCTTTGTATTTATTTGCGACCAACCGTGTTTGATCTAATCGCTCCTGCGTGGCATTTAACTGTGTTAGATCTCGTTCATTGAGCACAACCATGGAAATATCACCGTTCTCATCAAAAACTGGTGTTCCCGTTACCAATAAATGTTTTTTTGTTGCTTGGACATATATCAGGAGGCTTACCCTGCGTTTTGTTTTTAGTATTTCCATCGTAACGCTTCTATCGACCATACCCTTGCCAACCATTTCAGATACATTTTTTCCGACGATATCCTTTTCCTTCCACCCATTAAGCTTTTGAGATGCTTTGTTCATTCGGAGAAAATTTCCCTTTCCATCTAAAAAAACGAGGCCATCAGAAGAAGATGAAAAAACCATTTCAAATTGGTTAGTTAATTTTTTGTATGATTCCAATTTTTGGGCCGAATTTTCAAATTGTTGCATTTTTTGGAAGTTGCTAACCGTTCCAGAGACTTTTCCAGCTTGTCGAATTGGGGTAACGTTTACAACAAGACGCACATTTTCCCCCCTAATATGACGACCGATTTGAGGCTTACCGGTTTTCAGACAGTCAACAATATGGTGACTCATTAATGGTAGCACTTCGTTGACATTAGAGCCCATAACTTCGTTTTTCTTTAACCCCAGTATCCTCAGAGCTTTCTGATTGATTAAAACGATACAACTGTGGGCGTCTGTTGCAATAACACCATTGCTGGTCGAGTTAAATATATCCTGAACGGTAATTGAATTAGACATGGTAACCCCTCACCATAATATATCGATTATTTTAGGGTAAATTAATGAAAGCTATTTTAAGATAATTCGCTGAAATTTCAATAGAATTAAGTTGTCATTCTCATGTTAATATTTACATGCTAAGTTGGATTCTAACAGTTTCAAGCAAGGCTAATCAAGAGATATATAATCTAAGGAATTGGTCCGTAGGGACTAGACACTTCACTATTTTGTGAGGTCTGGGATTTCACATTCATATCTAAATAAATTATTTTAAATCAATCTCTGCTTGGAATTCAATCTGCAATTTAAAATATCAGCAGACAGGAGACTTCAAATTCAATTGTCAATCTTATAGCCGATAGCATATATAAAGACTTCTATAATTTCAGAGATTACAGTCTGTTATTGATTGTATGATCTTGCACCATAATATGATTAAACCTAAAATATTGAATTTTCAGTGAATATAGATCAAATCAACTGTCGGCCAGTGCCTTTCAGATGTGTTGATTTCTATATCATGTCAATAGTATCTGTTTTATTAGAGGAGGGGTCAATTACAGACCTATCAAGGATTCGCTAGTTTATTTTTTTGGGCTGATGGCAATACAAAATTGGTGATAAGCTGATGTGACGCTGAGTTCTGGATATCACAGTTTGCAGAAGAACAATCCACGCGGGCAGGGTTTTGGGGAGACGTTGATTTTGGTGCTGGTTTTCTTCGACAATCATTTGACGGTATAGAAGAAGATGATAGTAATTGTCTGGAAATTCTTACGCCTGCTCTCCAGCCATCGACTACCGACTTCTGTATGTATCCGCCTTGATCCCATACCTTTTCATGATCTGCTGCAGGGCCTGACGTTCCAGACCACCCTGCCTGGCTGCCTGGGTGACATTGCCCTTATTGAGGGTGAGCAGTTCGCCGATGAAGGTGTGGTTGAACTGTTCGAGCGTCTTGGATTTGGCCTGCCGGTACGGCAGGCCCTCGAACCGATCCCCTGCCCGTGTGTCAAAACGTTCATGCCCTGCCAGCCCGACCTCGTGGGGCATGATTTTATCGGATGTAGAAAACAGGATACCCCGCATGATCAGGTTCTCCATTTCCCTGACATTCCCTTCCCAGGGCATGTTCATAAAAATTTTGAGGAGTTCGCTTGATAGACGTTTCAAGGGCTTATTCATTTTAGCGCAGTGCTTTTCCAGCAGGTGGTTGGCAATCAGGGGGATATCTTCGCTGTGTTTATTGAGGGCCGGGAGCTCGATGGGCAGGACATTCAACCGGTAGTAAAAGTCCTCTCTGAATTCGCCTATCCGGATCTTTTCCTTCAGGATCTGGTTTGTCGATGCAATGATGCGAACATCCACCTTCACCGGTTTTGCATCACCCAGGGGCTTGACTTCCTTTTCCTGCAATACCCGGAGCAGTTTCGTCTGTATAGCAGGGCTCACATCTCCGATTTCGTCCAGGAATATCGTGCCGGTATGCGCCTCCTGGAACAACCCGGCCCTATCCTGCGTCGCATGGGTAAACGCACCTTTTTTGTACCCGAACAACTCACTCTCCAGGATGTTTTCAGGTATGGTGGGACAGTTCACCGCTATATACGGACGGTTCCGGCGATCACTCAGGGAATGTAGGGCTCTGGCCGTCAGGTCCTTACCCGTCCCGGAAGGGCCGGTGATCAGCACCGTGAGGTCGGTGGTCGAAATCGTCTGGATGGTTTCATACACGCGTTGCATCTTGGGGCTGTTGCCCACAAGGTTTTCAAAGGCAGCATCTTTGCTGCAGACCCTTTGAAGGCGACTGTTTTCACGGATCAACGCACTTCTTTCCAGGGCTTTTTCAAGCCTGATGATAAGCGCTTCGTGCTCAAAGGGTTTGGTGATGAAATCGTATGCCCCCCGCTTCATGGCTTCCACGGCCATCTCTACATGGCCGTAGGCCGTCATCATCACCACCGTCAGTTCCGGATGCTCGGCCTTCACAATTTCAAGCAACTCCAACCCGCTCATCACCGGCATTTTTATATCCGCTAGAAGCAGGTCATAGGCGGTTTGAGACAGCATTCGAATCGCTGTCTGGGCCGATGGAGTGGTATCGACCCGGCAATTCAGATCGGGTTCCAGACTCCTTTTCAAGAGGTGGAGCATATCGGGTTCATCATCGACGATTAATACTCTGGCCTGCATGTGTCAGTTCTCCGGAAGGGTCAAAGCTGTGGGCAGCGTAACCGTAAAGGTCGTTCCTGCGCCGGGTTTGCTTTCAACATATATATGGCCGCCGTGGTTCTTTATAATACCGTAACTGACCGACAGTCCAAGACCTGTGCCCTCTCCCGTAGATTTAGTGGTAAAGAACGGGTCGAAAATTTTTTTTAGGTATTTAGGTTCAATCCCGTGGCCATCGTCCTTCACCTTGACCATGAGCTCATTTGTCGGCTCGCTCAAATCGGTGGAGATCTGTATATATCCTTTTTCCCCGACCGCATGGATGGCATTCACCACCAGGTTGATGAGCACCTGTTTGATTTTCTTTTCATCGATCAGGAGAGGGTGTACTGTGGGGTTGTAATCTTTTTCAATGGTGATGTGTTCGATGTGGGAGTGGTGTTGAACGAATATGAGCACCTCATCGATGACCTGATGAATATCCAACATCTGTTTGTCGGTTTCCGACTTCCTGGAAAAACTCAGCAGGTCTTCAACAATCGCCTTGCAGTTCCTGACATGTTTTTCGATGGTTTTCAGATCGGAATAGCGCTCTGAGGCACTATTTTCTCCTCTCAACAAAAGTTGCGTATACCCCAGGATGACACCCAGGGGATTGTTGATTTCATGGGCAACGCCGGAGGACAACTCGCCGATGGAGGCAAGTTTGTCCGCCTGGGCAAGCTGCTCTTCCATAACCTTGCGTTTCTCGATATCCTTGACCAGAAAATGAATGATTTCCTCTTCGTTGTCCACATCGTCGGCCATGCTGCCGCCCAGGAGAATGCGCCTGCGTGTGCCGTCCACCGTTACCAGGTCCAATTCGACATTTTCAACCGACCGTTCACTTTCCACAGATGCAATAATACTGGACCAGGATCCGGCATCGGCCAGAAAATCACGAACATTTCTATTCTCAATCTGATCCTCTTCACTGTTCATTCCCAGCAGATTGTAACCGGACGGATTTAAGTTGACAATGGTCCCGTCTTTAGCGGCCACCATAATCATATCCTTGGACACCTCGAAAATCTTACGGTATTTGTGTTCGGAAGCTGCCAGTGCATTGGTGCGTTCCTCCACAAGATCTTCGAGGTTCTGGTTGAGAAACAACATCTCCTTATGGGCCGATTGAAGGGCCTGCCTGTCCTTGAGGATGAGTTGGTATACCTTCCAAATCCTTTCGAAAAACATGGTTACGGCGCCGACGACGATGAACATGAAGGTGTTGATGGCCCCGCTGAAAGGACGGATGGCATCCCAGAATGGTTTTTGCCCCGCCATCAATAGAAAATTCTTCAGAATGTGGCCGGCCGATCGGGACACCGCAAAACAGGAAAGCGCCACGCAGATCCACCAGAGATAGGTCCAGATAAGATTGTCGCGATCCTGTTTACGCAGCTTAAACACGAGTTTCAGAGAGAGAAATGACAAAACGATCATCAGGAAAGAACCGACAAGATCGATAAACAATATGGGGATTGAGGATACGATCATGACTGGGTTTTATCTCCGGCGGCGTTACCCGTGGTTTTTAAAATGGTCTTCAAGCCGAAATAGAGAAAAAACATGGCTGGAACGCATAGCAGGTGATCCAGTTTCATCAGATAATACAGAATCGTAATACTGTCATGCCCCTGAGAATTTTCGATCTTTATGTGCCACAAATCGATTTTAGTTATCCCGAGAATGTCGAGGTGTTCATCCAGGAAATGAACGGCAGCAGCATCGATATTCCAGAATATGAACAAGACCGCCGAAAATTGAATGTATTTCCAGCCCCTCTGCTCGGTGAGATTTCGCTGACGTAACCAGAAATCGAGACTGCCCATGGAAATCAAAAAAAATATGTGGGCCATCTGATGCACGTACAGGCCTTCCGGCTGCCCATGCGTCTGGGTAGCCATCACCGGGTCGGCAAACAAGATAAAAGCCATAAGTGCGCCGGTAAAAACAGAGCCCCTGGATGGATTCAGTTTCATAGTAAGGCCTTTTGCAAAAGTTTCATAAAAAAGACCAGCAGAAAAACACCGAAAATCCGGCGAACCGTCTTTCCTTTAAGCTTTTCGGACATGATACGAGATCCGAACTGCCCGCCGGCAAATGAAAAAACTGCTGCAGGCAGTATAAACCGCCAATCGGTCCCGGCAAGAGAAATATGAGCGATAAAGCCCGAAAAAGAGGAGAACACCACGATGAATATTGAGGTTGCGGCAGCCGATTTTGCCGGCATCTTCAACACATAAATGAGCAGCGGCACAATAAAGACACCACCACCGATACCCAGCAGGCCGGCCATCACGCCGACCGCTATCCCGATGGCAGCGCCGCCGATCACCCTGCCCTTTACACCTGTTGGCACCGGTTTTTCCCCGGTCTTGCCGGAAAAGATCATGCGCATGGCAGCCAAAAATATTACCAGAGCCAGGATTCCCGAAAATACCCTTATATCGACAAGACCCGTCACCATTGCCCCAAAGGGAGCAGCCAATGCAGATGATATCAGGAGGGGAACAGCTGTTTTAACATCGATCATCTTTTTGCGATAATAGGTAATGGCTGCAGAAAACGCGGCAATCCCGTTTAAAAAAAGAGAGGCTGATACTGCGGTGGTTAGCGGGAATCCCAGCAGAACGAAAAGAGGAGAAAACACCAGCCCGCCACCCAGGCCCACCATGGTGAGGATAAAAGAAGCGCAAAAAATTATTGTCAACAGCAGGGTCAGAGACATAATATCCACTCTTTAACCCGGATAGACCGGAAATAACAAATTACAAGCACCCAATTCCAATTAGCGTTTGAATTCATCGAAATCGCTATCGGGATCGGGATCGCTATCGGGATAGAGTTCTGTTTGTCCGTAAGGTCTGGTGTCTTCCTTGACGCAATAACCTCTTCCGCCCAAGCGACTGAGCATTGCCGCGATGCGATCCAATTCAATCTTGCGTTCTCGATTTTCTTCACTATCCAAAGCTTTCCCAACCATAAGTACGTCCTGAATAGCAGCACACTCCAACGCTGACCCGCGCGCAATCTCGAAATACCGCCGTCGATCAGCCTTGGCGGTCTTGCCGTTGCCTTCGGCGATGTTCAGCGGAATCGATTGGCGGCGCGAAGCCATTGGTCGCGAGCATGACGATGACTTCCTCTGAGGTTGTCGGCCTTTTTATATACCCAGGCGACGTAACCTATCGAGAGGCGATAAACGTCCAGCTTTTCGTGTCCAAGTGTCATATCATTTCGATTTCGATAGCGATCCCGATTTCGATTTTGATTATTTAACCCTGTGTTCTCTGCGCACTTGAGCGAAGTGGGCGATAAATTAATTTGGAGATGACCTCGCATTGATACGTCTGTAGTACTTTGTCACCACGAACCACAGCAGGTGAACCAATAACAAGGCCAATACAAACCAGACCATGGCACCGAAGGGGGTCGCGTCACCGCCAAAACCAGGCACGCTGAAAACGTAGGATCTGCCGAACAGCTTCGACAATTTGTCCGGGTTGTAGGCTTCGTTGACATACGCTGCCATGAGAAGAACAGGAAGGACGGTCGTGAGGATATTTTTCATAAATCCTTCGAAAAAATAATCATAATAGACCTTGTTCAGCCTGGCCTGATCAATATTTCTGGCCAGCCCCTT
>Ga0164313_10002946_pt1 | contig 15159 bp, 13 predicted proteins | sample GuaBasSedimGuay4_FD_113735 | JGI IMG/M metagenome (GOLD analysis project Ga0164313, IMG submission 113735) | Subseafloor sediment microbial communities from Guaymas Basin, Gulf of California, Mexico - Guay4, Core 4569-4, 0-3 cm | ecosystem: Environmental > Aquatic > Marine > Hydrothermal vents... | reverse complement strand
GTTGGCAAATTCGGTGAACCATCTCCAACAGTGCCTCGTCATTTCCGAATCGGAGGTCCAGCCCGTCGGTTTCTTTGGTGGTGATGATGCCAAGTTCAAAAAGTTCCATGGCCCATGAGATGATGCTGCCGATCTCCAGGTTATCCACACCATACTGATTGACCAGGTGATTCCCTGTCAGAACCGTTTCCGCTTTTCTGCAGTCCGGTTCAGCACCGAAGGCGCCCTGGGATGTGTATTCCGGTCCTTCATCATATTTTCCGGCATAGGGGCCTGACGGAACCTTGTATTGGGCGCGGCAGTGAACCTGGCAGCCAAAGCATCCTGTCATGTGGTAGGGTCCTATGGTTTCTGTGGCGATCTCATCGATCCTTTCGGGCTCGATGTCGTCGGCGTTTTCAAGCTGATTGTATTGAAAATTGCGGGTACGTAAACCACCCCAGCTATTGGTAGCCCCCCAGATAAACGGTGTGCCCAGTGCGCCCTGGGTTTTGTTGACTTTGGCGCTGGTGATCTGATCGATGAACCGTTTGTTGTAGTCCAGAGCTTCGATGGGATGGGCGATTTTGATGTCCATGGTTCCGCGCACGGCAACGGCCTTCAGGTTTTTCGATCCCATGACGCAGCCCATGCCTGTCCGGCCGGCAGCATTTTTAATGCCGGTCATTACATTGGCATAGCGCACCAGGTTTTCACCGGCCTGACCAATAACCGCACTCTTGATTTCATCGTCACCCATTTCCTCGCGGATGGCCCATTGAGTTTCTGTGGTCGTCTTTCCCCACAGATGCGAGGCATCACGGATTTCGATGGTGCCGTTGTGAATCCAGAGATATACTGGTTTTTTTGCCTTGCCGGTGATGACCAGGTGGTGATAGCCGGCCCACGCCAGTTCGGGGGCAAAGAACCCGCCCATGTTGGCACTCCCTAAAAGACCGGTCAGGGGTGACTTGGCCATGATGTGTGTCCGGGCTGTGGCTGAGGCGCATGTGGCCGTCAGGATGCCACCGCTGATCAATAACGGGTTGTCAGGCCCGAGAGGATCGCATCCTTTGGGCGCATGGTTATATAACAGGTATGCATCGAGTCCCCTGCCGCCCAGGAATTTTTTTCGGATTTCAAGCGGGATGGGCTTGGATTCAATCTTGCCTTTGGAAAGATCGATGTATGCAATTTTTCGATCTAGTGCCATCTTAGGATACCCCCTCTTTTTTGATTTTTTTCTTCGAGGCCTGGCTGGCTTTTTTTAATTTCTCGGCCAGCTTTTCTTTCGCTATTTTACGATTGACATCCCAGACCGGACCGCGGATTCGCGGCAGATCCGGACGCACCCAGAAGAGTCGGTACTCCATGCCACAGGTTGCACATTTGACGTGATCGTCGCCTGGAGACGGCTCCATCCTTTCCATGCAGCTAGGGTTGTGGCATCGGATTTTACCGAATGTGCGTGCTTTCTGTAACGATTCGGCCGACGAAAGATTTTTTGAGTCGATTGCCATGGCGTGCTCCTCATTTGTTTGTTTCGCCAAAAGGGTTTGTTCATTCTGGTGAATTAATATTGCGTATTTATATTAGCAAACGGGTCTATCTGTCAAGGGGAAAATTCATATAACACCTGTAATATATCATTTTATAGTTGACAAGAATTCATCATAGTCGATAAAGTAGATCCATGTTGCGTTCAATATAATGAACAATGAATTAAATCGTATGAAATCAAGAAGAGAATAGCCCTAATAATCATTTGTGACGAGACAGGTGATCAAAAATGATCAACTCGCGTTTTTGTAACCGCGGCCAAGAGACAAAAGACATCCTCCCGGAAGTTATTGTGGAGAGACTGAAAAACGGCGACACGGAAGTGCTGGCCCCACGGCCGGAAGATGATTACGTTTCACCGAAAGTCATTACAATTCATCCACAAAAGTGCAATGGATGTGGGCTCTGCGAAATTGCCTGTTCTCTTTTTCACCTGGGGTACATCGACACTTCCCTATCTCGAATTCGTGTTATTGAGTGGCACTCAAGTGATATCTTTTTACCGAATTGTTGTCAGCAGTGTGCGGAAGCGCCTTGTATGACCGTTTGTCCCAAAGATGCGATGGTTTGGAATGACGATTGGGGAAGGGTCATGGTCGATTATGATCGATGTGTATCATGTGGAACGTGTATGGCTGCCTGCCCCTATGCGGCCATTGGTTTCGACGAAATGCGACAGATGATCTTCAAGTGCGATTTATGCAATGGAAATCCGCAATGTGTTCATTTTTGCGAACCCGGTGCACTGAGATGGGATGATGCCGACATGCTTCAAGCGGCTTGTATCCGCAAATCCGCCGGTTTAAGGAGGAAGTACTGAGATGAACTTTTTCCAGGTCAACAGTAACTGTAACGGGTGCCTGGCCTGTTTACAGAATTGTCCCGCCAATGCTATCGACGTTCAGGATGATGGTAAAAAGAGAAAGCTGCGACACAACATGGCAAGATGTGCCCGCTGCGGGAATTGCTGGCGTGTGTGCCCCCAGGATGCCGTCGAATTTCAATATATGCTCCAAAACCGCTGGGATGAGGTTATCTCCCTTGATCTGGAGCACTGCAGTGTGTGCGGCGAGCCGATTTATACAACCGCTTTTGGAGATACGCTCACTGAAAAGCTGGGGAAACCTGAGGCGCCTGTTTGTGAACGCCACAAGCCGGCTTTCACCCTCAAAGTCAAGGCCCACTTTATTGGGCACGAATGAGGCTATGTCATGATTGTCGGTGATATCAAACCCATTGAGGAGATCATCCTGTCCATATCCGGTTATGAAAAAATCTTAATCGTCGGCTGTGGAAGCTGTGTTTCTGTGTGTCTTTCCGGCGGGGACCGTGAGGTACAAATGCTGGCTCAAGAGCTCAACCGCAAAGTGTACCACGGGGCCGAACCGTCACCCATAACCGTCGATGTTATTTTAAGGCAGTGCGAACTGGATCTCATCCAGTCCTATCACGACCTTCCTGAAGGGACCGATGCTGTTATCTCTCTGGCCTGCGGGGCCGGTGTTCAGACTCTGGCCGATGCTTTTGATCCCTTGCCTGTGATTCCGGCGTTGAACACGACGTTTCTTGGCGCCTCGTTTGAACCGGGCATATGGCAGGAAATGTGCCGGGGATGCGGCGATTGTCTCCTGACTTACACCGGTGGCATTTGTCCGGTTGCCCGTTGTGCAAAGAGTCTGTTGAACGGCCCTTGCGGGGGGAGCAACGGCCGGAGTTGTGAAATCAACCCGGATGTGCCCTGTGCATGGGGGCAGATCTATCAAAGACTTAGCCGACAGAATAAACTTCATTTGATTCATGAGGTACAAAAACCGAAGGACTGGCGATCTGGAGGGGCTGCGGGCCCGCGCTCCCGTAAACGAACCGGTATTGCCGGAAGCCCTGGGTTTCAAAGGGAAGGTGAAAAAGAAGGCCATTCAAGCAACCAGCGGTAAAGAACCTTTTGTTCTTTTTCATCGATGAAGGTTTCTTCCTCCACAAACCGAAAATCCCCGTGGTTGGCAAACCATGGCGCCCATGCTTTCCTGAGCGCATCCTTTCCCTTAATGCGTCCTCCTGTCCAATTGTCAAAAACGACTTTTTCATGAAATAGTAGGGCTAAAGCGCTTTTAGGGATGTATCGGAATTCTTCGAAGTTCTCTCCTTCTCACCCCACCGTTGGAAAAGATTGTGTTCGATACCGAGGTAATCAAATATCTTGCCGATAGTCTGATCGATAATATCCTCGATGGTTTTGGGTTGATGATAAAAGGAAGGAACCGGTGGTAGAATATGCGCTCCCATTTCCGCAGCTAATGTCATGAGCCGTAGATGACCCGTGTGCAGCGGCGTTTCTCTCACAACCAAAACCAGCTTGCGCTTTTCTTTTAATGTGACATCGGCAGCTCTTACAAGGAGGTTCTCGTTATATGAGTTGGCGATTCCGGATAAGGTCTTTATCGTACACGGTACTACCACCATGCCTTCGGTTAAGAAAGATCCGGATGCCAGCGCAGCGGCCATATTCTTTTGGTCATACACATGAGTGGCCATGGCTTCGACTTCAGCCGGGGTGTACGCAGTCTCAATCTTGATATTGAGTTTGCCGGCCTCGGATAAAACAAGGTGCGTTTCATAATCACTCTCTTTCAGTAAGCTGAGCAATCTGACACCGTACGTCACACCACTTGCACCGGATATTCCTATTACGATTCGTTTAGCCATGGTAACTCCTTTTATTTCTATTACTACAACCCTGTATGGGACAAGTCAGAGATGTTTGGCTATGCCGATGGTGGTAATTGCTTAAATCCGAAGCACAAAATTCGAAATCCTAAACGGCTCGACAGGCTCACCGCCCTGAGCAACGTCGAAGGGCAATACCTAATGATCCAAATTCGAAGGATAATAAAAAGACCTTGGCGATACAAGATCAGGCCCTATGTTTGAATCATTTGAGCATTCGATATTTGGATTTGTTTCGTATTTCGATATTCGGATTTATAATTTATCACACGCTGAATCAGCATAACATTAACCCTTACAGGGTTAAATCAGGGCCGGGTTCCTTGGGTCCGGGCATCTACTCCATTGATACTATTTTTTCCAGGATTATAGCAACCAGGGTTTCACTGTTATGAATGATCCGTTGAATGCCTTCTTTCGGCAAGTTATCCCAATGGATGCCTGCGGTAACGACCACATTCGTGTTAAGCGTTGCGGCCAGAATCTCTGCAGTGGCTTTGGCCAGATCATCTTCTTTGTGACCCACATAGGTAAAGACCGAGGCTGTGGCGCTGGTGACATCAGGATCCATCAGACTCGGCCGCGGCTGTGCCATGGCCACGGCACCGATGTGCGGTTTTTCCCCGCCCCAGATGGCTACCAAAACATCCGGGCCAATCAGCCTGATGTTGGCAGCGATATCGTATTCACCTTCATGGGTACGAACTGTAAACGTTTGGTCGGGCATTTTAAAATAATTCCAATGCAGTTTCAACAACTGCTTCAGCAAAAACCCTGTCTTCCATATTCGCTTCGATTTCAGCGAGTTGGATTTGTGGGAGCAGGTTTTTTCGCAGGGCGTCAACGAACAGGCGATCTTCTTGTGGATCGTAGGTCGGATTGCCGGGCTGATCCACCGAAGACCAGCCATCCTTCGGTATCAATATCTTTACCGGGCCACCGGCTTTGTTCAGCTTTGCGGCAAAGGCTTTTGCAACTTCCCGCAGTTCTTCCGGAGACAACCGTATCCAGGTACGAAATTTATCTATATCATATTTGCGGCGCTGTTTGTATTCGGGCCGGTATTTGGATTTAGCCGGTGTCATGTGGTTTACGCTGCAGGTGGAGATAATTTGTGGGATGCCGATTTTACCGGCCGATTCCATTCGATGGGGTCCGGCATCCCGCATGAATCCAAACAGATGTTCTCCGACACCACCGGGTGCCAGATCGACGATCCCATGGAAAAATCCCTCGCTAATCATGTCTTCCATGGCACAGTCTCCGATTCCAGCTGCCGAAAACCCGATGACCTGGTATCCTGACTGCTCCAATGCCTCCCTAACGGCGCTTGCACATTTTTCACATGGCCCCAGCATGGTCAGGGCGATGGCTTTCTTCTCTCCTGTAACCGGGGGAGTGACCGTCTCATGAACCATGCCGGTAATGGCGTGCGCCGCTCTATCCATCACGTTTTTTAACAAATCGGAAAGGCCGGAGATTTCGATCACCGAATGAAACAGCACAATATCCCCGGTGCCGATGTACCGAGTGGAAAGTCCGGGAAGTGCTGCTGTAGAAGATATGACTGCTTTTGGAACCCCAAAAGGGAGGGACCGCATCACATCGGACGCCATCAGGGTGCCGGTGGATCCGCCCAGTGCAATCACACCATCAATTCTGCCCTCATCGTGATATTGTCTTGCCAATTTGGACGCCCCGGATGTCATGATCCTTGTGATTCGGGATCGTTCACGGGACTGCATGATTTCTTCGATGGTGCTTCCGCCCGCAGTCGCCACTTGGGCATTGGTGATTTCAGACGGGTGTTCACCGTCAGCGCCCATGGACAGATCCATGATGATAGCGGGGAAACCTAGTGCTTCGATTTTCTCCTTTAAGTAAAACGTCTCCACTCCTTTGGTATCCAGGGTGGAGATGATTAAAACTCTCTTCGTCATATCACTAACTCCATCTTCGAACCCTCATCGTGCTATAAAGCTATGACGCTGGGAAGCTAGGATGCCGTTTACAGCTCTAATAGCCTTCAGTTACCCTCCAACCCTTCAAACCTCAGACCCTGCCTAACTCTCTTTTTCGACTAACGTTTTGATCTCCTTCTTAAGCGTCTCTTTGTTGACTTTGCCCGAATCTCCCACCAGGGGAAACTCAGACACAATTTCGAGCCGTTCGGGGAGTTTGAACATGGCAATCTGTTTCCCCTTGAGAAAAGAAACCATTTCATCGAAGGAAAAATCCTGGCCTGGCTTGGGGATGACGTAGGCACAGCATCGCTCACCCATCTCCCGGTCCGGATATCCCACAACCGCCACGGAAGAGACTTTCGGATGGTCGTTGAGCAGACCCTCGACCTCTGCAGGGTAGATATTCTGGCCCCCCCGGATGATCATGTCTTTGGCACGGCCCAGGATCCACAGACAGCCCTGGTCGAACTTGACGATGTCCTCGGTGGTGGTCCAGCCGCTTTCATCAAACACCGTTGCGGTGAGTTCTTCATCTCTAAAATAACCCGCAGGCGCATGGGGGCCCCGGAACCAGAGCACGCCGGGTTCACCTTCGGGTACCTCCTCGCCGGTATCTTTGTCCAGGAGCCTCACCTTGTTGCCGGGCAGCATACGGCCGACAGTTCTTCGGCGAAGATCTTTCGAATCTTCCACACTGCATCCGGACACCGACCCTTTATCCTGGGTCCCCAGATCGCTGGTGATGCTTGCCTGAAAAATGCTTTCAGCCTCTTCGGCCACCTGGGGTGACAAATACCCACCTGCCGAACGGATAAAACGGAGAGAACTCAGGTCATATTTGGAGGCGTCGGCTTCCAGCATCCGTATCAGATGGGTGGGAACCACGCCGATGGCCGTGGCCTTTTCCTTTTCGATGAGCGCCAGCGCACCTTCACCGGAGAACTCCTCCAACATCACAGTTTTGGCTCCGGCGATGGGGGCGGCAAAATAGGTCAGGGTTCCGGCCGCTCCGCCGGCATGGGGGGCGATCGCCATGGTGATATCGTCGCTATTCAGGTTCCAGATACCACATCTACCTTTGGAGGTGCAGACACGGGGCGCGGTGGGCCACTCCACGAGCTTGGGAATGCCGGTGGTGCCTGATGTGGTGGTTAACAGCGCGATATTCCAGAGCGGGTCCAGTCTGCGTTCTTCCAGCACAGATGCGTCCACCGGTTTTTCCGCCCGTGCCTGGGTCATCTGAGGCAGCGAATGGGTACCCGTGGGTGCACCGTCCGGGACTACATCATCGAAAAGAAAAAAGTGCTTTAGATGGGGAAACTGTTTTTGGAGCTCCGTGTACATTCCCAGATAATTAAATTTGTTGTAGATGTTCAGAATAACGACTGCCTGGGCCTCTGTTTTCTCCAGCATGTACTCCAACTCCCTCTGACGAAGGTATGGATAGACTGTAAGAGAAATAAGCCCGGCTCTTTCGCAGGCGATTCGTGCGAGAAATCCATACACACTGTTGGGTGACTGAATGATGACCCGGGAATGTTTGGGGATTCCCATTTCAACCCACGAAATGGCCATGGCATCCACCAGCTTTTTGGCCTCCGCCCAGGTTAACCGGTATTTGGAGTCCACCAGGGCTTCCTGATCTCCTTTTTCCCGGGCGTTTTTATCCCAGAAATCATAGAAGAGCTCATGGGTCCAGTAACCGTCTTCCAAAAATTCATTGACCATATCTTCTTGATAACGAATCGGTTTCAATTCAAACCTCCTTCTTCTTTTTCATGCGTATCTATGGTTGGGATAACTGTGTTATTTTTTCCCATTTCGTGTTTTGATGCTTTCTCTGAATCTGTTCCAGAAATCTCTGTCCGAATTCTTCCAGGTGGATCCCCATCTTTTTTCAAAATAGGATGAAGGAAGTCTTTCTTCCCATACGTGCCAGGGATTTTCCCCTTTCTGCTTGGCTCTCAAGGCATCTGCAATAAAATCGGTGATTCGGCTGATCTCTTCCTTGGGAACATAAGCATAAGCACCTTCTTTGATGGTCTTCACGAGATTGTCGGCTGAGAACGCATGTGCCGTCAGCATCACTGCGGGAATCTTTTTTTTGTTGGCAATCTCCAGCAGGCCGTAACCGTCTACCCCCATGATATCAAGGATCGCTATATCAAATGCCTGGGTTTCCAACATGTTTTTAGCCTGCTCAAAGGTCGAGGCTGTAGCGACCTGACACATATCCAGCAGCTCTTCCAGAACTTCCAGAATGTCCGGTTCATCATCGACCACCAGAACTTTTATGCCTTCGATCATGCTGATATCTGACATAATCTATCTCCCCAAACTTGAATTCATCCCGCGGTGGAACAGCGGGATGAATTCAAGTTTTAAATACCGATATTAATTATAAGCCCAGTTCAGACCATCGTGACTTGACTCTTTTTACCATTTCCGCGTCCAGCTCAATGGGAATCGGTTTGTCTTTCCAGTCATAGGGTATGGTGGCATCCATCAAGAGTCTTCCGGTAATTTCCCTTGCGTTGATGGGCAGAGACGGATCCAGAGGTGTGGACCGCCCTCTTTTGATTACCTGGCTCCGGTTCGGCTGGAACCTGAAGCTCAGTGCATACATGACTCTGGGAATATCCCAGGGATCGATATCTTCATCCACGACGATGACTGTTTTCAGACCGTAAGCACCCATTTCCGTTGAAATGGCAGCCGTGAGCACCTGATCCGCATGCCCGGGATACATTTGCTTCATCGATATGATGGCCATAAACCGCCCGGATCCCTCGGGTGGACAGTAAACCGCCTTTAAACCAGGAATTTTCATGGCCAGCAGTTGTTGCCAAAGGGTAGCCCCGTAGGACAGCGCCATGGTCATGTGCGTGTCTGTCACGGCCCGGCCGACGGTGGTTCCCCACAAAATAGGGTTGTTTCTGTGGGTTATACATTTAACATCGATAAAGTTGCGCGGATCGGTTCCGACACCCGAATAGTAACCCGTGTACTCACCAAACGGTCCCTCTTCCATGAATTTATCAGCATCCACCTCGCCTTCGATGACGATTTCTGCATGGGCGGGTATGGGTAGATCGACGGTCTCGCCTTTAACCACTTCCACGGGTTCTCCTCGAAGAGCACCTGCCACATCGTACTCGGATACAAACGCAGATACACGGGCAGCCCCTAAAATAAATAACAATGGATCGCACCCGATAATGGATGCAACCGGCATGGGTTTCCCCATGGCCTGGTATTTCTTCAACATGATATCGGCGTGTTTGCCCTTGATAAACTGAGTGCCCATTTTGTCTTTACCCAGAAGCTGGCTCCGGTAAGTTCCCAGGTTGACCCAACCGGTTTCAGGATCCTTACTGATGATGAAATGGGCTGTTCCGATAAATCGTCCACCGTCCAATGGATACCATTGCGGCACTGGAAACTTGTAAAGATCGATATCGTCACCTGTCAAAATATTTTCTTTACAGGGTGCATCGGCAGCGCCAATTTCTTTGGGTGGTGTCAAATTCTCACCCAGCTTTGCCCAAGCTTCATAAAGATCCACCAGGGTGGAATCCAAGGGTTGGCCCATGATCAAAGCCAGTCTTTCGACAGTGGTACACACACTGGTAATGACCGGGGTATCATAGTCCTTCACGTTTTCAAACAGTAACGCAGGCCCTTTCTGCTCTTCGTTGAGTTTGGCAATGTGTGACAACTCCAGATTCCAATCGACTTCGGCTGAAATCCGTTTACAAAGACCCTTTTCCTCACCCGCTGCTATAAAATCTCTCATGTTTTTCATGGATCAATTACCCTCCTTCTCTTTCGATAAGATTCTTTTCTAGATTACTATCATAGACTTAAAACGAAGTATTTTCACTCGAACCCTAATAAATCGCGTCGCGATTTTAGCTGTTAGCCAATGCCGTTAACTTAAGCTGTAGTGCAGAGCTTCAGCTCTGACCAAAGCCTGTTTTGTCAGGGCTAAAGCCCTGCGCTACACCTGGTTACTGCGATAAATGATACGAAGTAAATGACTATTAATGACGCGTTGCAAATGACTCTATTTTCCCTTGATCCCTTGGTTCTAGCTGGGTATCTTGATTCTTTTCATGGCCTGTTCCATCAAAAGCTGATAACCGCTCTTGCCACCAATCACCGACTTGGCCTTACGTTGACTCCATACTGTCTCCGGTCTTGCCTGTACGATAAAGATGTTTTCAGGGAACGCCAGGTCTTTGTCGATGGCCCATTCGATGTCCATGGGGCGTTTGTAGTGTCGTTCGATCACTTTTCCCATGCTTACCAGCGCCTTGACTTCTTTATCCTCCAGGCAGCACTTGCGTTGCATTTCTTCATTGACATCCGCGTCGACAACTTTACCCGCTTCGGGATCATACACACACTCGATATGTTTGGTGGAAATGGTTTTATCGGAGGTTTCCATGACCACCTTGTCAACGACGAACTTATCCGGATTTACTGAGCCGGAAACAACGGTCTCCCCGAGCCCCCAGCTTCCTTCAATAATAACTTTTGATAGATCACCGTCTGTTGGGTTCAATGTAAACATAACGCCGGCAGCTTTGGAATTTACCATTTTCTGAACGCCCACGCTAATTAAAACTTTTTCATGGGGGAAATTATTCTTCACACGATAGTCGATGGCACGGGGTGTAAAGAGGCTGGCCCAACAATGCTGAACTTTTTCAGCTACTTCTTGGGCGCCCTGAATCCACAGATATGTGTCTTGTTGGCCGGCGAAACTTGCAGTGGGTAAATCCTCCGCGGTAGCGCTTGAACGAACCGCTACCGGCATGGCAAGCACCCGGCAGTTTTCACAGAGTTCACCATATGCTTTTTCGATGGCTAATCTGATGTCTTCCGAAAGGGTTGAAACCTTGATCATGTCCTGGATACTGGCGCTGGCAGCATTCAGAGATGCGATATCTCCTGCCTTTATTTCCGACAGTATATGGAAAATATTATCCTGGATGCCGGTTTCTGTGATAAATTTCTGATAACTCTCCGTTGTCACTGCAAAGCCGGGAGGCACCCGAATATCCGCCTTTATCATCTCGCCCAGGCTGGCGTTTTTACCACCAACCAACGGCAGCGAATTTTTGTCTACCTCCTGGAAAGTTAGGACATAATCCATTTCTACCCCCATCTGTTACTTCAACCTAAGTTGAGCGCTCATCTAGGTTCAAATCAGTACCGGGCCTTTGAGCCCGTGGATCTATTGGTTTCAAGAAGTTTGGAGCGGCATTGCCGCTCCAAACTCTTTTAAGTTGTTCCTTGGGCATAGCCCGAATCAGGTACTATCCTGCTCGTTCTATCACCTCCACAACACCGGTGTCTCCGTCCACTTTGATGATATCGCCGGTTTTGATAATTGATGTCGCTACACCCGTCCCAGTGACGGATGGGATACCGTATTCCCTACAGACGATGGCAGCATGACTGGTGAGGCCGCCAATGTCGGTAACGGTAGCCTTGATGTTGGTAAAAACAGGTGCCCAGGATGGGTTTGTCGACGGACAAACCAGAACTTCTCCGGGCTGCAGGTCCAGGATGTCCTTGAGTAACTTCAGCACCCTGGCAGGTCCTTCCGCCACACCGGCTGAAGAAGCAAAGCCTTTGATTTCCGAAACATCACCTTCCTGTGTCGCATCGACACCCTTGAGCCATTCCTGCACCCTGTCTGTGGTGACACCCCACAACATGATCGTAAACGGCTCGGCTATTTCCTCGGGCGGCACACCCAGCGCCGGTGTCGGGTTCCATTTTCCCGCGGCAGCCAGAATACTTCTGCGTTTGGCCGCTTTTGTCTTGTAATACGAACTTCTCATGGGGATGTCCACGCCGAGCGCCCACCCAGTGGACACTTCGGTCAGGAGTTCCGGAATTTCATAGCGGTTGAACATGAAGATGTCATCCACTTGATCCAACATCCCATTATTGACGAGGAGTTGCCCGATTTCCCGAATCTTCCTGTACCAAATGGTATGGAACCAATGCTCTACCCAGAAGAGATGATCTTCGGCGTATCGATAGATGGTTCTAATGGTGTTGTATGCGCCGTCGAACGATGCCCGATCTTCATCGGTTTTGATGAGATTTTTGTATTCTGCAACAATTTTATCCCGCTCTTTGGCAATGTCATCAAGCGCCCGCTCTATAGTCTCTCCTTTTGCCAACCGATCAACATAGCTTTTGATATAGCTGAAAGGGATATCGAGGTTGGTCAGCCAGCTGCCTTCATGATGAAACCAGCCGCTGCCACAGGATACAGAGAACCAAGGATTTTTGGCTTTTTCATATTCTGCCAGCCAGTTCTGACCTTCAGATGATTTTCCAAGCGCCGCAATCTTTTCCGCAGCCGGATTGTCACCCCTTAGAATATCTGCCACAACTTGTGTCGAATGTGCCAGTCTGGAGAGCCGGCACAATTCCTCTTCCGGTTTGAACATGGAAACATATGCGCCGGCAACCATCTTGCCGATGGCGCTTTCACTGATCCCAGGAAAGAGTTTTCTGGCAACATCGGCAAACATGAGGTAGGCCAGATAGGTCAGATTGAGCATTTCAAAATGATACTGCCACCCCTTGAACATCTGGTTGACAAGCGTGTCGAAAGATTCGAGCAGATTGTATGAATCGTAGTAGCCCTTGGGCGCTGGCAGCACTTCATCTTCCGGAACGTATTTCGGAAGTTCCGGAGGAATCTTCACGGCCTCCATTTCCTGGCCAAGCGCTTTGAACTTTGTCAGCCATTTTTCCCACAATTCATCATAGTGTTCAAATACATAGAAAACACGTTTTTCGAACAGCGCTGCTTTCTCGCCGATAATTTCATCGGGTGGGGGAGCGATGGCACAGATGTACAGGTAACACCCAACCATCCTTTGGGCAATTCCTTGAGCAGGCGGAATACAAAAAACCCGGGTGGTGTACTGGGAAAGTGATATCTGCCACGCTTCTTGAAAAATAAGGTCCAGGGGCGGCACGGGTTCAGGTGCATGGATCTTGTCCTGATACCAGAATTGTGCCTTTTCCCAGTCGGCTCTGTCATTGGAAAACAGGTGATGGCCTGGGTACATCTCTTCCCAGCCTTCAAGCTCTTGGGGAACCTGAAACTCGTGGGGATCTGGAAATCTTCCTTTTTCGTCCGGCATTGTGTGTCCTCCTTTTGTTGTGGGGTTAATAGGAATCGTGCCGAACCCTGAAGTTCCGCAGGGTAGGTATAGACATAAATAGCGGAGAATCGGAAATCAGGCTCAGAAAAACATATCAGCGAAAACAGTCAGCAAGCAGAAGGAAATTTAGTTAGGTTATTTATGGATGACCCATAATATTCTGTCAATTCAATTAAATTGATGCTATCTATAAGTTTTTCTTATGTGAATTATTATTCATAAATAAAATTATCGAGAAGGAAAGCGTTCATGTTGAACTTCAATCAGCTCAGAACCTTTCATTATACAGCAAAATATCGAAGCTTTACCGTTGCGGCAAGCACGTTATTCGTATCGCAGCCGGCCGTCACTGCGCAAATAAAAGCGCTCGAAGCAGAATGCAGCCTGAAGCTTTTCAAAAGAAAAGGACGTCAGGTACATCTGACGGAAGAAGGTAAAACACTATATGAATACACACAAAAAATCTTTCAATATGAAAAAGAAATCGAGAATATCATTGATGACATGAAGGAGTTAAAGCGAGGTGTCCTGCGGGTAGGATCTACCAAAACCTATGCGCGTTATTTTATGCCTTCCCTCCTCTCCAGTTTTCATCAAGACTATCCACATATCAAACTCCACCTGGATGAAGGAAGCTCGTTGGATATGACCAACAGCCTCCTGGAATTTAAAAATGAAGTTGCCGTCATTGCAAAAGCAATAGAAAATCCAGGTGTTACATTTATCCCTTTAAGCCAGGAAGAACTGGTCATCATTGTTCCGGCAAATCATCCACTGACAGCTAAAAAAAGTATCTCCCCGGAGGAGTTGGCCAAAGAACCGTTAATCATGAAGGAAACGGGTTCAGGAACCCGAAAACGCGTGAGCATGTTTTTTGAGCAACATCATTGTACGCCCAACGCCCTCATGGAAACCAGCAACACTGAATTTATCAAACAGTTGGTTCAAAAAGGGGAAGGGATTTCCATTCTTGTGAAGGCGTGTGTGGCTGCGGAAATCGAAGAAGGAAAATTGGCAACAGTTCCGCTACGAGGGCAGCGGATTTATCTTGATGTCAGTTTTGCACATTTAAAAAATCAACCCTTGTCCGTACCTGCCAGGGCTTTTGAAAAAGTCTTGAAAAAATTACGGTCTGAAGATATGCGACCACAGGATATTGGGACTTTGATGTTGAAAATACTGTCCCAGCAACGATGAGGGCGGAAGGGTTGGAGGGTTGGAGGGTTGGAGGGTGATACAAGGGTGATAAGAGGGTTCGAGGGGTACGTTCCTAAGCTCTTCGTTCTTGGCTCTTAGCTGTTGGTTGATTAACAGCAAAAAGCCAAGAGCAAACGGCTAACAGCCGACAACCGTCAGGTTGTCCAATGACAGCCGAAGGCGAAATGTCGCGCGCAGCGCAAATGATCTTCGCTGAACCTAAAACTTAAAACCTAACACCTAAAACGTTGCTTAATTGGGGAGTTGTCAAGATGATCCAACATTGGGAAATTTTAAACCGTAAAACAGTGCGTGATTTTAAGATCATGCAGATAGAGGAAAAAAAGGTGCGTTCGCCCAGAACCGGCAACGCGGCCGACGTGTTGGCCATCCATTTCCCGGCCTGGGTTGTGGTTCTGGCAATTACCGCAGCCAAAGAAGTGGTCATGGTGCGTCAGTACCGACATGGTACCGAGAAGATTCATCTGGAACTGCCGGGCGGCCTCATCGATCCGGGTGATCCGTCTCCGATT
>Ga0164313_10002945_pt1 | contig 15162 bp, 15 predicted proteins | sample GuaBasSedimGuay4_FD_113735 | JGI IMG/M metagenome (GOLD analysis project Ga0164313, IMG submission 113735) | Subseafloor sediment microbial communities from Guaymas Basin, Gulf of California, Mexico - Guay4, Core 4569-4, 0-3 cm | ecosystem: Environmental > Aquatic > Marine > Hydrothermal vents... | reverse complement strand
TCGCTCGAAGCCGCCCTGTCGCCTTCTTGCTACCCGTCGCTACGCCTTCTTGCAGACTGGCCAGCAATCCCGCTCCGGTCGACTGGCGTCGCCCTTACGCCTTCTTGCAGACTTGCTCGTAGCTGCACAGCGAGTCTTCGCCCATGAGCTCGCCGCTCACGGCGTAGGCCCGGGCGCGGCTGCCGCCGCAGGCCCAGCGGTACTCGCAGCGGCCGCATCGGCCTTGGAGTTGGTCGGCGTCGCGGAGCAGGGCGAGGGTCTCGGACTCTCGGTAGATCTTCTCGAGGGGAGTCTCTTTGACGTTGCCGAGGAGCGGGTGCGGCAAGAAGCCGGCGGGGTGCACCTCGCCGAGGTGGGAGACGAAGATGACGCCGTTGCCGTCGCGGACCCCGAAGCCCATGCGGCCGGCGAGGGCGGCGACCTCTTCCTTGGTCGCGCCGTCCTGGAGCTTTCGCTGAATCCAGTAGCGGCGGTAGTGGGGCGCTTCGACGGTGCCCACATGGAAGGGCGCGCCCTTGGAGACGTCGTAGACCCACTCGAAGAGCTCGTCGGCCTCGTCCGGGGTCAGGGTGCCGAGCTCGGCGCCGCGGCCGACGGGGATGAGCTGAAAGAGCGCCCACCGCTTCACCGGCGGGGCGTGCTCGGCCACGAGCAGGTCGAAGAGCTCGCGCAGGTGCGGGAGAGTGAAGGTGGTGACCGTCGTATTGATCTGCACCGCGATGCCGCGATCGCGGGCCCAGCCGAGGGCGCGCTGGGAGTTGTCGAAGGTGCCGTCGACGTTGCGGAACGCATCGTGGACCTTCGGCATCGGGCCATCGAGGCTCACGCCCATCGCGGTCACGCCGATCTTCGCGAAGCGGTCGACGACCTCTTCGGTCAGGGTCGGGGTGGTGCTCGGGGTGATGGCGATGGGCACGTGGATCGAGCGCGCGTACTCCATCAGTTCGTAGAGGTCGGCGCGTTTCATCGGGTCGCCGCCGGTGAGGATGAGCAGGCTGCCGAGCTCCTTGACGCTGCGGATCAGCGCCTTGGCCTGATCGGTGTCGAGCTCTTGGGGGTCGCGCTCGGCTTGGGCGTTGGCGCGGCAGTGGCTGCACGCGAGGTCACAGGCCTGGGTCATCTCCCAGTACACGTTGCGCGGGGCGTCGGGGTAAACGAAGCCGGGGTACTCGACGTCGATCTTCTTTGGATGGATGGCCATGACTGCTCCTCGGAGAACTCTAGAACGCTTTCGGGAGCCCGAGCGACCTCTGCGCCACGTAGCTCCACAGCATGTTGTTGAATACGAAGACCATCGACTCGCGGACTTTGCGCTCGATGTGCATCTCCGACGCGAGCCCCCAACCGCCAAAGGCCGTGAGCGCCGCCCGGCCGGTCTCCCAGCAGGCTTCCGAGGCGAGCAGCTTGGCCATCGCCGAACGCGGCCCGGCGTCGTCGCCTTCGCTGATGGCGCGCAGCGCATCCCAGCGCATCAGGTCGGCGCCCTCGACCTTGGTGTGGGCCTGGGCGAGGGGGTATTGCACCCCCTGGTTGCTGCCGATCTTCCGGCCGAAGGTCTCCCGGGTCCGGGCGTGCTCAAGGGAACGGTCGAGGAGAAAACGCGCGTTGCCAACGCACTCGGCGGCGGCGAAGACCCGTCGCGGGGCAAAGCCCTTCGACAGGCAAGCGAGGCCCTGACCGGCGGGGCCTATCCGGGCGCTATCCGGGAGGCGAAGCTCATCGACGAAGAACACCGTGGTCATGCGGTTGACCACCATCGGCTCGGGTCGTATTTCGACCGACGCCCCGACCTCGTCGAGGTCGAGGAGGAAGACGGTGGGACCCTCTTCGGCCATCACCAAGAGGAGGACTACGCGGGTATGTTCGGCGAGGGAGATGAAGATCTTCTTCGCGTCGAGGAGCCAATCGTCCCCGTCACGGCGCGCCGTGCTCTCGAGGTCGCTCATGTCGGCGCCGCTGTCCGCTTCGGTCGCCGCGACGCTCAAGAAGCGAATGCTGCCGTCGGCCACCCCGGGGAGGTAACGCGCCTTCTGCTCGTCGGTGCCGTCCCGCAGTAAGGTCCCGCAGATGGACATCTGGGCGTTGATCGTCGTCGCGTCGCCCCCGGCGCGGTTGATCTCCTCGATGATCACGGACCCGGCGGCGTAGCCCGCATCGTCTCCGCCGTACTCCTCCGGCAAGAGCGCACCGAAGAACCCGAGCTCCCCCATCTTGGTGAAGAACGCTTCGGGAAACGTCCGCTCGGCGTCGAGGGTCCGAAAGTAGTCCGGGCCAAATTCGCCCATCACCCGGCGCACCTCGGTCCGAAGCGCCTCGTAAGCATCCGCCATGGGAGTCTTTTACCCCCGAATGGACGCGGAACAAGCTCAATCCTCGCCCATTCTCCGTCGCTCGAGACCACCTCGCGATCGAGCAGGTAACCCCCCCCACCGTCGGCACTATGGAGAGGGGTGATCGACGCCTCGACGCACAGTCAGCGCATACGAGCGCGCACGAAGGTGTGCGTGGGGCTGGTCATGGCGTGTCTCGTGGCGCTCCTCGGGTCCACCTCGGTTTCGGCCCAGCCCCAAATCGAGCTGGTGACCTTCGGTCCGGGAGAGACGGTTCCGGAGAGCTTCGGGCACTCGGCTCTCCGCGTGACCGAGGGGGACGACGACCGGCTCTACAATCTGGGCCACGCTGAGGCCCGGGGCGTCGCGTTCTTCTTTCGGGTTGCCGCCGGGGAGGCTGTCTTCACCGGCGTCGAGGGGGAGGCTTCGGGGGAGCTCGCTCGGTATCGCGCTGTGGATCGATCGATCCGGCGCCAAGTCCTGATGCTCGACGAGGAGCGCGCCCGATGGCTCGCCGAGGAGCTGCGCACCGAAGTCGGCGGCCGACGATTTTCGTATCGCTACGACTACCTTCGGGACAACTGCACGACCGAGGTGCGCGACTTGCTCGACACCGCGGCGGACGGCGCTCTACGACGAGAAGTCGAACGCCGCGATGCGTCCGGCGTTCACGCCCCCACCTATCGCGAGCTGATCATGGCGGGCTTCTCCGGTCATTTTCCGACGCTCCTCGGCAGCGATCTTCTCACCGGCCCCGTCCAGGACGTGCCGCTCTCGGGCTGGGATGTGCTCTATCTGCCCGAGCCGTTGCATGACGCGGTGGCGGCGGTGCCCGGCCTCGCGCGGCCCTCGCTCCTCGCCTACGAGCGGCGCGGCCCGCCGGTGCACAGCGCACATACGCATGCCGGTCGCCTCGCAGTGTTTCTCGTCTCGTTCGTCGTAGCTATCTTTCTCCTAGCCGCAGCCTGGAAACCTCAGCTCCGGCCCGTCGCCGGGGCTGGGCTCCTGGCGGTGGCGCCGCCGATCGCGATGACCGGCCTCGGCGCGTGGTTTCTGATGGCGACCTCGACGCTCCCGGACCTGACCTGGAACGAGAACGCCCTGGTGATGTGGCCGACGGATCTCGTGCTCGTCGTCCCGGCGTTGCACTGGTTGCGCTGTCGCGAGGCGCCCCGGCTCTTCGCCCTGCGCGCCTATCTGGTAGTCCGCCTCATCGTCATCGCCGGTCTGGTCATCGCGAAATTTGGCGGCTGGGCGATTCAGGACAACGCCGTCTTCATCGTCTCGACGGCCCTGGTCCTCGGGGCGGTGGTCGTCGCCTATCGGAAGCCTTCGGGTCGCCATGCTAGCGTGAAGCCATGACCGCCGACGTTTTCACCGAGAGCCTTCGCGTCATTGCGAGCCTCGGCCGTGAAGGCGTGGACTACGCTGTGATCGGCGGGGTAGCGCTCAGTGTGCACGGTTTGGTGCGCGCCACAGAGGACCTGGACATCTTCATAAGGCCTACGCCGGACAATGTTGCGCGCCTGCGTCGGGCACTCCACTCCGTGTGGGACGACCCGGACATCGACCAGATCACGGCGGACGACCTGTGCGGAGAGTATCCCGTCGTCCGTTACGGTCCGCCGGAGGGGCCCCTCTACCTCGACATCATCACGCGCATCGGGGAGCGCGCTTCGTTTGACCAACTCCAGATCGAGGAAGTCGAAATCGAGGGCGTGCGGATCCGCGTAGCGAGCCCACGCACGCTATACTGGCTCAAGCGAGACACCGTGCGACCCATCGACAAAGCAGATGCAGAAGCTTTGAAGCGGGCGTTCGATCTCCAGGATGATGACGAGGGTGAGGGTCGCTAATGTCGGTACAGCGCTTCAAAGACGTCAGCGAGATGCCCGCCCTTCCTCGGCGGCAGGGGGCTGCGTTGGTACGCGCCATCCGTGAGGTCATGGCCCGCGCGGCGCTGCTCGCACGTTCAAGCTATCCCCCTGGGGTTTATCGCTATCGTTCGCTCGGCGATGCTCAAGAGGCCCGTCGGAGCATCGAGTCGCAGCGCCTCCGCGATCGACGCAAGACGGACTGACCCGTGAGGATGGGCCGCGTTCGTTACGCTACGATAGAGGCACCATGAGCTACGGCAAACCAGGCCGCAGGGTGGTCGTGTCCGAGTTTGGGACCGACCCCCTCGATGCGATCGCGAAGTACCTGACCGTCGAGGCTCAAGAGCCTCCCGACCCGGCGAGCCTCGGCCCAACGGACGTGGTCATCGCTGTAAAGAGTGCGGCGATAGGCTGGGTCGACCTGCTGATGAGCAGCGGGCAGTACCAGCACATGGCTTCGCCGCCGTACTGCCCCGGGCTCGAATACAGCGGGGAGGTCGCGTGGACGGGGACCGAGGTGACGCACGTCTCGGTGGGTGACGCGGTGTGGGCCGACGGTATGCTGACCGGGCCGCGTTCCATCGGCGACTACCAAGAGTACGGAGGCTGGGCGTCCTATGCGGTGGCCCCCGGGGCGGCGGTCGCGCCGCTGCCGACGGCGCTGTCCTTCGACCAGGGTTGCAACTTCAGCGGCTACGAGACCGCGTACCACGCGCTAATCCATCGCGGACGCCTCGCGGCCGGGGAGGTCGTGCTCATCCACGGCTCGACCGGGACGACGGGCCTCGCGGCGGTGCAGATGGCGAAGCTCGTGGGGGCGACGGTCATCGCCACGGGGCGCAACCCCGACAAGCTCCGAGTCGTCACCGAACAAGGGGCCGATCACGTCGTCCGGGTCACCGACGATGACGGCGCGCCGCGACGCTTCCGGGAAGACGTCAAAGCGCTCACCGGCGGCCGGGGCGTCGACGTCGTCTATGACCCGGTGGGCGGCGACATCTCCCTCGAGAGCCTGCGCTGCGTGCGCTTCGGAGCCCGGTTCCTCGTCGTGGGTTGGGCGGCGACGCCCTTGGTCGCCAAGGGCAAGGGCGAGCGCGGGGCTCCGAACGCCAACGTCCTTCCGACGAACCTCATCATGATGAAGAGCCTCGACGTCCTCGGGTGCCCCGCCGCCATCTCGGTGCACCACGACCCGAGCATTCGCGGGAAGCGCCTCGAAGCGTTGGGGGCCTGGTTCGAGGCCGGCAAGCTCGCTCCCCACGTGTCGCGGGTCTATCCCATGTCAAAGATCGGCGAGGCGCTCCGGGAGAAGTGGCAGAGCCGTCACGTCGGCTGCTACGTGCTGCACCCGGGCGAATGACCCCCCATGGGGTTGCGGGGAACCGCCGTTGTGGTCTACATCGCCCGCATGATCACGTTCATCAACCGAGCTGCCCTTGCCTTCACTCTGATTGCCCTCGTGGCGTGCGGAGATGACTCACCGCCCCCCGCCGACTCCGGCACCCCGACGGACACGGGGACCCCGACCGACTCGGGCACCCCGACGGACTCCGGTACGCCGACCGACTCGGGCATGGCGACGGACTCGGGCATGACGACCGACTCGGGCATGGCGATGGACGGCGCGACGGACGGCGCAACCGATGCGGCGACCGACAGCGCGACCGACGGCGGAACAGCTGCCCTGACGATTGAATGGGTCGCCGGCATCACGGCGACGCCCCTCGCTGACGTGGCGGTCGAAATCTATGACGTGGGCGACCTCGGCACGGTCGTGGGCACCGGTACCTCCGATGCTTCTGGCATCGCCGCGATCACCTTCACCGCGATGCCCACCGGGCTCTACCTCGCCCACGCGACCCTCGCCGCCAACCACGACACCTGGTTCTACGCGCACGAGAACATCGCGACCGCACCCGTCGTCACGGGTGTCCCGGTCATCAGCAATACGCTCTGGACCGCCACCTACGGCGCGGCATCCATCACGGAGACCTCGGGGACCGGTTGGATCGTCGTCCGCGGCATCGAGGCCACCGGCGCGGCGGCTGTGGACATGACCGCCTCGTCGGACAAGGGAGGCACCATCGAGTACCTCACGGGCGGCGCCCTGAACATGGGCGCCTCCAGCCCCGACGGCGAAGCCCTGGTGCTCAACGCCGAGGCCGCGAGTACCATCCTGACCGTCACGGTCGGCACCCGCAACGCCATGGCGACTGTCATGGGGCGCGCGGATGCCACGATCGCGACGACCATCGTGCTCCCGGCTCCCTGAGCTGAAGCTCATCGCGGCGTGAAGCCCTCCATCAGGGCTCGATGGAGCTCGGCGCCCATGCGTCGATAGCCCTCGTCGGTGAAGTGCACGTGGTCCTCGATGGCGAGGTCCGCGGCTACCCACCGCGTCATGCTGCCCTCGCCGCCCATCATCCGGAACGTGTCGAAGAAGGCGCAGCCAGAGAGCTGCGCCTCTTCGCGTTGAACCGCGATGATCTGGTTCGTGCGACGGCGCGGCGCGAGGGTGCCGTCGCTCCGCTGTCTCGGCCACTCTCCGGGTCCGATGAGCAGACAACTCGCCCGAGGGGCGAGGCGTCGCCACCGAGCGAGGCCGGCGCGCAGGTGCTCGCGGTAGGTTTCGATGGGCACCCGCCTCTGGTCGCTCTCGTTGGTGCCGTAGGCGAAGGCGACGAGGTCTGGCGGTCTCCCCCTGAGCTGAGCGCGCAGCGTCGGTTCGTCCCAGGGCTCTTGGTCACGAAAGCGCGCCCCCGGGACCCCGAAGGCGTCGACGACCACCCCGCCGCCCTGCTGCTCGAGGGTCAGGCCAAAGACCCGCACCCGGCCCTCGGCTCGGAGCGAAACGTCGTCCACCGCCTCGTCGAGGGCGACCTCGAAGGAGTCGGCGATGCGGCGAGGACCGGCGGTGTCGATCGCGTGCATCTGCCCACCGACGCCCAGCATCAGGCGACCGCCGCCGGGCTGACGTAGGAAGTGCACGGCGACGCGATCGCTGTGGCCTTCGCGCAGGCGGACTCGCGCTCGCGCTTGCCCCGACGCGTCGAGGGCGATGCCGGCGAGGCCGTAGGCGTCGCGCCGTTGCTCGCGATAGCGCACCTTCCGCCCGACCCATCCGGTGCCCCCGAGGGTTACTTGGGCGTGGTCGTAGAAGGGAAAGGGCGACGCTGGGATGACCCACCCGGGGCCTCCGTCGCCGAAGCGTGCCTGGAGGCGCCGGCGGAGCTCGCCGGTATAGACGTCCGGCGCCGTATGCGACGCTCCGTAGACGTAGACTCGCGCCCGGCCGGCCCGGAGTGCCCGGTGGAAATCCGTGAGGGCGTTTGGTGCGCCGGTGAGTGAGACGCGGCGAACGAGGGGCGGCTGAGCGTCGGCGGGGCGCAGCGGGAGCGCCGAGCCGACGAGGGTGAATAGCGCGGCCAGGGCCGAGAGCGTGAGTGAGATGAGCAGCGGGGCGCGGCGCATGAGGACAGAACAAAGCATCTCACGGGAGGCTTCCCGAGGGCGGCCGCATAAATGCTCTGCGTTGGCCGTGGTAGAATCGCCGCCCCATGGGACGCACCCCCTCCGTGATTCAGTTGGCTCTTCTCGCTCTCCTCAGCGCCGCGTGTGGCGGCGGCCAGGTCGAGGGCGGCGTGCAGAACGAACCGAACGAGCCGAACGAGGCGCAGCGAATCGATCCGTCGGTCGGAGGATCGACCGCGACCGGTGATCCTTCCCCCCGGGAGGACGACCCCGCCAGCGACCCTGGTCCCGAATCTGACCCGCCCGCGGCCACCGGTTGCCCGTCGACGTTTGCCGCAGCACAACGAGGCGGCGCGTGCGCGAATGGCCCTTCGGAGTGCACCTATGACGAGGGCAGCTGCTACTGCGGCGAGCCCCGTAGGTGCTCCGGCGCGATGCAGGAGCCGATGCCCCCCGCGATGCAGTCCTGGCAATGTCGGGCGACGCCCCCCGAGGTGCGCCCCGACGGATGTCCCGGTCGCGCTCCGGACGAGGGAAGCCCCTGTTCGATCGCCCGCCCGTGCGGGTATGGTGACTGCGGGGGGGCCGTCTATGGTTGCGTCGAGGGACGATGGCAGGTGGTCGACTTCGTCTCCCCGCCGCCGTGAGGGCCCTCGAACGGCGCTAGCAGTTCCCTGGGAATGCGACTCAATAGTCTCCAAGGCGCGGGCTGCCCGCGGCATCGAAGGTCCATCATGATCAAGCCTCTCGCCCTCTTCTCCCCGTTGGCGGCCTTCGTTTTGGCCCTCGGCCTGACCGGCGCCCCCGGCGCTGCCCATGCCTTCTGCGGCTTTTACGTCAGCGGTGCCGATGGCGCCGTCTACAACGAGGCCACCAAAGTCGTGCTCATGCGTCAGGGTCGTCGGACGGTCTTGTCGATGCAGAACGCGTATCAGGGGCCGCCCCAGGACTTCGCGATGGTCGTCCCGGTGCCGGTCGTTCTCCAGGAGACCGACGTCAAGACGCTTCCCCGGGCCGCCTTCGACCGCATCGACCAACTCTCGGCGCCGCGCCTCGTCGAGTACTGGGAGCAGGACCCGTGCTACCAGCCGAGGAGGAGGCACAGTCGAAGGAGAATGATGCCGCGCTCGGCGCCGATGTCGTCCGCCGGCGCTTCGGCCCCTGCCGGACGTCACGGCGTGGTCGTCGAGGCCGAGTTCGCGGTTGGCGAGTACGACATTCAGATCTTGAGCGCCCGGGACAGCTCCGGCCTCGATACCTGGCTGCGGGAAGAGAACTACAACATCCCCGAAGGCGCCGGCGAGGTGCTGCGACCGTACGTCGCCCAGGGGACGAAGTTCTTCGTCGCCAAGGTGAACATCAGCCGGGTCACCTTCGAAGGCGGACGCGCCATCCTCTCGCCGCTGCGCTTCCACTACGACACCGACGAGTTCTCGCTTCCCGTGCGCCTCGGGCTGCTCAACAGCAACGGCACCCAGGACTTGATCGTGCACATTCTCGCGCCGGACCAGCGCTACGAGGTCGCCAACTACCCCAACGCCTTCATCCCGACGAACGTCCGCGTGCGCAATCGCGTGCGACGCCACTTCGGTCGGTTCTACGCGGCGCTCTTCGACAAGACCGTTCGGCAAAACCCAGGGGCGGTGATCACCGAGTACTCGTGGCAGGCGACGAGCTGCGATCCGTGCCCAACGCAGCCGTTGAGCTCGACCGAGCTCACTCTCTTTGGGCTCGACGTCATCGGGGGCGCGAACGGTTCGGTGGGCTCGGTGGGCCCGATGGGTCGGAGCGGTCGAGGCAGGCGACCTGGTCGAGGCGTGAGCGGGCAGATGGTGCTGACCCGTCTGCACTATCGCTACGACCGAGAATCCCTCGGCGACGATCTGGTATTTCGTCCGGCTGAGGCCGTGATCGGCGGACGAGGCATGCCGAATCGGGGCGGACACCTCGAGGAGAACGGCAGCCCTCGAGCTCGAACCAGTTCCAGGGCCGCTACGTGATGCTCAACTGGTGGCCGGGGGCCATCGCGTGTGAAAACCCGCGCCGCGGGATCTGGGGCGGGCCGCCGAACGGACGGCGTCCTCCGGCCGCGTCCGCCACGAACACGGCGTTCATTCGCCGGCGCCGCGCACCCCTCGAGCGTTGGATTCGCGATGACGTGCCCGAGATCAATCTCCGGCGCTACCGTCCCCCGGCGAGCGCTCCCCCGGCGCCCAAGACGAGGGGCCCGGTCCTCGGCAAGCTCGGGGGCGGCGGTGTCGCGGCGGTCGGCGCGATGTTCGGGCTCTTCCTGTGGAGGCGGCGCAAGACCCGCTGACGCGCCGCGTTTCCCGCGGAGCTCGCCGGCCCCGCTATCCGGCCCGACTTGCGTCCTCTCGGAAGGCTGGTGACGTAACGTTAGTTTCTGGAAAGAGTGGCCGCCTTAAACCAGTTTCGGCCGGACTCTCCTACGTTGCCGAGGTACCTTTACACCCCAGCGAAAGCCTCGAACGCCGAGGTCCCCGTCGTGTCCTTGAAAGATGGCGTCTAGCGTAAAACCAACCGCAGCTGGCCCAGCTGCTTCGACGCAAGTACCGAGCGCGAGTTGGGCCGCCGGGGCGTTCAAGATCCTCGAGCCGACGCCCTTCGGCAGGTACACGCTGATCGCCCGGCTAGGTGCTGGAGGGATGGGCGACGTGCTCCTCGGCCTCGCCTCGAGCTCAATCGGCTCCCGGAAGCTGGTCGTGATCAAACGGCTCCACGCGCACCTAGTCGATGCGCCAGGCATGCTCGAGATGTTCTTGGATGAGGCCCGCCTGGCCACGCGCCTCAACCATCCCCACGTCGTTGCGACCCACGAGGTGGACCAAGCGGACGGGACCCATTTCATCGCGATGGAGTACCTCGTAGGCCAGCCCCTCGACCAAGTACTCAGGGCCTGCAAAGACAGTGGGAGCCGGCTCCCGATCGACTTGGCGACGCGGATCGTCCGCGATGCCCTCGAGGGGCTCGAGCACGTTCACCAGCTCCGAGACTTCGACGGTACTCCCCTCGAGGTCGTGCACCGCGACATCTCACCCCACAACATCTTCATCAGCTACGACGGGACGGTGAAGCTGATCGACTTCGGCGTCGCCAAGGCGGTTGGCAACGTCGTGCAGACCGTTACCGGCGTGGTCAAGGGCAAGTTCCCCTACATGTCACCCGAACAGATCCAAGACGAGCAGCTGGATTCCCGGGTCGACCTCTGGGCCATGGGCGTCGTGCTCTACGAGGCGCTCGCGGGGCGCCGCCCCTTTCAGTCCGACACCCCGGCGGGCCTGCTGAAGAGTGTTCTCTTGTCCGGCGTGCCGCGGCTCTCGGACGTGGCCCCGGGGGCGCCAGAGCAGCTCGCCGCCGTAGTGAGAAAGTCCCTCGACCGGGACCTGGATCACCGTTACCGGAGCGCGCACGAAATGGGTGCGGACCTCGATGCGTGGATGGCCACAGAGGAGCGGGTGGCCCGTCGCCCGGAGGTCCGAGCGTTCATGACTGAGCTCTTCTCGAGCACAATGGAGGGACATCGGGAGCTCATCGGTCGGGCGGTGGCGGGGGCCGTCGATGAGTCTGGCAAGCTGGAGCTGGTCGGCGGACGCACGGTGGACGCAGAGGGCGATGGTGACCGCGGTCGCACCGACGACCGTGAGGAGAGTAGGGGCCCCCGGGGCAGCATGCTGCCAACGAAGCTCGAGGGCATTCGGACGCCGCCCGAGTCGACTCCGAGCGTTGCTCCCCCGGGCCGATCCTCGAAGCGCCGAGCATGGCTCATGGGTGCCGGGGCCTTGGGCATTGTCCTCGGTATACTGATGCTCTGGGTTGCCCTCGGGGGGTCGCTGTCGGTCGAGGGCGGCGGATCGGGGGACGTGCAAGCGCCGACGGCAACCGGGCTCGACCCCGAGGCCGAAGCCGAATCGACGGTGGCCGAGAATACGACCGCGTCGGCGCATACCCCGCCAGAGAGGGCGCCAGAGCCACAAGGCATGCCGGTAGCACCGGCCGGGATGCAGGCGGCGGCCGAGGCCACCGCCCCCGAGATTCCGGACGATCCACCGGCGGCAGCCGTCGCGCCTTTCCGACCCTCCCCGGCCAAGCGGCCGCGCCGTCGGCCCCGGGCTCCGATGACAGCCATGGACCCGGCCCCGGCAGTCCGAGGCACGGGCTATCTCAGCCTCGATTCCATGCCCTGGGCCAACGTCTCCCTCGGCAATCAGAGTCTCGGCTCGACGCCCCTCTTGCGGAGGCCCCTCCCGGAAGGAAACCACGTCTTGACCCTCGACAACCCGGAGGAAGGCCTCTCGATGACCTACCGGGTCACCGTAGTTGCCGGCGAGACGACAACCCGCCGTGTGGGGCTCAGATGACGCGTCGACTGAGCACCCCCGCGACGTGGCTGGCCCTTCTCACCTTGCTGGGCTGCAATGATGTTGGCGAAACGCCCGAACCCGTCCGCGTCGGCGTAGTCACCTCCATCACCGGGGAGCTGGTGAGCTTTGGCGCGGGCCAGGTCAATACCGCGGAGCTAGTCGAACAGGAGGTGAACGCGGCCGGGGGAGTCCTCCCGGGCCGAGAGCTGGAGCTGCTCATCGCCGATGACCACTCGGACCCCGAGATGGGGCGGGCGGCGGCGACGAGGCTCATCGATGACGAGGGTGCCGTGGCGATTGTCGGAGCCTTTGCCAGTGGGATCTCGGTGGCCATCTCCGAGGTGACCCTCGAGCGCGGGGTGACTCAGGTTTCTTGCTGCTCCACCTCGGATCGCCTCACGGACATTCAGGCGGAGGGGGACCGATACTTCTTCCGCACCGTGCCCCCCGATGGTCTACAGGCCATCGTCCTCGCCGGGGCGGCTCACGGCGATTTCGGCTGCACGAATCTCGCGGTCATGCACCTCGACAACGCCTATGGCATGCCGTTTGGTGAAGCCATCGAGACGAACTTTCGGGAGCTCGGCGGCACCGTCGCGATTCGAGTTGCCTTCGCGGACGGCTTGGCCAGCTATGTCCCCGAAGTAATGGAGGTTCAGGCTGCGGCGCCCGATTGTGTGGCCCTCGTCGGCTACCCGGAATCCGCGGGTCGGATCGTCCGGGACTGGAACGGCGTTCGCGATGCACCGGCGGTTCGCTGGATCGGCGCCGACGCCATGAAGATCAACGCCTTCATCGACGAGGTCGCGAACCCGGCCCAGACCGAAGGTTTCACCGGCACTTCGCCCATCACCGCTCCGATGACGCGAAGCTACGCCACCTTTGAGACCAATTACCGTGCGACCTTCGGGGCCTCACCAGCGGTCTTCAGCGGCCCTGAGTTCGATGCCGTCTCGCTGACCATATTAGCAATCGCCCGGGCGGGCACGACAGACGGACTGGCAATCCGGGACAGCCTCTCCCAGGTGGCCAACCCTCCGGGCAGGGTCTTCGGGCCCGGGGAGCTCGGCGCAGCCATGGCGGTCCTGCGTGCCGGAGGCGAGATCAATTACGAGGGAGCAGCCGGGCCAGTCGACCTGGACGGCTTCGGAAACGTGGTGTCGCAATACGAGATCTGGCAGTGGACCGAGGCCGACGGCTTCACGACCCTCCGCGTCGTCGAACCACACGAAATTCGGTAGTCCTCCTGGGGTCGTGCTTCACGACGGGAGTTCATTGGAGCCTCCCGGGGCCCGGGTGCTAAGATGCCTCGCCTCCTTTCTTTCGGATGAAGTGATGTCCAGGGCCTCTTTGCACGAGCCATCGCATGTGACCGTCGCGTCAATGGGCCTCCTCGCCCTATGGCTCGGAGCCTGCGCGCCGGCCGACTTCGAGATCGATGCGAACTTCCCGTCGGAGGAGACCTTTCTTTGGACGGAGTTCGGGCGGATCGTCGTTTTCGAAATTGCCGAGCCCGGCCAGTGCCCTGGTCTGATCAACGAGGTCGAGACCGGAAGCGTGAGCTCCACCGTCATCCTGGATACGGGTCAAGCCCCTATCTGCGAGTTTCCCGCCGGCCGCATCGGCTTTGACGAAATTCCGGACGAGCTCCTTGCCTTCGTCTTCATCGGGAGCAACGAGGCCAATCTACCCCTCCTCCACGGCTGCCGTGAGCTGCGCCCCTACCGCGACACCGCTGACGGCGGGACGATCCAAGTTCGGCTCACGCCCCATCCCGTAAACTACGCTGCCCACGCGATCGGCACGCCCGACTGCAGCAGCATCATGGCCAAGTGCGGGGGGGGATGCCCATGATGGCCCGACCCGTTACCCAGGCGTTCGCCCTCGCGCTCCTCTCGCTGGTCATACCGGCGACGGCGCTGGCTCAGGACCCGGAGCCCCCGGCCCGCGAAACGACGGACCGGTTGACCCTCGCCGAGAGAGCCTACCAGGCGGTCGACTACGAGACCGCGCTCACCCTCGCTGAGCAGTCCCTCGACGAGGGCACCGCAGATCGGACCCACCTCACCCGGACCTACGAACTCATCGGGATCGCCGCCGCAGCCCTCCACCGCGACGAAGTATCACGCAACGCCTTCATCCGACTCCTCGCGCTCAACCCGGATGCTCAGGTCAATCAGCGACTGGCGCCTGCCCTCCGAGGTCCCTTCGTCGAGGCTCTCGGCTTTTGGTCTTCGCGCGGTGATGGCTTCGGGGTCGAAGCGACATTGCTCAGCCGCCGCGAGCGATTGCGCGTCACCATGAGTGACCCGTTGGGCCTGGCGGCGACGATTGTCGTGGGGTCCCGTATCGACGACACGGGTGCTTTTGAGGTCCAGCGCGCGGAGGTCGAGCAGTCTCCGACTGTCTACATTCCCGTCGACGGCGCCCGCGACGCCCGGACCGTCGAATACTACGTCTGGGTTCTCGATGGCCCGGGCAACCGGCTGGTCGAGATCGGAAATGAAGACGAGCCCGAGGAGGTGTCCGCCGGCCCTCCCGCCCAGCCGGCGGCGATCCTCGTGCCCGAGGCCGACCCCAGGGCCGCCCCGGAGGACAGCGATGGCCTCTTCGCCTCGCCCATTTTCTGGGTCGTGGCGGGAGTACTCCTCGTCGGCGCAGGGGTTACGGTGGGCGTCCTGGCGAGTGACTCGTCGGCCGGCGCCACGGCGACCACGTCCTTTGGTGTGCGCTAGGAACACCCCCGGGTGAAGTCCACGGCCGCCCAGGGGGACGACCATCAGGTTGCAGCGGTCAGAGGCGCCCCGTGGCACGCGTCTCGAATGAGGGCGAAGCTCAATCGAGGGCTTCGACATTGGCCGGGACGAACTTGTGCCAGGGCGTCCCGGCGAAGGGGTCCCGGGAGGTGACGTCGGTCAGCTCGTTGGGTGACGCGCCCTCGGCGCCGTCGTCGACCGCTCTCTCGTGCGCGGAGCTCATCCCGTGGCCGTTGGGCAGCGAGATGTGTCCCGACTGCATCGTGTCGGTTACTTCGACGGTGACCACGGCCGTGCCGCGGGCGGTGGTGACGCGCGCTCTATCCCCGGATATCAGGCCGAGCGT
>Ga0164313_10002943_pt1 | contig 15170 bp, 14 predicted proteins | sample GuaBasSedimGuay4_FD_113735 | JGI IMG/M metagenome (GOLD analysis project Ga0164313, IMG submission 113735) | Subseafloor sediment microbial communities from Guaymas Basin, Gulf of California, Mexico - Guay4, Core 4569-4, 0-3 cm | ecosystem: Environmental > Aquatic > Marine > Hydrothermal vents... | reverse complement strand
CATTGAAAAAATTAGTGCTAAAAAAATGCTTAAGAAACGCATATTCTTTACTCCTTCTATTAAAATAAATAAACTACAATGAAAACCTGAGTCTTAAGCCTAATACTGATGCATTATCATCAGGAATTTCACCCCGTGAAACGGTCATACCCATTGCATCAGAACGGTATTTGAAATATTTCATAAAACCAAGGGTTAAAGATTGCTCATAAAGCTGGACATCCGTTTCTGAAGTATGATTAATATTCTGCTACAAAGTGGTGTAATCGAAGCCAAATTGAAAGCCAGTGTCTTCATACAATTCGTGCTTCCATTTTTTCCAACCACCTGTTGATTTATCTATCTGATGAAAGTGCATTAACGGTGTTTTTTCTTTATTATCTTCTTCCAGCTGATGGCCGATCTCAGTCGGGCCACCAAAACCTGAGTTTGCCCCGCTCTTCGACTGATCTTCTGCCATGGCAAATGATGATAAAAAGGAGAATAGAGTTAAGGTGAATAGTGTCCATTTAAGGTTTATCAATACAGAACTTTTATTGGTAACTGTTTTTTTATTCATTACTCTTTATCCAAGTTAACTCCTGAATTTTTCCATTGCGGAAGATTGTTACTGTGATTGGTTTTGCATCAAATACCTTTAACAAATTTTTCTGAATTTTTTAAAGTTTTGCAGACTATCCAGAGAAATCTCATTTATTTTTAAAATAATATCGCCACCAATTACAACTGCTTTCCCATCATAGCTTATCTTTATGGAATCACCATTTAAATCTATTTGGTCAGCCATTGAATCTTTGACAACACTCTGAATTAACAGGCCAGCCTTCTGAGGTACGTTCAGAGCTTTTGCTAAATTACCTTTAAAATAGTAGTGGGTTATACCAGAATAAAAACGAGACTGCTCGAGCATATTTTTTTTGGTACTATTCATTGAGATCACAAAACCCAAACTGCTGGAGCCTCCGTATTCAGATTTAATAAAGCTGGCAACACCATCATAAAATTTAACTTGAACCAGCTCAGACCTATGGACAACATGAGCGGCCGTAAGAATAAGGTCATCTGAAATTAAAAAAACCTGAGCCTTTATCTACACTGTTTTCTGCGACAATAAAAAGTTTACCATCTGATTTTTTTTGTTCTTTTTTTGTGGTTTCTAAAACGGATAAGACGACAAATGAAGTGCGTAAATTTTTTGAGTAAGTTTAGTAATAATTTACAATTATCTTAAGATCAACAAAGATCTGAGCATAACACTTGGATATTTATTTTGCTTAACATTTCAGCTCATAAATATAGAAATCTCAATAATAATTCACTTTAAAATTAGTTAAACGAAATAATGAAAGACATTCATCTTATAAAAGCAGCACAAGCACTACCATTAGGTTTAACAGCAGCCCTTTCAGGAGATGAAACTGTTAACTTTAGTCTTAATTTAAAATAAAAAAAGAGTTGTGTTTTTTGTTATTAAGATTAGAATTAATCTAGATCAATCCCAACCCATTTATCTTTATTAACTTATCCAGGAATACTATGAGTAATCTACAAACGAATAATGAACAGATAGAAAAAAATGTTATAAACCTTACAGTAAAATTAGGAATTTTATTACTACTTTTTTACTGGTGTTTTAGTATTCTTCAACCCTTCATTATTCCTGTGGTCTGGGCTGTTGTTATTGCAGTCTCTTTGTATCCGCTTTATTTAATGATGTTACCTCGGCTTAATGGTAAGCGTGGCTTAACGGGAACCGTTTTTACTTTAATTGCTTTATCTATGTTGCTCATCCCTGTTTTTATGCTTTCAGACTCAATGATTGATGGTGTTCAAGGTCTGTCTAAAGCCATAGAAGAAGAGACTTTGAAAGTACCTGCACCTTCTGCGGATGTGAAAGAATGGTCTGTGATTGGTGAAAAAACTTATACAGCATGGCATTTGGCTTCGATGAATATTGATGAGGCCATTGTAAAATATACGCCACAGATTAAAGCAGTAAGCAAAAAAGCATTTTCAGCAATTATGGGTGGAGGTGCAGGTGTTCTTCAATTTTTTATCTCTATTATTATTGCCGGTGTTTTAATGGTTAATGCAGAAGGTGCGGTAAAATCGGTACAAAGTTTTGTGGTAAAACTATCACCTAAATATGGTCTTGAGTTTGTCAGTACGACCAGCGCAACGATACGCAGTGTTGCTCAGGGCGTGATTGGTATTGGTATGTTTCAGGCTGCTTTTGTTGGTCTTGGTTTTTGGGCTGTTGATGTTCCGGGTGCAGGATTTTGGGCACTACTGGTGATGATTTTATCCATTGCACAATTACCTCCTTTTTTAGTTATTCTTCCTGTTGTTGCCTATGTATTTTCTTTGGATAATATGTCAACGGTGACATTAGTTATATTTACTGCATGGAGTATATTTGGTGGCATTGTTGACGGTATTCTAAAACCTTTTGTGATGGGGCGTGGTATGGATATACCAATGCTGGTGATTCTATTAGGTGCTATTGGTGGTATGATTATGTCGGGCATTCTTGGTTTATTTACTGGTGCGATTGTTCTGGCGATCGGATATATGCTCTATACACATTGGCTAGAAGATGATAAATCTCCTGCGCAATAGGGGAGAGTCTTGAGTTTTTAAATCTTATAATTGAGCGGAAAATGTGAAACAAAAGATAACTGAGAAGGATAATTTTACTTATCTATTAGTGAGTCTGATTTTTTTGCTCTTTAGTAGTGCCTGTGTTGATCAATTTATTATTTCAGGCAATGGTCAGAGCTTTGTCATTGCTGCGACAATTTTAACCATGATTACCGGTATCTGGAGTGTCCGTTCAACTCATTATCTGTTTAATACTGGTTTGGGGCTGGTGATTGCCACGGTAGTAATTTCCCTGATCGTTAGCCTTTTGGACAAAGCAGAACTTGAATTTATTCATATTATTCTCATGCTTCTTTTTTTCCTTTTAACATTAAAGCCTGCTGCCCAACAGGCTTTGTTTTCAGGAAATATAACCAGCAATAGTATTATTGGTTCTATTTGTATTTTTTTACTTTTAGGACTTATCTGGACAATGCTATATCTGCTTTTGGCTGAGTTCATTCCGGAAGCATTTGCTGGTATTGAGCATACTAACTGGAAGCAAAACTTACCTGACCTGATCTATTTTAGTTTTGTCACTCTGACAACACTTGGTTTCGGTGATTTATTACCAGTATCCCCATTAGCCCGTTTTCTTGTGTATATGGAAGCAATTGTGGGCGTTTTTTATATGGCCATTGTCGTATCGAGTCTTGTCGGTGCGAAAATGTCACATTCAGGATCGAATTAGTATTAAATAGGAAAGAACAAACATGAGTGAAGAATTAGCAAAAAAAGAGATGTCTGCACAGGTAGAAGAGCCAAAAAATGATCCCGTTCATCGAGTCACCAAAGCCGTTTTATATACCGCATTGGTTCTTTTTGTTCTTTATCTGGTTACGGATCGCCTGGCACCATGGACCGATCAGGCTCGCGTTCAAACTTATGTAGTCCCTATTGTGCCACAGGTTTCAGGCAATGTGATTGATGTTAATATTGAAAAAGATCAGGTGGTTAAAGCGGGCGATGTGTTGTTCAAAATCGATCCCTCTGATTATGAGCTGGCACTTGAGAGTGCTGAATCTAATTTAGAAATTGCCGGTCAGGATATTGGTGCAAATACCGCTTCTGTTACGACAGCACAGGCCAGATTAGTGGAGTCTAAAATTAATCTGGAATATGTCAAAACTCAGAGTAAACGCGTTTTTGAACTTGAGAAAGAGGGCATTATGCCCGTATCAGATGGTGATAAAGCACGGGCCGCCATTAAACAGGCAGATACTCAGGTTGATAGTGCACATGCTGAGCTTGAAAAAGCGAAACAGCAATTAGGACAGGAAGGCAAAGAGAATCCTAAGATTCGCTCTGCTATTGCAGCATTAAAAAAAGCACAAATTGATCTGGCTCGAACAACCGTAATTGCTCCCACTAATGGCGGAATCACGAACCTTGTCATCAATGAAGGCCAATATGCGAGTGTTGGTACCCCCTTAATGACTTTTGTTGACTTTGAAAGTGTCTGGATTGAGGCTGCTTTTCGTGAAAATAGCATTGCTAATATTAAAGTAGGAGATAGTGTTGATTTAGCTTTGGATATTGCACCAGGAAAAATTTTCAAAGGGGTGATAAGCAGTATTGGTTTTGCAGTTGATGATACCTCAACTGCAGCAGCAGGACAATTGGTGACCGTCAAGGGAAAAACAGGATGGCTGCGTGATTCTCAACGTTTTCCAGTGACAATTAAATTTCTTGATGGTAAGCATCCTAAAGGAAAATTGAGATTAGGTGGACAGGTTGATGCTCAGGTTTATAGTTCCAGTAGTAATTTTATTATTAATTCTTTTGGCTGGATTTGGATTCGAGTATTAACCTGGGTCTCATATGCCTACTAATGTAGCGATACAAAACCCGTTTAAAAAAATAAGAGCGGGCTGGCTGGAAATACTGCAGGATGCTAAATCCGTCAAAATCATGCGCCTGTCTATCGGTGCGACAATTGCCATGGTTTTAGCTTATGCTTTTAACTGGCCCTTAGCGATGGTGACACCTATTTTCACCGTTGTATTTTTATCATTACCATTTCCCAGACCAAGCCTTTATCAGGGCTTTAGAAATATGCTGCAAACACTTTTGGCTGTTGGTATAGGGGTAGTGCTCACCTTATATTTATTACCGATACCTTTAGTCTTTTTTCCTGTTTTTGCTGTGATATTATTTCATACCTATTACCTTATTGATCGTGGTGGTTCTTTCTGGTTTGTTTTAGTTTTACTTATTTCTATATTACTGATGCCGATGATGGCAAATCTTGATGGCGGTCTGGCTATTGGTGTTTCAATAGGTTTTATCTGGTCAGCCTGGGTTGCTGTCTGGTTAATATTTCTGGCTCATTTTCTTGTCCCTGATCCAGAACACTCTGCCATACCACAAGTCCCTCCCATGCACAAAGGATATGTACCTGTTGCAGCTGAATTAGCTTTGAAAAGTACGCTTGTGGCCTTTCCAATCGCTATAATATTTATTGCTTTTCAATTAACAGATTATATTCTGGTGATGATTAATGCTGCTATTTTCACCTTATCGCCTGATTTAAGTAAGGGAAAGGATGCTATTAAAAATTCAATCGTATCAACATTGATTGGTGGTGCTGTTGCCTATTGCTTTTACTGGATTCTGGTTGCAGTACCTGAGTATTATTTCTTTATGCTATTATTCTTTTGTATTGCCCTGCTCTTTTCTTCAATAATTTTTTCCGATAGACCCGATGCAAAATATTATTCTTCAGCACTGGTTGCAATGATTATATTGTTTAATGGTAGTATGGGAGAAGATAAGGATTTTACTTCATTGTTTTTTACTCGTGTTTTGCTAATGACATTAGCTGGAATCTATGTTGTGCTGGCTTTGCAAGTACTTGAACGATATTGGCCTGCTTTTATAAAAAAATAGTTTTTACCTATTTTAAAAACAAATTAATTTAAAACTTTTTGGAGATACTTCTGTGAACAATAAAAAATGGTTCGTCATTCTATTAATTAATTTGGGGTTAGTCTCTGGCTGTACTGAAAAACCTCAATGGAAGGTTATGAAGAAGGTTTTACCTGTACTTAACCAGTCCAGTTTAGTGTTTCCAAAATCAACAATATCTTTCTACCCTCGGCACCACTAATCAAGCGATATTATAGTGAATTTTTAACAAAATGAACTCCGAAACGTGATTTATCAATACAGAACTTTTATTGGTAACTGTTTTTTTATTCATTACTCTTTATCCAAGTTAACTCCTGAATTTTTCCATTGCGGAAGATTGTTACTGTGATTGATTTTGCATCAAATACCTTTAACAAATTTTTCTGAATTTTTTTAAAGTTTTGCAGACTATCCAGAGAAATGTCATTTATTTTTAAAATAATATCGCCACCAATTACAACTGGTTTCCCATCATAGCTTATCTTTATGGAACCACCATTTAAACCTATTTGGTTAGCCATTGAATCTTTGACAACACTCTGAATTAACAGGCCAGCCTTCTGAGGTACGTTCAGAGCTTTTGCTAAATTACCTTTAAGATAGTAGTGGGTTATACCAGAATAAAAACGAGGCTGCTTCAGCATATTTTTTTTGGCACTATTCATTGAGATCACAAAACCCAAACCACTGGAGCCTCCGGATTCAGATTTAATAAAGCTGGCAACACCAATTGCTTCACCCTTCATATTAAACATGGGGCCACCAGAGTTACCTGGATTCAATGCGGCATCGGTTTGAAAGAAATTGGCCTTATAATATTCAGAATCATAACCTTCCTGGTGTCGACCGCTAATCACACCCCGAGTTAGTGTATAGGAAATATTATAAGGTGCCCCAATAATAAACACGGGATCGCCAATATCCACCTTATTAGAATCACCCAAAACGACGGGTTTAAAGGAGGGATGCTTACGTTCAAGTTTGACTAATGATAAATCTGCATAGATGTCAGATGAAATCACTTTAGCCACTATTTCAACACCATCATAAAATTTAACTTGAACCAGCTCAGACCCATGAACAACATGAGCGGCCGTAAGAATAAGGTCATCTGAAATTAAAAAACCTGAGCCTTTATCTACACTGCTTTCTGCGACAATAGAAAGTTTTCCATCTGAATTTTTTTGTTCTTTTTTTGTGGTTGATAAAACGGATAAGACGACAACTGAAGTGCGTAAATTTTTGTAAAGTTGAGAAAGTGACAGGTTATTTTGCACCTGACTGAAGGCATTTAGGGAAAATAAAAAAAAGACGAGTGCTGCAATAATGAGTCTCAGATGGTACATTTAAATACCTAATACTTGTGATTATTTAAGTACAAATACGATTAAACTACATCAATCTGTTTAATCTTACTTATTAGTAAAGTCCCATGAGTATAGAGAAGTTTACTAAAAAGTATAGAGGAGTTTAGCGAATAGATATTAATCTTTATAATCACCTCTGACAGCCTTATATTTAACGGCTTTCTTTAAACCAGAATCATTAGAGTTTGAAATATTCTTTGCAGCTTTTAGTTTAACTGATTTTTTGAGTAATGAATCATCCCGGTCACCGGCATTATCAAGCATTTTTAGCTTGGCTCCTTTTTTAAGCATAGAATCATCATCTGCAAATACGACAGGTGATACAATCATAAATGATAATAAAATTAGCAAATAAGCTTTCATAATAATTTCCTTTGGAGTAAGTTTAGTAATAATTTACAATTATCTTAAGATCGACAAAGACTGAGCATAACACTTGGATATTTAATTTGCTTAACATTTCAGCTCATAAATATAGAAATCTCAATAATAATTCACCTTAAAATTAGTTAAACGAAATAATGAAAGACATTCATCTTATAAAAGCAGCACAAGCACTACCATTTGTTCAACATCTTGAAGATATTGGAGCATCAGTAGACCGTTTAAGTCAACAGGTTAAAATGCCCATTGATTGCGTACGACAACAGCAAGGTATTATTGCTGAATATTCTGTCTGGCAATTTATTGAATTGTGTGCTGATAAGGAAGCCTATGATTTTCTTGGCTATGATTGTGCACAAAGGCAGCCTGTTTCTTCATTAGGGGAACTGGCCGGCTTTCATATGCGTATCGCCCCCACACTAAAAATGATACTGGAACAGTTCATTAATGATGTTCAATCTGAAACAACGGGTGCATTTTATAGTTTACAAACCGATAATGATGCAGTCTGGTTTCGCCGCTTACCAATCTTTGGGAAAAAATTTGCCAGCTGGCAAACAGAGCAATATATGATTGCTGTCATTATACAAATTATTCGTCTTTGTACCGGAGAAAAATGGTTGCCGCCAAAACTCCGAATAAGCTCATTAAATAAGCCACAACAATTACCACCGGAATGGTCTGATATCAGAATAGAATGGGGCTGCGAAGCAACTGAAATTATGATTCCCAAAAGACAATTGATGCTGGCGCCGGTCACATTGGAAGCATCACTACCTGAGAATTATAGCGATTTTTTTAAACCGGCTTCATCGCCTCAGTTTATTGAATTTATAGAGACTCAGATTTTAACGAACCGATTAAGTATTGAATCAACTGCAGAAGAAACAGGTCTTAGTTGTGCAACGCTTAAACGACGATTGCTTGATATGAAAACCAACTATTCTAAATTAATTGAGCAAGTACGATTTGATATGGCCAAACGACTATTGAGTCAGCCGACAATTTCTATCCTTGATATTACCATAACCTTAGGTTATTACCATCACTCCAGTTTCACTCGTGCTTTCAAGAAAATGAGCGGCTACACACCAAATGAATACAGAAGAAACTTAATATAGATACTCATTATATCTAATAGTTCTTTGATCAGTTGGAATTCACAAAACCTGAATCTAATTTCTTTTGCGAAATAACTCCAGCTCATTCAATAACCAGTCTTTTGCTTTTATGGTCGTATTCTCCGGACAGCTTACTGTATAATACTTGCCACTCATGGTGCTTTTGGTTGCAGAATATTTAATAAAATCTTCTGATGTTTTTATGTCATCTTTGAAATAATCATATTTTCTTTGAATATGTCCGACACTTTTTTTTCCAGGATGTTTTGAACCATTTCGATTAAAGGTACAGGGACTGTTTTTAACAAAATTAAGAAGGTGTTCTATTTCTATTATCTGCTCTTTCGGTGCCTCTGCAAAACTTAAATTATGCACTGACAAAACAGCTGTAAAGATACTGAATCTTAATATTTTTAATATAAATAATACTTTCATTATTGCTCCTGAGTTACTAATTACTCGCCTCCAGTAATTTAAATTCAGCAAAAAGGGGATTATGATCGGAAGTTTTACCCATTTTACTATTTTTTAAGTTAACAGAATATGAATGAACAAGTTTAAGTTTTTTATAAAAAATAAAATCATACTGCTGTCCCAGCAATGACTTGACTCGGTTATCTGCATCAGGTGCAATTTTTGTCTCAATCATACCAATTGAACTGACGATTTCTTTTAATTTGCGAGAACTCTTTGCTGTCATGGTATTAAAATCACCGGCTAAAATAATCGGACCATTATGACGAGACATTTTTTCTACCATTAGCTGTAATTGTTTATAAAGGTTTTTTTTGCTGAATAATATGCCATGTACATTGACGATCAGTAACTTCTCATCGATAATTAAATCATTGTCGGCGAGATTATAAGTAGTGAATAAAATAACTTTTGGTGTTTTCAATATAGCATCATAATTTCTTTGAGGACATGACGACAGTGATTTGACATTGGCGATGGTTAAAACACCGGTAGGAATATCACTTTTCTCATGAGCAATATAGCTGACGGCCATATCCCATGAATATTTTTCACCAATATTTTTTATGGTTTGCAGGTTATCAGAATCCATATAGGCTTCCTGAATCAGAATCAAATCTCTGTCTCGGGTTAATTCTAAAAAAGACTGGTCTGCCTGAGTATTATTACAATGAGTTAATGCGGTTAGATTTCTTATTATCTGACGGCAACTGGCAAGATTATTCCAGGAAACAATTTTTATGGAATTGCCATTGAGTGCTGTGTCACTATTATTGAAAAGACATTTCTGTTGATCATCTGGATTGTTTTCTTCATATAAAACAAAATTATCACTGTTTTCAATCATATGTCTTTTCGGCACATAATAAGAACAGGATGTGAGTAGAAATATTGAACAAAAAATACCATAAGAATAAGATCTGTGTAATGACATAATCGTTGTTTACAACCGGCGTTTTTTTATAGGTTAGCTTATCTATTAATAGATTGAAATACTTACAGACGTAATAATTAACTGAGCATAATTAAGTAATAGATTAAGCTCCTGGACAATTTATGAAAAAACGGATGCTGTTTTTTAATGCTTTTTTGTTTGTTCTGTTGAGTGCCTGTTCATCAAACCAGCCTAATACTCAAATGAGTGCTCAGGTTATCCAACCAGCTACTAAACAACATGTCTCTCCCGTGTTGAAAGTAATGACTCTCAATTTGGCCCATGGTCGAAAAGATGGTTTTAATCAGATATTTCTGAGCAAGTCCAGGATTAAAACTAACCTGGATGATATTGCGAAAGTTTTAAACGAGCATAACCCTGATATCGTCGCTCTGCAAGAGGCAGATGCGTCTTCGTGGTGGAGTGGTAATTTTAACCATGTTGCCTGGCTTGCTCAACAGGCAGAATATTTAACTTATATTCAGGCAAGCCATGCCGGCAGCTGGTTTTTTAGTTATGGTACGGGGCTATTATCTCAATGTCCGTTTACTGAGACAATAGAGCATACATTTAAACCTTCACCACCCACTTTAAATAAAGGGTTTACTCTGGGGCAGGTGAAATGGCGGTTTGATAATAAAAGTGAACCGATTCTGCTTGATGTTATTTCTGTTCATCTTGATTTTTCAAGAAAATCGGTGCGAGAGAAGCAAATAGTTGAAATAAAAAAGATACTGGCTGAGCGTAATTATCCAGCGATTGTTCTTGGTGATTTTAATAGTGACTGGTTTTCAGATGAAAAAGTTATTCGTGCCTTGCTTGAAAAAGGTGACTATCATGTTTATGAACCTGAAGCACAGAACCTTGGCACCTATAAATCAAAGCACCGCCTTGACTGGATAATTATTTCCAAAGAGCTTGGGTTTAAAAATCTGACAATTCTCCCTGATGTACTATCTGATCATTCTGCTGTTATGGCAGAAATTATTGTCTTACCTTGAATTGAGATATTTTATGATAAGTTTATCAATCTCTGCACATAAAAAAATACTATTAATACCATTAATTATGTACTTTTCTGGTTGTGCTTCTTCTGTACAAAAGCCTTTTGATATCTATGATGCAAGCAGGCATGTAATCCGTGCTACAGGTGCTGATGCAGGCAATGAAAACTATATCCGCCTGCTACATCAATCCAGAACCTGGGTGTCTGAGGATGAATTGACAGAAGATCCTGTTGAAGTAGGAAAAAATGCCAAAATACCAATTCATCATGAAGGTGTTAAAGTTCTGGGACCATCAGAAGATGATGCTTTGCGTTCTTTAGCCTTAAAAATATGGATGATTGAAAATGCTCAACACACTATTGATTCTGTTTATTATATATTTACTCCTGATTTAGTCGGGCAAGCTATGTTGGGTGCACTTTGTAATGCAGTAAAACGAGGAGTTGATGTGCGTATCATGGTGGATTCTATTGGTTCTATGAGTCCATTTCATACTGATTTAATGGCTCTTCAAACCTGTGCTAATCAGGCAGATTATATGCGTACTGTGGATGGTCAAAAAACGCCTTATAAAGCTCGAATACAAGCTGCTGTATTTAATGCGCTGACCAGTATCTCCAGTTCGATAAATCGTCGTTCTCATGACAAGATGCTGGTGATTGATGGTGCTTTTCCTGACAAAGCCATTGTTATGACTGGTGGACGTAATATTTCACTGGCTTATTACGGCATTAAAAAAGATGGTTCGGTTGATCATCATGTCTATCGTGATTTGGAAATAGTGCTTAAGCCGGGCCCTCAGGATACCTTTGTTGATTCAACCGTTGGTGATATTGCAACAATGTATTACACCTTGCTATTTCTTCACAATGGTAATCGTTTGCTACAGCCTGTTTACCAGTCTTATGAATATGATATTGTTCCTTTTGATCCTTACCAGCGTCCACGGGAAAATGCCCAGAAAAGCCTCTCTCACCTAAAGAATTTACCGAGGATTAAAAAACGCATGAATAATATGAGTCAATACATCAATGCTGGTTTTCATGATTCAAGCGTGATGCTGGCACATGAACTGGGTAATCTGACCAGTACAGATGTTGTTACCGATGCTATTGAAAACATCGAAGATAATAAAAACTCAATTCTTGTATTATTTAAGCGGTTTGTAAAAAATGGTCCTTTAAAAATAGTTTCCCCTTATCTGTTTGTTCCAAGATATGTTGATGATGAGGGTAAGATCTTTCATGATGGCGTTGTTGAAGCCCATAACTGGCTAGAAGCCCACCCGTCCAACAGAATTGAGATTATCACTAACTCTGTATTAACCAGTGATAACTTCCTGGCTCAATCTGTGATTGATATGGATTTGGCTCCCCGATTACTATTGACGCCGGAATTAAGGAAAGCCTGGGTTGATAGTCTGGAAGATGGTGAATTGAATCCGGAAATAGTAGAAAGTGAAGAATGGAAAAGACTGATTAATAATCCAAAAATTGATATTTATGAAATGGGCCGGCTGGATGCCTCTAAACTGGGCAATGGTTCAACGCATTATGGCAAGCTGCATGCAAAGTTCATTATGGGTGAAAAAACTAGTTTTGTTGGGACTTCCAATTTAGATTATCGTTCCAGGCTATACAATAATGAAATGGGCTTTTTTGTTGAAGACAGTGAAATTCAACAGGACTTAAATGATATTTTTGATGATCTGAAAGCATTATCCTATCGCTGGGGAACACCCGAATGGCTGCAAATGCGTAAGCAAGTTATGGAAATGGGTGGAATAAAAGGCTGGACAACTAAACATCAGCGTTTTATTTATGAATTTTTAGTGGCAACCGGATTGATCTGGTATATTTGATTAAAAATAATCTTCATGGCGCAATTTGACCTCATCTATTTTTTTTCCTGAAATCATCCAGAATACTGTATATAGCGGGTACGACCAGCAAGACCAGTGATGTGGTTGCCAACAGGCCAAAGATAATGCTTGTTGCCAGAGGAATGAGTATTTGTGCCTGCAGGCTTTTTTCCAGAAGCAGAGGAATTAAACCTGCAATCGTTGTTACTGAGGTAAGCAGTACCGCTCGAAAACGAGCTCTGCTGGCCAGTTTAGCCGCTTCTGCAACATTGTGACCTTCCTGTATTTTAAGCTTGAGAAACTCGACCAGTAGAATTGAATCATTGACAACAATACCGCTGAGCGAGGCAAAACCTATAATACCCGGCATGGTCATATTTAAACCCATAAGCAGATGTCCCCAGATAACACCAATCAAGGCAAGAGGAATAATAAACATGACTGATAAGGGTTCAAGGTAACTCCTGAACTGAAAACTCAGCAGTATGAAAATTCCCAGTAAACCCAGACTGAAACCACGGATCATTGAGCCTGCAGTTTTAGCTGTTTCTCTGGACTGGCCTTCAAAACCAGCATTAACCCCCGGATATTGTTGCAGTAACTCAGGGATGAAATGTGTTTTTGTATGAGAAACAATTTCACTGGCATTAGCAACTTTAGTATTGACATCACCGGTGATTGTTACACTGCGCTGGCTGTTAATGCGTTCAATACGAGAAAATCCCCTGGCTCGTTCAACTTTTACCAACGTTGTCAGAGGGATTTGTTTGCCGTCTTTATCCGTAATACGAAAGTCATCCAGGGCGTACAGCGTATTTTTATCATTTTCTGCCAGACGAACGTCAATTTCATAGGCTTCCGGACCCACTTGAATTTCATTCGCTGTTGTCCCCCAGAAAGCGGCTCTGAGCTGGCTGGAGATTGTGGCAGCATCAATGCCTAAAGCAAATGTGCCTTCCCTCATACTGAGCCGTATTTCAGGCTTGCCGGGACGTAAATTATCGGACAAGTCGAGTACGCCTTCATAACGTGACAGCCAGTTTTGCAGTGCTAAAGAGGCTTCTTTTAGCTCTTCTGTCTCATCACCAAAAAGACGAATTTCCAGGGCAATACCACCAGGACCGACAACAGGTTCTTTGAAATTAAGGGCAATAACATCGGGGACTTTGCCGACAGTGTCACGCCAGAAATTAATAATATCATCAATAGAGCCAGTGCGTTTTTCTGCCGTGAGCAGATCAACTGTAATGGTGGCGATATGGGGGCCAGACTCGCCTGAGTCCATATTTTTATTATAATTAATCTGAATGTTTTTGAGAATTTTTTGCTGATCTGCCTGTTGTGGTGTAAATTCTTTATCGACTGCATCCAGCGCATCTGTGATTTTTTTTACCATGTTTTCTGTACGCCATAAAGGTGTACCCTGAGGCAACAGCAGACGTGCTTCTATGGTATCGCCCTCAATATCAGGAAAGGGTTGAAATTTTAATACACCACCTGCCAGCATTCCCAGACTGATAAGGAACAGTGCCACAATACTGCCCATAAACAAATAACGTTGATGTATGACAAAATCTATTGCAGATCCTAATGTATTTTCACGAAAATTTTCCAGCCTGTTTTCAAAGCCCTGCCGAAAACGTGAGATTTTTTCGGGGGATGAACTTTCAAGTGCGTGAGCCAGATGATGAGGTAAAATCAGGAAGGCTTCTATCAGACTGACGGCTAAAACAATAATCAGAACCATGGGAATAAATTGTAAAACTTTGCCCATATCACCGGATAGGAAAGCCAAAGGGCCGAAAACGGCAATAGTGGTTAAAAAAGAAGAAAAAACTCCGGGGGAAACTTGTTTGGTACCATCAATGGCGGCTTGAAATGCATTTTTCCCCTGACGCAAATGAGTGGCAATGTTTTCTGAAATAACAATGGCATCATCCATAAGCAAGCCGGTGGCAATTAATAATGCTACCATCGATATCATATTAATACTTAAGCCTGCCAGACTCATGACGAACAGGGCACCCATAAAAGAAACCGGTAAGCCCAGTGCAACCCAAAAAGCAAAACGAGCCTGGAAAAAAAGCCACATGGTTAAAAAAACAAGAATGAGCCCTTGAGCACCATTTTTTACCAGCATAGAAAGACGGTCACGAACAATGGAGGAACGATCATTGGTAATATCAAATGTGACACCAGGCGGTGCCCGTGCCTGTTCAGTTTCTAAAACCCGTTTAACCGCATCTACAACGGTAAGTGAATCCTGTTGTTTGGGTTTGATAACTTCTAATATCGCTGCTCGTTTACCATTAAAAAGTGTTTTTTCTTCATCCTGCTCAAATCGATCGGTAATGGTGGCAATATCACCCAGTCGAATTTCAGCACCTGAGTCGGCACTGACGACTTTCAGTTCAGAAAGTTCATCAGGAGTTCTGCGCAGATCAGTAAAACGCAGCAATACGTCTAAGTCGT
>Ga0164313_10002942_pt1 | contig 15174 bp, 10 predicted proteins | sample GuaBasSedimGuay4_FD_113735 | JGI IMG/M metagenome (GOLD analysis project Ga0164313, IMG submission 113735) | Subseafloor sediment microbial communities from Guaymas Basin, Gulf of California, Mexico - Guay4, Core 4569-4, 0-3 cm | ecosystem: Environmental > Aquatic > Marine > Hydrothermal vents... | reverse complement strand
TCTGGACCCGGGTAAAGATGGCCTCCATCCCCGTCTGAGGATTGACCGTCATCGTGAGCGTCGGCGGACTCGGGTCGGAGAGGCCGAACTCGTCGGTGACCGTGAAGGTCGCGGTGTAGGTGCCTTCGTCCGAATAGACATGGGGGCTTGGCGAGAGCTGGGTCGAGGTGATTCCGTCGCCGAAGTCCCACACCACGGTCACGTCATCGCCGTCGGGGTCGGTGGCGGTGCCGGAAAACTGGACGCTCTCCCCCTCGGTGACAGTCGTGTCGCCACTCGGCGAGGTGATGCTGCCGTTGGGCGCTCGATTCTCTGAGACCGGCGTGCCATCGTCGGCGAAGGGCAGCACGAAGATCGGGTCGTTGGAGGTGTTGTCGATGACGGTGGCGTAGGCCAGAACCGGTGAATCGGCGGTGAACTCGACGGTGGCGTTGATGGTCACACGGTTTCGCTCACCGACGAACCGGAAGACGTTGTCGATCTGCGAGAAGGTCCGCGGCGGAAGTTCACGATCCCGTTCACCGAGGAGCTCGCCGGTGTCGGCGTCGAAGACGCGGACGGTGGCCGTGACAGCCTGCAGGTTCGGGTTGGTGAACCCGACGTTGGTCCGGAAACCGGTGTCCGCCGGGTCATTCATGATCTGCAGGAGAATCCCGCTGCCCACCGCATCGTCTGGCGAGATCCCAGGGATGAAGCTGCCGAAAGTGCCCTCGGCCCCTCCCAGGTTAAAGGTACGCGAGGTGGCGTAGAAGAGGGTGTCGGAGCGCATCCGGATCGCCCCGGCGACCTCGGAGAGCCCGAAGAAGCTCGCCAAGATATCGTTGAACGCCTCGCCCGACCGGGGAGCAATGTTCACTGACATCTCCGGCACATTCGAGTTGTCCACATCCCGGTCGAGAAAGGACAGAAACACGGTGATGGTCTCGCTCGGATCCGGGTTATAGAGCCGGACATCGGTCACGAAGAACGCGCCCTCGGCGCCCGTGGCGCTGGCGGCCCCGGGGAAGTAGCGAACGACCTCCTGGGCGGCCGCGACACCAGCAACGGACATCAGCATCAGTGAGAGCACTGTTTTTTTCATAGAATCCTCCAGCAATAGTTGGCGGGAAGCACCAGCCTCGTTACACAGAAATCAAGCAAGAAGCTGATCTCACTTCCGTGGGCGTTGACACCCGTTAACGGGAGGCCTCGGGCTCCTGTAGAATCAGCGCGGAGTTCCGACGTGAGACGTCTCCTCAGAGCCGTAATCCGATGCTCCCGGCTGGCCGGCCCGGTCTTGGGCGTGATGGCAGTTGTCTGTGCCGGAGGTTTCGGTCTCCACGCTGCCCAAGACTGGCACCGCCACGGTGAGCTTGGCGCCGGCTTCTTCCACCTCCACTTCCACGTCGGCGATCACGATCACGAGATTCACGGCCACGATCACCCCGTTCAGGACGACCACGATCACGACACTCCCACCAACGAAAACCAGAAACGAATGGCGGTTCTCACGATCGCCCACGTCATTCAAGACGGTGCGGCGGCCGCGCCAGCCGTAGCCTCCCCAGAGGCCATTCCTGATCGCACGCCGATCGACAGCGTGGATCTGCCACGTCCCACCGAGTTTTCAGTCTTCGCGAATCCCCGCGCACCGCCAATCTGATCCACCCCTACCACCGTCGAATCCACATCTGTTCCCTCGGTACCGACCGACAGGGTCGGTCTGCGGCTGCATGGGAGATTTTGATGATCAGAACGACAACCGCGATCTTCGCGATGGTGTTTCTCTGTGCCATTCCTTTGGCGGCACAGGAGAATGAAGAGCCGTCGAAAACCCCGGAGGCGACAACTGAGGAGAAACCGGATCACATCCATGAGGACGACGCCGAGCATCGTCTCAAGTATTACGACGACATCGACGTCACCGCTCGAGGTGACGACCTGCTCGCCATCGCCGGTTCGTCCAACGAGGGAACCACGGGCAAGGAGGACCTCGAGAAGCGGCCCATCCTGCGCGCCGGCGAGCTGGTGGAGACGGTGCCCGGCGCCATCGCCACCCAGCACTCGGGGGGCGGCAAGGCCAACCAGTACTTCCTGCGCGGATTCAACCTCGACCACGGCACCGACTTCGCGGTTTCGGTCGGCGGCATACCGGTCAACATGCCGACCCATGGCCACGGCCAGGGCTATGCCGACCTCAACTTCCTCATCCCAGAGCTTGTCGAACGAGCGCGCTACCGCAAGGGGCCGTACCACGCCTCGATCGGCGATTTCTCGTCGGCCGGAGGAGTTGACTTCGATCTGGTGAGCGCCCTGCCCGACGGGATCGTCAACCTGACCGTGGGCAGCTTCGCCTTTCAGCGCGCCCTGGTTGCCGACACCTTCCGGGTCGCGGAAGGCGACCTCACAGCGGCTCTCGAGTACTACCACTACGACGGTCCGTGGGACCGGGGCGATGACTACCAGCGATTCAACGGCACCGTTGCCTACTCGCGCGGTGACGCCTTCGCCGGCTGGTCCGTCGCCGCCATGGGCTCGGACGGCGACTGGCTGGCCACCGACCAGGTGCCGCAGCGGGCGGTGGACGAGGGTCTGATCGACCGCTACGGGTTGATCGACCCCGGGCCTCGTGGAAACACCTCCCGCTACAGCCTCTCCGGAGAGGTCCACCGCGGCGGCCAGCGTTCGCTGTCCAGTTTGAACGCCTACGTCGTGAACTACGACTTCAGGCTCTACTCCAACTTCACCTACTACCTCGAGCACCCAATCCGGGGCGACCAATTCGAGCAGGTGGACAACCGCTGGATCTACGGGCTCAACGCCTCGCATCGGTGGCAGGGCCACCTCGGCGGGACGCACACCGAAAGCGCGGTTGGTTTCCAACTCCGGTACGACGACATCGCCAACGGTCTCTACCCGACCATCGACCTCGAGCGCAGCGGGGTCATCCGGCAGGACGACGTCGGCCAGCTCGGCGCCGGTCTGTGGGGCGACACCTGGATCCGGTTCTCGGACACCTGGCGGATGAACCTGGGTCTTCGAGCCGACTACTACGGCGCCGATGTGGAGGCCCACTTGCCCGTCAACTCGGGTACCGCCAACGACTGGATGCTCAACCCCAAGCTGAGCCTGGTCTACCGGCCGTGGGCCTCGACCGAGTTCTCACTCAACGCCGGCTCCGGCTTCCACTCGAACGATGCGAGGGGCACGACTATCCGTGTCGACCCGGTCACCGGCGAACCGGTACAAAAGGTGAATCCGCTGGTTCGGGCGAAGGGCATTGACCTCGGAGTCAGGACATTCACTCAGGGGGGTTACCACGCCACCCTGACCGGGTTCTGGCTCGAACTCGACTCGGAGCTTCTTTTCGTCGGCGACGGCGGCACCACCGAGGCGAGCCGGCCGAGCCGCCGCATCGGCGTCGAGTGGACCAACTTCTTGCAGCTCAACAGGGTCGTCGGCATCGATTTCGACCTCACGTGGACCAACGCCGAGTTCACCGATGATGACCCCGCCGGCAACGACATACCGGGGGCGATCGTGACCACGATCGCGTCGGGAGTCACGGTCTCCGATCTCGGCCGCTGGTTCGGCGCCCTCCGGCTTCGCTACTTCTCGGGCGGGCCGCTGACCGAGGACGGATCCGTGACCTGGGGGCCGACCGCGCTCGTCAGCGGCCGCGTCGGTTACAACCTCTCGGACCGGCTGCAGCTCGTCCTCGACGCGTTCAACCTGCTCGGCCGCGAGGACGACGACATCGCCTACTACTACGCGTCACGACTGCCGCGTGAGCCACTCGAGGGAATCGAGGATGTGCATTTTCACCCGATGGTCAAACCGTCGGCGAGGGTGACAATGATCTGGAAGTTTTGAGTTTTTAGTTTTTAGTTCCACTCCCATGCAAACCGTTGGGGTGAGCCACGCCGCCCGCCTTCGTCACGGCGTAGCCCAAATGGCAAAGCCGGAAGGGCGCGAATAACTCAAAACTAAAAACTCAAAACTAAGAACTGATTATCACGCCCACCGGTAGACGACGGAGTTGATATTCATTCCGGCGCCGACCGAGGCGAGGATCACGGTGTCGCCCTGCACGAGGTGGTGGCCGTCCATCTCGCCGCGCGCAACGAGGTCAATCAGGGTTGGCACGGTGGCCACGGAGGAGTTGCCGAGCCACGAGATGGTCATGGGCATGATGCCCTCGGGAATATCGTTCACCTTGTAGAGCTTGAAGATCCGCTTGAGGATTGCGTCATCCATCTTGGCGTTGGCCTGGTGGAGGAACACTTTCTTGACGTCCGAGAGATCGAGGCCGGCTCGATCAAGACTTTTCTTGACCACGCCCGGCACGTTGGTCAGCGCATAGCTGTAGAGCTTGCGGCCGAACATCTTGAGGTAGAGGGTGCCGTCGTCGTGGTCCGCGTCGTAGGATCTGCCCATCCACAGCAGCCGCGCGTGGTCGATGGTGTCCGATCGGGTTGCATGCGCGACGATCCCGATCTCGTCATTGACTTCGCGCGCCTCGAACACCGCAGCACCTGCGCCGTCGGAGTAGATCATGCTGTCGCGGTCGTGGGGATCCGAGATCCGCGACAGGGTCTCGCCACCGATCACCAGTGCCCGCGTCGCATCGCCCGAGCGCAGGTAGTAATCGGCCTGGATGATGCCCTGCACCCAGCCCGGACAGCCGAAGGGCAAATCGTAGGCGACACATTCCGGGTTGGCGATTCCGAGTCGCTGTTTGACCCGCGCGGCGAGGGTGGGGCAAAAGTCGCATCGCCGGTTGTCGGCGAGCACGTCGCCGAAATTATGGGCGAAAATGATGTAGTCAAGGCTCTCGCGGTCGATGCCGGCTGACTCCAGAGCCTTCTCGGCCGCCAGGTGACCGATCTCCGAGGTGAGCTGGTCATCCTCGACCCAGCGGCGCTCGCCAATCTCAGTGATCTCGCGAAACCTGTCGATAGTGTGCGGATTGTTGGCGGGATCGATCGAATCGCCATAATCCATGTAAAAGCGGTTGGCTAGAAACTCATCGTTGGCGACCCGACGTTCCGGGATGAAACTGCCTGTTCCAATGATCACACTTCGCCGCATCGAGCCTCCTCAAGAGTGTTCCCACCCACCGGTCCTCCGCTCTCATCGTGCTGAGCATTGGACCAAGACGGTAGGTTACAGGTTTCAGTCGTCAGGTCAATGCGTCAAGTCCTGATGCAACGTTGTCATCATGGATTGAATGGCCTCGTAGCGATGCTGCCTCCGCATCCGATGTGTCCATCGCTATCGCAATCGCTATCGCTATCGGTATCGAAACCTCTGATCGGCGGCGTCTAGTTCGATAGCGATTGCGATTCCGATAGCGATTGCGATTGTCGTCCCGATCTCCCCTACCCCCCGACCCGCGCCGCCTTGCTAGGATTCAGGCATGGGGAAGAAGCCGTCAACCACCGAACCCAAATCAAAATTGCCGATCGTACTGGCAGCGATAGGATTCTTCCTCGCGGAGGTGGTCGTCCTGGCCGGCGCCGCGAGCCCGTTTCGGCTGCCGAAGGAGGCGGTCGTCCTGGCCGCCCTCAGCCTTGCCGTGGCCGGCGGGATCATCGCCGCGGCCCGCCGCCGCGCCATCACGCTTCCTCACGGCCCGCTGGTCTGGGTCCTGATCTCTCTTCCCATTCTGCAGGCGGTATCGGCCCTCTGGAGTGCGAGCCGGTTGCGCACCCTGGAGTCCTCGCTCCTCACGCTCATCTGGGTCGTGGGTATCTTGTGGCTCGCGACCGTCACTACCACAACGAGACGGCGGCTGGCCCTGGTTGCGGCCTTCGGCGTCGCCATTTCGGCCTGTGTGATGCTGGTGCAGCTCGCCGGTGTCAGCGTTTTCGACTTCAGTGCGCCTTTTTCGAGCAAACGTCTGAGCCTCACGGGCCTCACAGGCAACCCGGCCGATCTGGCCATGGCGGCGGTGCTCTTGCTGCCCTTCCTCCTCACCTGGGGTGAGGATTCGTCGCGGCCCTGGCTGTACCGTGTTCTGGCCGTCACCCTCGCGCTAGCGGCGCTGATCACCCAGACCCTGACAGGGGTGGTGGCGCTGGCCATACTGCTTGTGGTCTGGCTGATTCAAAAGCGCTCCAAACGGCTGTGGCTGACCACACTCGGACTCGGTGCGTTGATCGTCGCGGTGGCTCTCGCCGCCGGTCTGGGAACCCGTCTGCTCAAAGCATCCGATCGAGCCCAAAAGGGCAATTGGTACCGCGTTTTCTCGGCCCGCGGCGACGGTTGGAGCGCCGCCGCGGAGATGATTCGCGAGCGGCCTCTAATCGGCGTAGGCGCCGCCAACTACACTCAGCTCTACTACCCGAGCCGGCTCGCGTGGCTCACCCGCCACGGCGGCACCGGAGCGCGCGGTGAGCTGGCATCGCATTTCCAGTGGGCCCACTGCGATCCTCTGCAGGTCGTGGCTGAGCTCGGGATTCTCGGGATCGTCTGGATGGCCGCCTTCGTGCTGGCGATAGTGAGCATTCGAAGACGCGCGGGACCTCTGCTGCCACTTGCAGTCGCCGCGTGGGTGCCGTTTGCCCTCCTCCACTACCCATCGCATCTCGCCGTCGGGCTGATCCCGATCGCGCTCCTTCTCGCCCACCTCATCGCCACGACCGAACCACCGCGGACATTTCAGTGGCGCAGGGCCCGACTGCCTGTCACAACGGTGGTGGTAGTCCTCGCGATCGTCGCGGCCGAGTGGCAGCTGCGGCGGGTCGCGGTCGACCTGTGGATCGGAGGTAACGAGCTCCGTCTCACGATGTCGGAAGGTCTGGATCCCGCGAACCGCGCCCGCCTAGCCGCCGCCATCGAAGCGCAAATTCTTTCTAGGATTCAGCGGCTGCCTTCTGCAGCGCCCACCCTGTGGCGCACCGTGGGCCGGGCGCGGCTGGTGCGGCGAGAAGCTGCAGGCGCCGAAGTCGCCTTCCGTACAGCCTATGCACTGTGGCCTCACGAGGATGCCGAGTTCTACCTCGGGATGAGCCTCGTCACTCAAGGTCGCCGAGGCGAAGGATTACAGCATCTGGGGAGGGTGTGCCGCACCAACCCGGCGCTCGCACGCTATATCAGCGACAAAGGTCTCCGCCGGTCGGTTCAGGATATGGTGGCGGCCTACCGCCGCCAGTAAGGGCTTGTCCGCAAAAAATGGGACCCCCCGGAGGGGGGATCCGGAGGGCCCAGCGGAAGGAAGGAGGAGCTTCCGCACTCGGCTACTGTTTTGCGGAGGCACGAGTTCGGGTTACATCCCCCGGGGCTGACGCCCTTCGCTGCTCTCGCTTCACTTACCAGGTTTTCGCCCCGATTCGCGTTCGTTCGCAGAGGTTTCGATTGACGAAATCGTCGGGCCACTCGTAGCGGCAATTATTGCGAATTCTGTTGAAGGTCGCCTGGTCGAGGCGGACGCTGGGTGCGCTGCGGCCGATAATTGTATCCATCGCCGCCCTTTGCTCGGCGATGCAACTGTCAAACCCTTGTGATCCCTCGGCGAAGCTCTTCCGGCATACCGCGTCGAAGGAGCGATCGGCTGCGATCGGGTCGATCGGAGGTGGCGGCCCCTCCGCGGCCTCGGCGCGTAATACCGCACGAAGGTCCCTCGCCGCCAACTCAAGCAGCCGAGCCCCATCGGCAAGCTCAAGCTTGGCCTCGGAAAAGAGGGGCCGGTTCGCGGAGATCGCAGCTCGAAGGATGCCGAGCCCGACCGTGGTTGCGGTGGCGCCGCGATCCGCCTTGTCATAGGCTGCCGCGTAAAGGTCCGGCGCGTCGATCAACGCCAACTCTTCACGCGGTTGATCAAACTGCTCTCCGGCCTCCTCGACCCGAGCCCGCCACCCGTCGTCGTAGAAGACGTCGCCCGAGCCCGTTTCACCGAGGAGAGTGCTCAAAGCCTGCGCCGCGGCCGCACACTCCTGAGTGGTTTCGAGGAGAAATTCACCGTCGGTCAGAGCGGCCGAAGCGGATCGCGACCTTCCCACGCTTCTCTGGTCAATGACCACTACGTCGTCCCCTGTCTTCTTGAGCTTGATCGAGCCGGCCACATCACCGAGGCTCTGCTGAGCAACCGCCGGCGCCGCTACCACCACCGCACTCAGCCACATCGCCGCTACTCTATTCCACCTCATGGCGCCTCCTGACCCACGTCGATCAAAATTCATCTCATATTCGATTTTACCCGTAAAAGACGTCATCCAACCAAAGCATCGCGCGGCGGGCCGCCGGTGAGGCAGTGATCGCGCGCCGGACCAGATTGTGGGCGAGGCTGTCCGCGTGGGAATATGGGCAGGAACGGATACAGGTGGCGCAGTCGGTACCGATCACATTCCAGTAGCGGAAGCAGGTCTCCGCGTCGATCGCCCAGCGCAGGCCGTCGTCGACCGGCGTCCGCTCTCCGACCGGGATCGCCGCCACCGGACAGCTGACGGCGCACTTGCGGCAGATCGTGCAGAAATCAATCACCGTCCGATCATCACCCGGATCGTCTGCTACCAGCGGCATGTCGGTGGTCACCACGCCCAGGCGCACCCGCGGGCCCAGCCGCGGTGTCATCAGGAGACCCATGCGCCCGATCTCTCCGAGGCCGGCATCTCTCGCCACCAAGGGCGCAATGATCCTGTAGTTGCCGTCGATATGTGCCCGGGCGGGATAGCCGAGACGTCGGATCCAGCTCGCCACGACGAGCGCGATCTTCGCCCCTTCGACGTACTGCCGTGCAGATTCCTCCATCACCGGCGGCGCCGGCGCCTGCAGGATTTGGTGGTGGTTCATTTCGACCGTAAAGGCAAACGCCCACCGATGATCCAGTTCGACCGTCTCGCCGTAGGCGCCGCTGCCGCGTCCCACGTGGGTGTAAATGTGATAGAGCTCGAGCTCGGTCACACCGACATCGACCGCACCGAGTGACCGGGCGAGACCCCCGAGAGCCGCCGTCCACTCGTCTGGCGAGCGCTCCACTCTCCTCTCCGCCACCTTGCCATCGACGTGATCGCGCAGCGCCTCGGTGAGGTCGAAGCAGGCCTCGGCGGCGGCAAAGGCGATCGGCTCGGCGAGCTCGGCATCGAGTGACAACAGACCCGGCAGCGAACGTGTGTGGTCGTCGCCCCGTTTGTTCTGGGGTCGCATCGCGTAGTACAACTCGTACTCCGGGCTGCCGGGCACGAGGCGTCCGCGGGCGAACATGATGTCTCGCTCGTCAACACGCCGCGACGGCCGGCCGCCGCCCACCGGCAATCGCGCAACCGGCACGAACCAGAGAATCACTGCAGCTACCATCGCAATCGCGATGATTGCGGCGCCGACCAGGGGCACCGGCGGCGGCAGCGCTGATACGACGAAACAGGGCAACGAGATAGCCGCCGCCAGGATGAACGAGATCCGAGCCGCACGGCGTTCGCCCTCGCCGAGCGAGATCAGTCCGAATGCGGTGAGACCCAACAGAGCTCCCACCCCGGCCGCCAACATGAGGTAAACACCAACTCCACCCACAATTCCAACATTACCAGAGGTATTGCGATAACCGCCTTGCGGACCAATATTGTTAGGGAGCTGCGATCGAACGACTGTATCCCGATTCACCGAAGAGGAGGCAATCCAATGCGCGTGAGAGTTGTCCTGGCTATGGTTCTGGCTTTCGGAGTTGCCGCTCCGGGAGCGGCGCAAGTCGTCGACGAGACACAGATCTTTCCGGTGGTCGCCCATACCGAGGGAGCCGGAGATCCACCCACATCCTGGCGCTCGGACCTGACGGTGCACAACGTCATGGACTCTGAGCTCACCGTGGGCGTTTTTTTCTTGCCCTTCAACCAGGGAAATGATCCAGAGGAAGGCGAAATGGAGGAATTAATCCTCGACCCGCGGGAGACTCTGACCATCGAGGACGTCATCGTGAACCTTTTCGGTATAACTGAGGATACCTCGGGGGCACTCTTGCTCCAGTGCGACGCCGAGACCTTTCCGTCCAACCCGGAGGACGCCGCGATGCTCGCCACGACGCGGACCTACACTGTGGGCAGTGCCATCGGCACCTTCGGAACAGCCGTACAGTCCGTCCCTTTCTCCGGCCGCATTCTCAACGCCGGTCAATCAATCTCACTGATCACGGGCGCCCGTAACGACAGCGACTACCGGTCGAACCTCGGGATCGTCAACATCTCCTTTTCCGGCGCGCCGATAACAGTTCACTATCGTTTCCTGGACGAGAAAGGGTCTGTGATCGCGAGCGGCAGCAAGGACCTCCTCGAGTACACCGGAGGGCAGTGGTCCTTTAAGAGGCTCGGCGTCCCCAGGGTGATCGAGGGCCCCCTCACCGTGGAGCTGTGGCTCGACCCCGATGACATCGCCGGCAATCCGTGCGAACTCGATGAGGACGATCTCAATCTGTTCGTGGCCTACGCCACCAAGGTGGACGGGAACCCCACGGGGTCGGGGGATGGTGAGTTCATCTATGCGGCGTCGCTCGAGGATGTCGAGTGCGACTGATCGCTTCCTGAGGTGACAGGATCTTCTCAGGCCGGTACTCTCTCGGCCTCGCCCAGCTGAATCGGTTTATAGAGGATCTCGTTGTCTCCATGAAACGGGGTGGAGTGGTCGTGCTCATTGAAGAGGATCTCGACCGGGATGCCGTTGGGATACGCCCGGCACTTGGCCCCATCGGGGCTGCGGTGGGCGCAGAAGGTGCACTGGCTGACCGTGAGATCAGTAGGGTTCCCGACGATTGTGAAGTTCACTGGAGCCATGTGCTTCTCCTTGCGCCCGGCGTCTTTTGATCTTGCGTCTTCAAGCCGGTTGCTGAGAGTAATGGCAAGTTCGATGCCAGCTTTGACGCAGCTTTGAAATTCGCCTGCGATCGGAACAGCGTCGCAGATCGGCACAAGGGCCCATTGTGATACACGTCACATTCCACACGTTGAACGTTAGAACGTTGAAACGTTTAACGTTCCCACCCACCCAGCCGGGTACAGGGGGCGAGGTACAGGGCACAGGGCACAGGGTTTGCAGCAGTCGCAATCGCTATCGGAATCGCTATCGCTATCGAAGTGGACGCCACCGATCTGAGGTTTCGATACCGATTCCGATCGCGATTGCGATAGCGACGGACACATCGGATGCGGAACCAGGACTGCCACGAGACCGTTCAACCCACAACAGCAACTTTGAGTCAGGACTTGAGACCTTTTCCCTCTTCTCATGGGTCGATTCTCCCCGGCTCGAGGCGGGTCAGGATGGGTGGAACGTTCTAACGTTCAACGTTCCAACGTTTTAACGAAATGGCTCAGGGTGGCGGAGGTGGAACCCGGTGGCCTCCTGATAGGCGCGTGCCAGGGCCAGGATCTCTGATTCGCCGAAAAGCCGGCCGTTGAAGGTGATGCTGGTCGGCGTACCGTCCGACCTGAAGCCGTCCGGCAGCACCACCGCCGGATGGCCGGTGAGGTTGGTCAGGAGCAAATTCGATCCTCCGAACGAGGGTGCGACCCAGCAGTCGATGCCTTCGAGAACCGCCTCCATCTCGCGCATCAGCAGCGTCCGTACGCGGTTGGCCTGGATGTACTCCACCGCCGGGATGGTCCGCGCCTGGCGGAAGACGTTGGGCCACGCATCCTCGATCTGCCGCACCATGAGGTCGTCGCGACCGGAGCGTGTGAGATCGTCGAAGGCCGCTCCGGCCTCGGCTGAGAGAATGAATGACAGCGCGCTCACCGGCAGATCAGGCAGCTCGATCGGCACCAACTCGACACCAAGCGATTTCAAGATCTCGAGTGCTTCGAGATCGAGGGCCAGCCACTCGCGCGCCCGCTCCCGGTCCTCCTCAGAATCCTCGTCGCCAAACTCGAGATCGCGCTCGAAGATCGATTGGAGATAACCGACCCGCAACGAGCGCACGTCCAAATCAGCGTCCCACGCGAAAGGACGATCGATTGCGGTCGGGTCGAGGCCATCGCCGCCCTGGATCGCTGAGAAGACGAGCGCGCAGTCCTCGACCCCGCGGCATATGGGCCCGAGCTTGTCCATGCTCCACGACAGGGCCATGGCCCCGTGGCGGCTGACCCGGCCGAAGGTCGGGCGCAGACCGGTGACGCCGCAGCGCGTGGAGGGCGAGACGATGGAACCCCAGGTCTCCGAGCCGATGGCGAATCCCACCAGACCGGCGGCGGTGGCCGAACCCGGCCCCGCAGACGACCCGCTCGAACCCTGTTCGGTGTTCCACGGGTTACGGGTCTTCTCGCCAAACCACACGTCGCCCCAGGCGAGGGCGCCCAGGCTCAGCTTGGCAACCAGTACCGCGCCTGCCTCGTCGAGCCGTTGGACAACGGTCGCGTCCTCATCGATTTTTTGTTCCTTAAACGGTGCCGCGCCCCACGTTGTCGGGTAGCCGCGAACCGCGAGCAGATCCTTCGCCCCCCACGGGACACCGTGCAGCGGGCCCCGCCAGGCGCCTCGGGCGAGCTCTCGATCGGCCCTGCTCGCCTGCTCCATCGCGCGCTCCTCGGTCAGGGTGATGACGCAGTGCAGCTCGGGATCGTGCTTTTCCAGGCGTTCAAGATACAGAGTGGTGAGCTCCACCGACGAAATCTCGCCGATGCGGATGAGGTTCCCGAGCTCGGTCACGGGAAGGAATGCGAGCTCGGCATCGTCCGAAGGCCGCGCCGTCTGCCGGGGACGACTCACACGCGCGGTCAGAGGTCGCTCAGAGATCTCCATCCCCGGTAGCACGGGATCGAAGTGGAGCGCCGGCGGCACGGAGTTGTCGAGCGGCACCTCGCGCAGCTTTTCATAGTCGCTGCGCAACTCATCGAGTCCCTTGAGCATCAGCTCGCGCTCATCGTCTGAGAAGTCGAGGCCGGCGAGCTTCTCGGCGCCCGCGAGCGCCTCCTTGCTCACCCCTCCAGTCTTTTCCACCTCCGCCCAGAGCAGCCGAGGAAGCGCAGTACCCGCAAGACCGAAGCCCGCGAAGAAGGCTGTGAATCGCCGCCGATTGATGCCGTAGGTGTTGTCCTGCACTGTCCCCTCCTTCGAATCAATGGATGAGGTAGAAGCTCTCCTGGCGCGGGACAAAGAATCGCCACCCCTGATCAGTCAGGTGGACCGGGTCCTCCAACATGATCCAGACCTTCTTACCGTCCCACTCCGAAATCTCGTCGGCGATATTGAACTCCATAGCCAGGTAGGAGCCCGCCCGCAGCTTCTTGGCCTGCCCCGCACCGTCATCGGCTCTCTTGGCGGCGCGAAAATCAATGCTCGCACCGAGGCCGTGTCCATGGTTGCCCAGCGGGTGGCTGTAGATCATCGCTTCGATGCCGAGCTTTTCCATCTCGGCCATAGTCTCGTTGTAGACCTCGCCAGCCGGTTTGCCGGGCCGGGAGAGGCGGACCATCACGTCCTGCAGGATATTTGCTTTGGCCAACGCGTCCTTGAATCCCTGCGGCAGATCGGTCTCGCTCGTGGGCAGCACATAGGCCATCTTCTGCCAGTCGGTGTTGAGGCCCATGTAAGTGAAGCCGATATCCATGTGCAGCAAATCCCCGCGTTCGATGACCGTGTCGTCAGGCGCCACCGCGAGAAAGCCGCGCGAGGTGGGGTTGTCCACGTCCCGCCGCTGGACTCGGATGTCGGGCGGGAACCACGGCTCGACGCCATATTCCCAATAGCGGTCGACAATCCAGGAGCGGACGTCGCCGACGGTGGTGTTGCCGGGCTCGATCACTTCGATTGAGAACGCCCTTCGGCTGAGCTCGGCGGTGAGCTCCACTGCCCTCCGATAGTGCTCGTTCTCGGCCGGAATGCGGGTATCGAGGTACTCCTCGATAAGGTCCGCGGCACTCACGAAGCGCGCTCGCGCCTCATCACCGAGGATTTCCGACAGCCACTCGTAGGAAGACATGGTGAGGCTTCGCGTCACCCCGCGCCGCCCGTCGATGGGGAGCGCAATGGTCTGCGGATCGTGCTCGGCATAGAGCTCCGGCAGAACCTCTTTGGCGGGGCGCGGATCGTCCGGGCTTTCGAAGAACCGCCTCAGATGCTCGCTCGCGTAGCCGCTGATCGCCACCCGCCGCAGCCCGGCTTCGCCCGCATCAACAAATACGAAGACATCGCGATTGCCAACGTAGACCTCGGGCGGCGCCACGAACTCGGTCAGGGGGTCGTCGTGGAACTCCTCGTTGACGACAATCCACATGTCGATGTCATGCCTACGCATCATATCGAGCAAAAGACCGTGGCGGGTCTCGAGCCAGCCCTCACGAACCGTGAGTTGCTCCGACGGCGGCAGAAGCCGCGTCCCTTCGGTCTCCGGTGCCGCGACATACCCGCAGGCAGCCGCAAACAGCACCCCACTGACCAGCAGGGCGAACTGCATCGCCTTCGTCATGAATGTCCTCACAGTCGTGCCCGCGCCCGTGCCCGCGCCCGAGCCCGATGTGATTACCGGCGACGGCCGACGTCTCATTCTTTCCTCCGCGGCAGCTCTTTCACATACACATCCTGCTTGGCGTACGGGATCTCGATGCCGGCCGCGTTGAACGCCTTGTATACATTGACGTGGAGGGCGTCGAGCACCCGCCCGCGGAAAACCGGCTCGTCAATCCAGGCCAGGAGCTCGAACAGAAGGCCCGATGACCCGAACTCGCGGAACCGAACCCTGGGTTCCGGGGTGTCACACAGATGGCCGACTCCCTGGATACAGCCCATCAGCACCTCGCGAACCTGGTCCACGTCCGATCCGTAGGCCGCCTCGACCTTGACCCTGACCCGCATCTTCTCGTGCGGGCCGCCGGTCTCGTTGACGATCTGGCCGTTTGCGATGGCCGCGTTGGGGACCGTGACCTCGATGTCGTCACGGGTCAACAGCCGCGTCGAGCGCATCCCGATCTCGATGACCTCACCCCGGATTCGCTCGTCGAGAACCACGAAGTCCCCCACCTCGTACGGCGTGTCAGCGACGATATAGACGCCCGCAAAGAGGTTGGTGAGCGTGTCTTTTGCGGCAAATCCCACCGCGATGCCGACGATCCCTGCCGAGGTCAGCCATGAGGTGAGCGGAATGCCCCACGCGAGGCACACGACGTACAGAAACCCACCGACTACCAGCACCTTCAGGATCATGTCGAAGAGGGGGAGGGTCTTTGGCTCGATCCAGGTGATCTGGTCGACCCGGTCGCTCACGTTCTCGAGCAC
>Ga0164313_10002940_pt1 | contig 15175 bp, 10 predicted proteins | sample GuaBasSedimGuay4_FD_113735 | JGI IMG/M metagenome (GOLD analysis project Ga0164313, IMG submission 113735) | Subseafloor sediment microbial communities from Guaymas Basin, Gulf of California, Mexico - Guay4, Core 4569-4, 0-3 cm | ecosystem: Environmental > Aquatic > Marine > Hydrothermal vents... | reverse complement strand
AGAGGCGACCACGTTCCGCTGGTCGCTTTGCCGATTTGCCGCCCACCTGAGTAGATGGGCACAGCTTCCATCCATGCCTCATAGGGCAGATAGAGCGGCATGCCGAACTCGGCATACACGGCTTCCAGCGAGCCGAGGTTGACTTCGAGACCCACAGTGTTCCAGACCGGCCCCCTCGCGACCTCATCTCGCAGGGCCTTTTGACCGATGAAATAGTCTTTTTTCAACTTGACCGCCCAGCCGAGGCCCAGTTCGAGCGGAGAGGATTTCTCGAAATCGTAGACAACCAGTTTTGATGGATTGTAATCAGCTCCTGTGAGCAACAGCCCGGCTTCGACACGCGCCATTTCGATGGCGTAGTCGCCAAAGGGCACCAGCGAATAATCCTGGCCGGCCTCGAATACCGTGTCCCATAGTTTGACCGCCAAATGCGGCTCTACCCAAATTTCATACCCCAGATCACCTGTGTAGCCCGTGCGTGAAATCTCCACCGGAATACCTGCTAGTTCGGTTTCCATGATGCGGAAATACCGGAAATCATCCAAATTGGCGCTTGTCAGGGTCTTGAGCAGATCACGGGAATATGGTCCCTGCAATGCCAGGCAACCCAACCCGGTCACGTCTTCAATGACCACATCCAGATTCGCCTTGTTGTCTTCCAGCCAAGACAGCCATGGCTCTCCGGTGGTCAACCGGAATGAAGTCTCATCCAATCGGGCGAGCAAGCCATCATCCAGGATCTTGCCCTCATCATCACACCAGGTGGTATACAGGACCCGCCCAACTGCACAGCGAGCGACATCCTGGGTGACGATACGATCCAGATAGCGGACGGCATCCGGTCCGTGGAAATGGTATTTGGGGATCGGCGACATATCGAACACACCACAGGATGTACGAATGGCAAAATACTCCTGGATGTGGTCCGGGGCATACATATCCGCCAGGAGCCAGTTCTGCCACAGACTCCAGTTGTAGGGCTCACAGAGCTCTGAAGTCCGCTGGTGGAAGGGGGTCAGCCTCATTGGAACGTCCTCTCTCTGGAAGTCGAATCGAAAACGATCGTGTTTTCGTCATCTGGAGAAGCGATTGTTTCTTCCGCTATTGATATCGGCATAGGAAACCTACCTTCCCAAAACGAGAAGATAGCCAAGAACAAATGAATTCATGACTCGAATTCTAAACCAAAAGCGTGCACCTGTCGCAGCTCGGCAACCGAATCGGATAAGCTGTGATCAATGAAGGGAGATGAAAATGAGACAAAACGCGATTCTGTTGGCAGTGCTCCTGCTCTTCGCGGCGGTGGCCGTGGCCGAAGAGGAGAATATCGGGGCGCCGGCCCCCGTCCGTCTCGACGCCGACAAGCTCGCCGGACTCGGCCTCGAGGAGTTCGAGCCCTTTCCAAAGGAGATGGTCCTCTCGGGTCGTTCGAAACACAGCTATCACACATTCTTCAGCGGCGAAGAGGTCGTCGTCGAGGTGTACGAGGCGGTGCCCGCAAAGCTGAAGATCGACGAGCCCTGGCCGTACGACGAGTTCATCTACGTGTTGAGCGGAAAGCTCGTCCTGACCGACGCGACAGGAGCGGTGACTGAGTTCGTGGCCGGCGAGTCCCTGGTCGTTCCAAAGGGGTTTGTCGGAATCTGGGATATGCAGGGGAACTTCCGTGAGCTCGTCGTGATCGAGAAGGAGGCATACGAGCGCGCCGAGGGTTCCGAGTGAATAGTCGCCCCAGAACGGATAGAGGCTGGAGCCTCGGAATCTCGAGAGAATGAGAACATGAAATCGAAAGACCGTGACCTCGGGATGGATCGCACCATTTCCCGCAGAGATCTCCTGCACGGGATGGGCGCACTGGCGGCCGGTGCGAACGCCATGCTTGAAACGGCGGTCGAGCAGGGCCACCGCGCAGTCACCGAATTGACCTGAGAACCCGCGGAACCTCATTCTCACCGGAATACCCGTAACTGGAAAGACGCACGAGGTGACCATATGAACAGAGTTTTGAAACTGGCTGGCTGGATGGCACTGCTCCTGCTCGCTCCACAATCGGCGCAGGCCCAATGGACCCAGGGGCAGGATAAGCAGCTTGTCATTCGTGGCGGTTGGCTGTTTGACAGCGTCAGTGACGAGCGCCGACCGAACACGGCCATGGTGATTCGGGAAGGCAGGATTATTGAAGTCGATGCCGATGTCCAACAAGAGGTATTGAGCACAGCAAAGGTCATCGACCTGGCCGAAACCGACACGATCTTGCCAGGGCTCATCGACCTGCACGCACACTACAACCTGGATCTCGTCGACAACGGCCGTGTGGAAGAGGTCGTCTACAACGGCATCGTCTTTCTGGCGAACGGTGTGACATCGACCTGGTCGGCCGGAGAGTTCTATCCCGAGCGTGTCATTACTCAACGCGATCGGATCGATGCCGGTGAATCCGTCGGGCCACGACTGTTCGCATCGGGCCCATATTTCGGCGGGTTCCGTTGTGAATACAACGTCAAGATAGCGGCGGATGATTGCATTGCTTGGCCCAACGACATCACCGAAGACGAAATTCGCAGGGAAGTGGATGCCTGGGCCGAGCAAGGTGTCGTGAGCATCAAGATCAAGCAGGCGACGCCGGGTGAGATGAAGATACTCATCGAACAGGCGCACAAGCGTGGCATGACGGCCTCAGCTCACCTCGCAAATTACAACGTCGAATACGATGTGGAGCTGCGGGACGCCATTCTCATGGACCTAGATCGTGTTGAGCACCAGCTGACCCTCGGAAGTGGTGGCCCGCGCAGCGCCGAAATGCAGCAGATGATCAATCTGATGCTGGCGCACGATGTCTACTACGTTGCCACCCTGCAGATGTACGGCGGTATCAACGAGCGGCTGGCACATCCATCAGAGATGCTGTGGACTGACGAAGCAAAATTCTTCACAACGTACACGCAGGCCTTACTCGAGAAACGTGGTCCGCCACCGCCCGAGTCTGACGCCGAGGAATACGCGCAGCGGGTGCTTGAACTCAAGTCGTTGTTCGATGCCGGTGGTCAGCATCTGCTGGTTGTAGGCACGGACGAACCCGTCTACACAAATCTGTTACCCGGCTTCGCCTATCACCGCGAACTGCTCGCAATGACCTTTGCGGGGATTCCGCCGGCTGCCGTATTGAAGGCAGCCACCATTAACGGCGCGAGAGCGCTGGGCGTCGATGCCCGTCTCGGCTCGATAGAGGCCGGGAAACTCGCAGATCTTGTCGTCGTGCGCGGCAACCCCCTCGACGACATCAAAAAAGCGCGAGACATCAAGCTTGTAATCAAAGATGGCGTCGCCTACGACCCGGCGGAGCTCCTACAATCTGCAGAAGGAAAGATCGGCCCGGCCGGCCCTGAGGATCACGCCGACTGGGAACTCGAGATCCGGCCTCTGAGGAAAGACGAAAGGAAGTGACCATGTCGATCAGCTTTCGAACCACAACAATGCTCCTGATCTGCCTTGCGGTCGTGGTGTGCGCTTCTCCCCTCCTGGCCGAGCCCGGGAATCCGAGCAAGCCGAACATCGTCCTCGTATTGATGGACAATTTCGGATACGGTGAAGTCGGCGTTTACGGCGGAGGTGTGTTGCGTGGAGCGGCGACGCCAAGAATCGACAGCCTCGCCGACGAAGGTGCTCGATTCACGAACTACAACGTCGAAGCGGAATGCGTACCTTCGCGTGCGGCCCTGATGACCGGTCGTTACGGGATTCGCACCCGGCTGCAAGAAGACGGGCTGCCTCCCCGGGACATTTGGTACGGCATCACCAAGTACGAATACACGCTGGCGGAGATGCTGTCGGATTCGGGTTACGCGACGGGAATCTTCGGGAAATGGCATCTGGGAGACACCGACGGCCGTTTGCCCACGGACCAGGGCTTCGATGAGTGGTATGGAATCCCCAGGTCATCGGACCGAGCCCACTGGCCGGATAGCACCATCTTTAAGGAGGGCGTCCACCCGAGTGCCGTGTTCACCTACGTCATGACGGGAAAGCGGGGTCAAGAGCCAAAACAAGGGGAAGTGTACGGCCGCGCCAAGCGCACGACGATCGATCGCGAGATCACCGACCACGCCATCGACTTCATCAAGCGCAAGGCCAAGGCCAGGCAGCCTTTCTTCGCCTTTCTCCCCTACACGCAGACGCATGACCCGGCCGACCCCCATCCCGATTACAAGGGCAGGACCGGAAACGGGAGCTTTGCCGACGTCCTGGCACAGACGGACGCCTACGTGGGCGATCTCCTGAATACCATCGAAGAGCTGGGGATAAGAGATGACACCATCTTCATCTTCACATCGGACAACGGGCGCGAAGGCGTGCCGGGATCGGGCGGGTTCACCGGTCCCTGGCGAGGTAGCATGTTCAGTCCCTATGAAGGTTCCCTGCGCGTACCGTTTCTAATCCGCTGGCCCGGAAGAATCCCTGCGAAGCAAGTATCGAACGACATCGTCCACGCGGTGGATCTGTTCGTCACATTGGCGAACTGGGCAGGTGGCAAGGTCCCGAAGGACCGAACCATGGATGGAGTCGACCAGTCTGATTTCCTGATGGGCAGGTCGGAGAAATCCGCTCGAGAATCCATCGTCATTTACGTCGGCAACGAACTCTTCGGCGTTAAATGGCGCAATTGGAAGATGCTTCTAAAGAATATCGACGAAGGTAGTTATGCGGTCAGAACGCTTGGCTACCCGATATTCTACAATCTGCTGGTAGACCCTAAAGAAGAGTACCCCCAACGCAACTACAACGCGGATACCTGGGTGGACTATCCTCTGTATCAGGTTCTAGAAGATTTCCAAGCATCCCTCGAAGAAGATCCCGGTACCCCGGATCCCGACTACTAGGAGGCTACACCGTATAGATGACGGATGGATTTCGGACGCAGCGAAGTGCCATTTGAGGCGGGTTTTTGGAGCAGTACTCCTTGTACGGGCCGAAAACCCAACAAAAAAGGGCCTTCGCTGCGCCCGAAAGGCGCCGTTGATTCTATGCGGTGCAGCCTCCTAGCCCGCAGCGCCAAAATCGATTTTCCACTCCGCAAGGGTGCGTTCCTGGATGCGGTCGAGATCAGGCCAGCTCCTCCTTGATCTCCTCCCGCCAATCGACGACATTCATCTCGATGACGGCGAAACCGACGACCCAGACGAGCTCGTCCCAGACGTAGACCCACTGGCTCCGGTATGCCCAGTAGACCATGAGGAGAACGAGCGTTCCGTAGAACAGGACCTTCGAGATGTTCACGGCTCTCATCAGTTTTCCGCCGACGATGTCGCGATCCTGCAGGCGCACCTCGATCTCGATGCCGATGATGATGAGGATCCAGACGCTGAGTTCGATCACGTCGACCCAGGCGAGCTGCTTCTCGATGGTCAGTCCGTCGGCGTCGGTGACCACCGACTCGACGATCACCTGGTAGTACTCGCTGGCGTCGGAGAGCTCGGCGCAGTTGTCGCTGTCGATCGTCGTGTAGACCATGTTGTAGGCAAACGAGACATCCTGATCGGCGATCTCGCAGAGGCTGGTGACGCCGGGGAGAACGGTCACCTTGCGCTCGAGATCGACCGCGTTTGCCGCGTAGGCGTAGAGCGAGTGAGCGAGGAGGACGAAGGCGGCGATGCCGGAGAAAAGGAGCGCCCGCTCGACCCTGGGCGTGAAGGCCTCGTCCGACAGGGCGTGCGTCTCGAGCTCGAACACCGCCAGCAGCACGAACCAGGCAAACTCCTCGAGGCTGGCGGCGAACGCGGAGGCCCACTGGAGGAAGGTACCGCCGGCGCGCATGGCCTGGGCCGCGATCACCCACTCCTCCCAGAAGTAATAGCCGAAGTTGATCAGCAGCAGTGTGTAGACGGTCCACTTGATCCAGCTCCGGTACTCGAAGAGCTTGCTGAGGAACCTGTCCTTGATGGCGGTGGGCTGGGCCAGGGTCAGGTGATCCTCCAACTCACTCGCTCCTCTCGTTCGCTCGGGATGACGTCGGCGCGTCGCCCGCCTTCAGGGTGCGGGCGGTCTTCAGGAATTCGCTCTCTTCTGTCGTCGTTTGCGGAAGGTCGTCGTTGATCTCATACCACGGCACCTTGCTCTCGATCCCGCTGTGCTCCCAGGTCGGCGGCCAGTCCTCGGGATGATCGAGGGTCCCCACCCCAACCGCCGGTCCTGTGTCACCGTCGTAGAGAAAGGTGATCGGCGTTCCACATTCCGGACAGAAACCCCGGGTTGCGATTTCGGAGGAGCGGTAGTACCGCGGCTCGCCGCTGGTGAATCTGAACGTCTCACCCGAAAAGTCGGCAAAAACAAGAAAAAGGCCTCCGGAGGCCTTCTGACACATTCGGCAATGACAGAACCCGACCAGTTCGGGCGCTTCGGTGGATTCATATCGGATGGCCCCACAGAGGCACCCGCCGGTCACTGGAACGCGAGGTTTTTCTACCATCTCTCAACCCCTTGCCGATCGGCGATCGAGCATCACCGGCCGTATCGTTTCATCGTTTCGGTCAACGCAAAAACGGCAGGACCTTGACGAATCTACCCCGGTCATCGCGAATCCCGAAGTCGGCGATCAACCTCGCGGCGCTCCTCCACTCTCCCTACGTCTCTTGAGACACACCAACATAACAGGGTCACGCAGGACAGCGTCACTTGCGGGATGGCCTGCCGCCCGCCATACTGTCTCGCGGTGCTACTGAGTCGATTCAACCGAAGCTCAAGGAGCGGTTCGATCCGAAGGATCAGTTCGAGGATCCGGGAGACTTTCCGTCGGTACCGGCAAGTCCACGATCGAACTACCTGCCTCGACGTTGCCCCCGAAACGGAGGAATAGATGCCAAGAGATCCTCGGTTCGACATCCTCTTCGAGCCGGTAGCCATCGGCCCTGTGACGGCGCCCAACCGCTTCTATCAAGTTCCCCACGCCACCGGCATGGGATACCGCCGCCCGAATACTCTCGCTGCGATGCGCGGAGTCAAGGCAGAAGGGGGCTGGGGAACCGTTTGTACCGGGTATTGCTCGATCCACCCCTCGTCCGACGATGAACCCTATCCAACGGATTCTCTATGGGATGACGACGATGTTTCCGCACTGGCGATGATGGTGGATCAAGTGCACGAGCACGGGGCGTTGGCGGGTGTCGAACTGTGGCACGGAGGGGCTGGAGCCCAGAACCTCTACTCCAGAGAACCGCACATCGGACCCTCAAGCGTCCCCACGGGGGTCTACGCTCCCGTCCAGACGAAGATCATGGACAAGCGGGACATCCGGGACCTGAAGCGTTGGTATCGCGAGGCCGCGATCCGCGGCAAACGAGCGGGGTTCGACATCATCTACGTGTACGCGACGCACTGGTATCTGATGCCTCAGTTTCTGACCCGATCGAACCAACGAACAGATGAATACGGCGGGTCGCTGGAAAACCGCGCCAGACTCCTCAAGGAGTTGATCATCGAGACGAAGGAGGCCGTCGGCGACACCTGCGCCGTCGCCGTCAGGTTCAACGCGAGCATGGAAGGTTCCGACCCTGATCACGACACGGCCGAGCCTCGCGAGATGATCGAGCATTTGGGCGAGCTGCCTGATCTGTGGGACATCACGGCCCTTGACTACGCACACGAAATGGGAACTTCACGGTTCGTGCCGGAAGCCGCGCTCGAAGAAATGATGTCGTGGGTCAAGAGCGTCACCACCAAACCGGTGGTCAGCGTCGGTCGCTTCACATCGCCCGAAACCATGTTGCGGCTGGTGCGCCAAGGCGTCGTCGACCTGGTCGGAGCGGCGCGACCGTCCATTGCCGACCCATTCCTTCCGCGGAAGATCGACGAGGGTCGCGACGACGAGATCCGAGAGTGCATCGGCTGCAACATCTGCTACACCGGCGACCAGACCGGGACACCCATCAGGTGCACGCAGAACCCCACCATGGGAGAGGAATGGCGAAAGGGATGGCATCCCGAGCGCATCCCGGCGAAGAGGTCGGACTCGAGCGTTTTGATCGTAGGTGGCGGTCCCGCCGGACTCGAGGCTGCAGTCGCCCTCGGAAAGCGCGGCTACGACGTCACGCTGGCCGAAGCTCGACGCGAACTCGGCGGGCGGGTGACCCTCGAATCGGAACTGCCGGGCCTTCGCGAATGGAATCGAGTGCTTGACTGGCGTCTCAACCAGATCTCGAAGCTCCCGAACGTCGAGTACTACCTCGAGAGTGTCGTGGACAGGGAGCAGATCCTCGAGTTTGCGGCAGATCGGGTGGTTGTGGCAACTGGTGCAACGTGGCGGCGCGACGGCACCGGACGGTGGCATGACGAGGAAATTCCCGGATGGCAGAAACCCTCGGTCTTGTCTCCGGATGACGTCCTCCGTGGAGTCGTTCCCGATGGGCCGGTGGTCGTCTACGACGATGATCACTATTACATGGGAGGGGTGATCGCCGAAAAGCTGCGCGGCGATGGTCTGGATGTCACCCTGGTCACGCCTGCAAATGAACTGTCGACCTGGACACAAAACACGGAAGAGCAATACAGCATTCAACGGCGCATCCTCACCCTTGGGATCCACGTCAAGACCGGCACCGCACTCTCGGAGATAGAGTCAGGCGGTGTGATCGCCGAGTGTATCTACACCGATCGGGAAGAGGAGATTCCTGCGTCGGCTGTGGTTCTCGTGACCTCCCGCGAGCCCAACGATGATCTGTACACCTCATTCCGGGATGAGATCGACATCGAAAGAATCGGTGATTGTCTCGCGCCAGGCACGATCGCGACCGCCGTGTATTCGGGGCACCGGTACGCCAGGGAGATGGATGAGGATACTTCGGCTGGAGTCCCATTCCTGCGCGAGCGCTGACCGTGCGCGGAAATCCGCTTCAAGCGAACCCGGGGAATTGGATGGTTCGAAAAAGGAACGAATGGACGCATGTTGTTGGACGCTTCTCGGCGACATCTCCCACGGCATTCTCATTCATTCGGGAATCGGTTCACACCGGAAAATCCAATGGAGGACAAAGATGGCCAGGATACGAACAGAATTCTTAAACCAACAAGAAATCAATCTAATTCATGATCAGAGTATCCAATGTCTTCGGGAAATCGGGATAAAAGTCCACAGTGCGCCAGTCCTCGAAATCCTCGAAAACAATGGAGCAAATGTAGATTTCGATGAGATGATTGCAAAAATTCCAGAAACAATGGTGAATCAAGCTCTTGAAAGCGTAAAGAAAGAGTTTTCACTCTGTGCTCGAGACCCGAAGCGTGATCTGAAAATCCCTACTGATTCCATCCCATGGATGACGACAAGCGGACTCGCGGTTTTCGTCAATGATTACGAAGCCGGAAAGTACCGCGATTCCACCAGAGAAGACATCGCCGCGTTTACGAGACTCGGCGATGCGGTAGATTCTCTTGATTTTCTTTGGACGGCACTCACCGCACGAGATGTCACCCCTCTTGCCCATGGTCCACATGAGCTCTGGGTGACCATGCAGAACACCACCAAACATGTTCAGGGTGTCACCGCTCAAAGTGCTGAGGATGCGAAAGTCCAGATCGAACTCGCGGCTCTCATCGCGGGAGGCAAAGAGGAACTGAGAAAGCGCCCTCTCTTTTCTGTCATCGCGTGCCCGATCGCACCCCTGACCTATGAGGAAGGCTCCATCGAGGCACAGGTTGAGCTGGCAAAAGCCGGAATACCGGTTGCTTCCATGTCCATGTCGATTGGTGGCTTGTCAGCTCCTCTTACGGTGGCCGGGATGATGGTGAACGTCAACACGGAAAACCTCGGGAGTCTCGTTATTTCGCAGATGGCGGCACCCGGCGCACCCCACATCTATTGCTCCGAGTCAACGCCAATGAATTTGATGACAGGAAGTATGAATTACAGCGCTGTTGAGAAGAGTTTCTTGAGCATCGGGTTGCAGCAAATGGCAGACAGATACAGCTTGCCATCTCTTGTCGCTGACGCCGGATGGGGTCGAGACGTAGAAGGTGGAATTGAGCATGTAATGTCGCCTGTAACTCAGCTTGTTGGAATCCTGGGTGGCTCGGACCTCGTCACCGGTTTGGGGGCAGTGGATTCTGCCAAAGGAATCTCCTTTGAGCAGTTCATTATTGATTCCTATATGTGGGATTGCTCCAAGAACTACTTGCATGCGGCAGAGATATCAGAAGAGAAGATTGGACTGGATGCCGTTGCAGAAGTCGGGCATGGAAACAATTTTCTGACACATCCTCACACCATCAAATTCCTTCGAGGCGAGCTCACATCCTGGGAAGAGGAAAAACTCGATCTGCTGAATATGGACAAGAAGGCAATGCCCGCCGAAGCAAACAAAATCGTAAAGGGCATTTTGGACGAGCATCAGGTTGAGCCGATTGCGGACGACCTTATTGAAAAGGGCGATTCGATTATTGAAAAGTACGAAGATAGAGTGAGGAGTTGAGATGTTAAACGGCCGAGGATTCCTGCTCGCCCTCTCGATAATCATGACTCCTGCATTACACCTCGCCGCAGAACCAGAAGATGCGCACAAAGGCAAGGGACGCCTTGGCGGTCTCGAATATCGCCTCATCGGTCCCGCTGTGGGCGGGCGGGTTTCTCGAGTGGCGGGTGTGGCCGGCGACGACTTGACCTACTACGCCGCCACCGCCGCGGGCGGCGTGTGGAAATCGGTCAACGGCGGCAGTAGGTGGAAATCGATCTTCGACGGGGAGCCCATTTCGTCGATCGGCTCGATCGCGGTGGCGCCCTCGGACCCCAACGTGGTGTGGGTTGGCTCGGGAGAGGCGAACATCCGCGGCAACGTCGCCGAGGGCAACGGAATCTACCGGTCGACCGACGCCGGCGAGACCTGGCAACACGTATGGTCCGCCGAGGGTCAAATCGCGACCATGGCGGTTCACCCGAAGAACCCGGATGTGGCCTTTGCCGCGGTCCTCGGCAGCCCCTTCGGGCCAGGGCCGGACCGTGGGATTTTTCGAACCGTCGACGGCGGGAGCACGTGGCAAAAGGTGCTCTACAAGGACCCGGACACCGGCGCCTCTGATGTCTGCTTCCACCCGACGAACCCGCGGATTCTCTTTGCCGGTCTGTGGCAGACCCGGCGTTATCCGTGGGGCATGACCTCGGGCGGGCCGGGAAGCGGCCTCTATGTCTCGAGAGACGGGGGCGACACCTGGAAGCAACTCGAGGGGGAAGGCCTGCCCGGTGGAATCTGGGGACGGGTCGGAGTGCGGGTGGCGGAGAGGGAGCCGAAACGCGTTTACGCCCTCATCGAAGCTGAGGAGGGCGGCCTCTTCCGCTCCGACAACGGCGGCAAAAAGTGGACCCGCGTCAGCGCCTCGCGAGGGATCCGTCAGCGCGCCTGGTACTACACGACGCTGACCATCGATCCGATCAACGCCGACGTGGTGTGGTTTCCACAGGTTTCGATGCTCAAGACGACCGACGGCGGCAAGAGTATTCGTGCGGTCAAGGGCGGCGGCTGGGACTACCACGACGTCTGGATCGACCCCGAGAATACGAAACGGATCATCGTCGGCAGTGACGGCGGCGTCTCGCTGTCCTCAGACGGCGGCGAGACATGGTTTCGGGCGAGCATGCCGATCGCCCAGTTCTATCACCTGTCGGTCGACACCTCCACGCCCTACCGGGTGATGGGCAGCCTGCAGGACTTCGGGACGGCATCCGGCCCCAGCAACAGCCTGCACGGTGGCGGAATCCTGTCTTCGGACTGGCACAGGGTCGGAGGAGGTGAGGCCGGACACGTGGTTGCCGACGCTTCCGATCCCGACATCGTCTGGGCCGGAGAGTACCTCGGCATCGTCACGCGTTATGACCGGCGCACCGGCCAGGCGCCGCACGTCGGTATCTACCCCGACAACGGGTCGGGCCACGGGGCGGTCGACCTCCGATACCGCTTTCAGTGGACGGCCCCGATCGTGATCTCGCCCCACGACCCGAAGGTCGTCTACCACGCCGCCAACGTGCTCTTCAAGAGCTCGGACGGCGGCCAGAGCTGGCAGGCGATCAGCCCCGATCTGACCCGCGACGACGAGACCAAGCAGGCCTGGGCGGGGGGGCCGATCACCGGCGACAACACCGGGGTCGAGTTCTACAACACAATCTTCGCGGTCGCCGAGTCGCCGATCGAGGCCGGGCTCATCTGGGCCGGCAGCGATGACGGTCTGGTGCACCTGACCCGGGATGGCGGTCAAAATTGGAGTAACGTGACACCGGCGGGCGTCCCCGAGTGGGGGACCGTCAGCACCATCGAAGCATCGCGCTGGGATGCGGGTACGGCGTATGTGGTGGTCGACGCCCACCGCCTCGACGACGAGACGCCCTACCTCTTCAAAACGACTGATTTTGGAACCAGCTGGAAGAGCCTGACGGCGGGTCTCGACCGGGAAATCTACCTGCACGTGGTGCGCGAGGACACGCGGCGCAAGGGCATGCTCTATCTCGGCACCGAGCGCGGCGTCATGTTTTCGAAGGACGATGGCGCGAGCTGGGAGTCTCTGCGGCTCAACATGCCGACCGTCTCGGTGGTCGCTCTCGCGGTTGCCAGCGACGACCTGGTGGTCGGGACCCTCGGCCGCTCGGCCTGGATCCTCGACGACCTGACGCCGGTGCGCGAAATGTCGACAGAGATTGCAGCAGCCAAGGAGCACCTCTTCGCTCCGCAGCCGGCGGTGCGTTGGCGATACGCCAGCGCGCCCTACGGCAGCGGGGACGGCGCCGGCGAGAACCCGCCGAGGGGCGCCATCATCACCTACCACCTGGCGGAGAAGCCGGAAGGCAAGATCACACTCGAGGTTTTCGATGCGGACGGTGGGCTCATACGGCGGCTGAGTAGCGAGCTCAGAAGGCAGTACGGCTCGCCCGATCATCCCGACTGGAGCCCCGACAGCGATCCCGAGCCGGAGCTCAAGACCGAGGCGGGCCTCAACCGGGTGTCCTGGGATCTCAAGTATGGGGAGCCTCAATGGATGCCGGACGCCCGTTTCGATTCCGGGAAACCGCAGCCGGATCCGCCGGTGGTGCCAGGGGACTACACTCTTCGATTAACGGTCGAAGGCCGATCGACGACGCAGCCACTCATCGTCGAGCTCGACTCGCGTACGTCGGTTTCCGAATCCGATCTCAAAGAGGAGCTCGCCTACGGTCTCGGTGTCCGGGCGCAGCTGGCGAGGATCGTCGCCATGGTCGAGACCATTCGTGCGGTCCGAGACCAGGTGAAGGACCGCAACGCGCGGATCGCCGGGAATCCGGATGCGTCGGAGCTCGTGGACCTCGGCGAGAAGCTCATCGCGGATCTGACCGCGGTCGAGGAGGAGATCCACAATCCGCGCGCGGAGGTGGATTACGACGTGCTCGCCGGCCGCCACGGTGGGGCAAAGTTGTATTCACGGGTGGCCTGGTTGTTGGAAATGTCGGGAGACCACGATGGGCCGCCGACCCAGGGCATGCTGGAGGTCGCCGCCGACCTCGAACAGCAGTTGACGGCTCGGGAAGCGGCGCTTGCAGGGTTGATCTCGGATGACCTGGTAAAGCTCAACGAGCTCGCCAAAGAAAAGGACGTGCCCTACGTGGTGACACCATTGGGGTTTGAAACGATTATCACCGCCATTGAGGTTCAATGAGGAGATGGAAGTTTCATTCGCGATGCGTGAGCACCGTTCGCGGTGAGAGGCGTGGATCAGAGGTCGGTGTTGTCATGTTGATAATAATACCTAAACTGAGCGATTCTGCCGGATGAGATGTGTCAAGTCCGTGTTGCCTGGCGCCGCGCGTGCGTTCTTCCTGTGAAAGCCCGAACCGCCTCCGGCTGCGATGGGTTCCTCGGGGCCTCGACGGAGGGGTCACTTCTGGTCTACCCTATCGGCCATGTCGAACGAGATGAACGCCACGGTGACCCGGCGCGATGAGATCAACCACGGTTTGCTTGCTCTGCAGGTGACACCGGATGACGAACTGCCGCCCTTCGTGGCGGGACAATACACCGTGCTGGGATTGCCGGGCTCGGCATCACGCAGCGGCTATGCTGACCCCGAAGAGCCGCCGGCCGATCCCGACAAGATCATCAAACGCGCCTACTCCATCGCTTCGTCCAGCCTCACGGGCGAGTACCTGGAGTTCTACCTTGCGCTGGTTCGAACCGGGGCGCTCACCCCACGGTTGTTCGCGGCACAAGTGGGTGACCGGATCTGGCTCGGTAAGCGGGTTGTCGGCATGTTCACGCTCAACGACGTGCCGGCCGACAACCACCTGATCTTCGTCGCCACCGGCACCGGGCTGGCGCCCTATCTGAGCATGCTGCGTTCGGCCTACGAATTCGATTCCAACCGAACCACCATCGTCTGCCATGCCGCTCGGGTGTCCTGGGATCTGGGATACCGAAGCGACCTCGAAGGTCTGGCCGCTCGATATCCCAACTTCCACTACCTGCCGATCATCGACGAGTCGGACCGCGACCCGAAGTGGCAGGGCGAGGTGGGCTACGTCAATCGCTTCTTCTCCGACGGGACCATCAGCTCGCTGCTCGGCCACGATCCCGCTCCTTCCGACACCTCGGTCTTTCTGTGCGGCAACCCATTGATGGTCGACGGCGTGATGGAGATGCTCGGTGAGGACGGCTTCACCAAGCACACCCGTCGTCAGCCCGGCAGCCTGTTGGTCGAGGAGTACTGGAAGTAGGGCCTACGACGGCATCTCGACCCACTCGAGACCGAGCTCGAGCATTTTGGCCGGAGCCGGAACACCGTCTTCGGTCCAGTCGGCCATCTCGTAATAGTGGCTGATGGCGTGCTCGTACTCTTCCTTGTCGAGGGCCTTGCCTGCGAACGGTCCGCCGCCCTCGAGCGCCTTGAAGAACTTCTTCGGCAGCTTGTCGTCCTTGCGTCCGAAACCCTCACGGGCGTTGTATGCGCGGAGCATGTTCAACCGCCGTTCGCCTACCCGCATCAGTTCGTCGATGCTGACATCCCACCCGGTGACGGTTCGGACCAGATCCACAGTCTGCAAAGGGCCATAGAGACTCCAGGCGGGCCCCCACACGAACTGGCACAGCTCGAGGGTGTCCATGAGGCTGTAGAAGATCTGGGTTTTGGCGGCAAAACGGACTTTTTCGGGTTCCAGACTCTCGGGCTTTTGCGGTTCTTT
>Ga0164313_10002939_pt1 | contig 15177 bp, 19 predicted proteins | sample GuaBasSedimGuay4_FD_113735 | JGI IMG/M metagenome (GOLD analysis project Ga0164313, IMG submission 113735) | Subseafloor sediment microbial communities from Guaymas Basin, Gulf of California, Mexico - Guay4, Core 4569-4, 0-3 cm | ecosystem: Environmental > Aquatic > Marine > Hydrothermal vents... | reverse complement strand
TGTTTGACGATACCATCCTCATACTTCATTCCAAGACCAGCCATGTAACGAATGTTACGCTGGATTTGTGCAATGAACCCTGATGGTTTGCCGTCTATATTTCTCAGTGTAAAACCTGCCATTTTTTATTTCTTTAATTTATATATTTCCTCTCATTTTCCAGTAAAGATCATGTATCTGTTTCTGATTCATTTTCTTGAATGCATTTTTTGGATCGTAGAATGGAATATAATCCCATTCGCTATATTCTACCATTCTTAACTGTTTAACTTTCTGCATATTATAGCTTCTAAATGCAAAATTAAAATTTGCCGAAGCTTTTCTACTAAATAAGTCTACTATACCTTGGCCCTGATTTGATGACGCTAAGTTAATGTACTTGTTATTAATAGCAAGTTTATCATTTTCAGTCTCTTTTTCAATATCTTTAAAGAAACTTTTGTACTCACTCCAATAAATTTCAAGAAATTTCACTCTTTCTTGATTAGGAAGAGCATTGAAATTGATTCCTTTGAATAGATGTCCATCTGTTCTTGTGCAAAACATAATAGGGATGTAATCTATGTAACGTTTTTCAGAATTTCCGAGTTGCATAACAACTTCATCTCCAGGTTGGGGTGGATAAATGAAAGTGTAAACAAATCCAGGTAACGGATATCCACCATTTACTCTTCTCATTAATGACTCTTGATCAGTTGAATCAATTTGCCGTACTTTCTCTTCACCCTTTAAATTCTCAATAATATATTTTGTAAACAGCGTATCATATGCTAAGTCATTTATATTATTGATTTCTAAAAGAGTTTTATATTTCTTAAGAGGAGATTCCATTTAGATCATCTTTCTTGGCGGCTTTTCATGCCAAAACCTTCCACATATTCTTTCGAGAATTTCTTCAGTGAACACATAAAATTTAGCTCCATTTCTGTCAGACCATTCTTTCAATGCAGCAAATTTTGCTTCATTTACCAAATACTCTTTAGCGTTTTTTACGAAAATCCGTTGTTCTTTTAGCGGTGCGTCATGGGAAGGCGGAATAGGTTTCTTTAATTTATATCTTGGCTTAATTTCTACAAAAATCTTTTCTAGCTTAGTTCTTCCGTTATCTACTTCATACCAAAAATCTGTATTATAATTTTTAACTTCCCAGTTTCTTGGATCATTTGGATCTAAACCAAGTTTAGCGCATTCCTGTAACTTTGAAACTCTATCGTAATAAGGAATTGAAACTGGTTCAGTTGACCATCTTTTTACTGAAGGAGACATATCGAGATATCTACAGAAACTGTATTCCCAAGCACTTCTGTATATTGCCAATGCTGTATCTCCGATAAACTTATCTTTGTTGACTATGTTGTAATAGCCCCGGTGAGTTTCTCCTTTTTGAAGATTTCCATTTTCATTATACTTATTAGGCCGTGGTTTATGCCATGCTTTATAAGATTCGTTAGCCATAATTTAATGTTTATAAATTATATATTTGATGCTGGGAAATGGAAATCTTTGTAGAATAAGGCATATGGCCATGAAGTTTTCTCCAGCCTTTAGCAAATCCATTTTTTATGATCTGAGTATAGTATGCGAATGCGTTAAGGGATTTTTCTGGGTCATATCCTCTCCAATACAGATAACAATCCATAATTGCGAACTGAATACAGTCTTCTTTGTCTTCTACATAAATATATGTAAGTTTATTTGCGAATTTTTCAGCCATTAATATAAGCATATCTAATGCAAGTGGCGTTAATTCATCCCCCTCTTTTGATAATATAATCTCTTCTCGCAAATCTTTGTTCTTCACATGATGCGCCATAGTTTTATTTTTTATTAAGTTTTCCCCCTTTATTCCACGGGATTTTTCCGTACATGGGATTGTTTTTTCCTTTATTTGATATACTAATTTTTCTTTTATGATCTTCAGAAAAAATTCTTCCTTTTTCTGATTCACTAATTTTTCTTTTATGATCTTCAGATAGTTTTTTACCTTTTTTTGCTTTACTGTATTTTTCTTTTGCTTCTTCTGATCTCTTTTTTCCTTTATTAGCTATACTAATTTTTTTCTTTGTTTTATCTGATAGTTTCCTGCCCGTTAGTTTTTCTGAAATTCTATTTTTTGTTTTAGTTGTGTGATTCCCCCAGGGTTCGCCAACTAATCCTAATCCGCCAGTTCTGCTAATATTATATCCATTTGGGATTAATGTATTGTATTCTTCGATATATTTAGTTTCTAAAACCAAATTTAAAGATGGATCACATTCTTCTATTATTTCTCTTTTGAAATTTTCTTTACCATATTCATTTAATTTAAAGGAAAATAATTTTCCGCTTCCCAGATATTCATCGTTTTCTTCTCCATTATGAGAACCTATATATTGCTTACCATTCACTAAATTAGTTGTAATGTATATAAAATTCATAGTACTTTATTTTATATATTCTTTAACTTTTTTACGTGATGAGCTTAATTATTTTTTAACAAAAAGAATTTTTTTCTTTTAACTGTTATAATTATTTTTATATTGGGTTAAAAGACCTTAATCAATTATAATTATTATAAGAACGAAGGCGGAACAAGTTTTTGATCCGCCGAAGTATTTTAAGACAATGTTAAAATTATTCGTCTTTAAGGACTTTTGCTAATTCATTTAGTTCTTCTAACTGCACATTTTGTTTGGCAATTTGACCAGTATGTATCACTAACGCTGAATCTATTTGGGGTAATTTAGTTTCCAAGTAAACTTTTAAATCCCCAAAATCTGAGGTTACTAATTCAACTTGGTTTTTAAATTGCGGTCTGGTTACAAATGCATCTATGCTTATGTAAATTAACATTCCAACTAATGCTAATGAAAGTATCACCGAGGGTAAATTTATTTTGATAGGTTTTTTCATGCTACTGATATTGATTTTCTATTTTTTCTTTTGGAGTAAATTCTCTAAATGTTAAATCATGGGTACCATCAAGATTTGCTTTCATTGAGAGTACTTTAAAATTTTTATATATAAGATTCATGTCTCTTATATTAGTATTTCTAGAAGTAAAAATTTCAACACCTTGCGCATTTACACGAACTTCATTTCCTTTTTTATCAAGTGGAATAATCTCGGGATCTCCTACATACACTGTTGGTTTTTCTAATTCATCAGGAGTATAAGCTTCTCTTAGCTTTTCATACGTTTCATTTAGAAGAACAAGCTGGGATAAAATCTGATCAGTATTAGCACCTTCTTGTGAAAGAATAAGATCTAATTTCTTATTAGTATTTTCATTCAACTCTTCTACTAATTTATAGATATTTGTAAGGTAATCCAGAATTTCTGCGTTGTAGATATACTGCGCAGTTCTGAATTCATCAAACTTATCAATAAGATTGTATGTAGTTTCTATAGATTGTTCTATTTTCGAAAGCTGTTCAACTTGTCCAGTCGTCACCTTTTTTGAAAATAAAAAGTAACTCCCGACAATTATAAGTGATATTACGAGAATATACTTTAAAGGTCGGGGAGTTTTTTCGTAAAAATTATTTAGATTAAACTTCTCAAATTGTATAATAGCCATTAGTCATTTATGACTTTACATCACACCCATAGGGTTTCATTTTAGTTATTATCCCACAGGACGGATTAATGAACTAGCAACTGTATCAGTACTTTGCTCTCCAGTTAACGGATCAGTTCTTAAGATCGTTACTTGTGATGCACTACCTATTGCACTCATTAATTCTTCAACACATACTTCAACATTCTCTACAACTTCCCCACTCTGAGCGTCGATAACAGCTGCTGGAGCAAATTCTTCAGTTACTCTAGGTTCTTCTAGAAGTCTAATATTTGATTTGGGCATTAAAACTGTTTTAGATTCAATAAGAATACTTATTAATTCTGTGTTTTCAGCTTTATTGTAATCAGAGTATTTGACAAAGCAATTGTTTAGTTTGATAGCTGAATTTCTTTCATATATTCCACACTTAACAAATTGCTCAAACATAGTCTTAGTAGTTAAATTTTGGCCATCTTTGTCAAATTTATATGGGGGTTTAACAAGTTCTTCTGGTTTCTCGCCATGTAATTTCACTTCACCTGGTTTCACTTTAAAAGTACTTCCTTGTATTTGAATTAGCAGTTCTCCTTCAATCTCGCCGATTACAGATCCCTTTTGCTTATTGTACATTATATCGTCTCCGATTTGTACAGCTTCGTTTACTTTAACTTTTTTTTTACCCGCAGATTCTTGAACTTTAGTTTTTCTTAGATATACTTTAGGAGCATCTTTTGGCTTTTCCTTTACTTCTACGTCTTCAACTTCTGCTTCGCCTTCTCCTGAACCTTCATCATCAAGTGATTCTTCACCATCTACTGGTTCTAATTCGTCTGGAACTATATCTTCTCCACCAGTTTCAGGATCTAATTCAACTTCTTCTTCAGCTTCTAAATCAGCAGGTTCTAATTCCTCTGGAGCTTCTGCATCAACTGTATCATCTAATAAAGCATTTTGAGGAGTAAATTCTGGAGCATTTTCATCATCTTCAGTTTCTAAGTCTTCTTCATCTTCATTTTCATCATCGCCAAGACCTAGCTCAAGGTCTTCATCACCTTCTGCATCAGTATCATCACCAGCTTCTGCACCATCAATTGCTGCATCTTCTCCAGCTTCAACTTCGTCATCTTCAACACCAGCATCTGCTTCGGCTTCGGCTGCATCAGCTTCAGCTTCTACGTTATCAACACCTAAATCAACCTCATCATCTTGAATAGATGGTGAATCACCAAGTAATTCAGTTTGATCATCATCAAATGTAATTTCAGTAGCAGGTGAAGGTTCCATATTCTCAGCACCTACGATAGTACCAGGCTCATTATCAGCAACTTCTCCCTTTGAAGTGGAAGTTGATTGAGGAATAGGCACAGTATATTTTTCTCCGTCTACGTCAATAGAAACTGTAATATTTTCAGCCACCACGTTAGTGTAAGCTTCCATTTCATTTACGTAATCTTTATATTCAGATTTAACATCTCTTAATTCTTCTTCAAGAGCTTCTAAAACTTCAGCAGTAACTTCAGTTGTTGCGGAAGTTTTAAACATTTCAATCTTTTCATTTAAAGTTGCGATATATTCTACAAATTCTTTCTTTGATTCTTCAATCGATGTTATAATTTTTTCCTTGTTAGGAAGTATGTCAGCAAAAGTTTTAGATACATCAAAATTCATATGCTCCATCATTACCTTTTCGGCTTGGATAGGATTAATGTTTCTGTAGAATGTAGACTTATTATTTACAGGATCGTATGTAGTGATATAAATATTGCTTCTTAATTTAAGAATATCAGCAGCATGCCCTTCATCTTCTTTAAGATAAATTCTCTTTGCAAAATCAACATGTACAATTTCTTTATAATTAGAACGTAAAGCTTCAGTTAACATATAGAAGTTAGTACTTCCAGTCCACTGTGAAACTTCAGCTGCATCTTTAAATTCTTGCTCGTTCATTACATGAGTATTGACAGTTACGTCATTTTCAGTAATAACAGCTTTATCATTCCCTACATAAACTGTGATATTATTCTTACCAAATTCTACGTTAGGAACATTAATAGCTTCACAAAGACCTGTGAATTTCTCATCTAGTTTTGCAACATCGTCTTTCTTAAGTTTATTAACGTTGTTTCCTTTCTTAACATAAAAAGTTCCTTTAACGTTAAAAATAACTTCATTTTCACCTAAATACATAAGTGGGGAATAAACCTTTTCAATATCACACTGAGCATTTGCATATTCTAGTTGAAGATCAGTAGCATCTAACATAACGATGTTAATAAGATCTCTTACAAACGGATCATAACTAAACTTAACAAGAGTTTCTTTAAGATGGCTCTTTGTTTGCTCAGTTTTATTCGCGATATAATTGTTAACAACATCTTCAATAAGAGGAAGCAAATAATTACTTCTTGTAGCCTTCATAGTTTCGATAATCTTAGTGATATCGATATCATTCTTGTATTGGCTTACTCTTTGTGATAGAGCATCTAATTGAGTAGTTACACCTGGTACCCAGTTATATTCTCCAGATAGAGCAGAAATAAATTCTTCATAAATTAAAACTTCAGGATATTGGTCAACCCTTTCCTGAAATCTTTCTAAAATAGCAGCAAGCGTAGGATCATTTTTAGCCTCTGTTTCTCTAAGGTTATTAATTGCCTTACGCACTCCTATATTCTTTACGGAATATAGTCGTTGTTCGTTTTTTAACCATTCTGAGATTAATTTGTCCTCAGGGTGCTTAGACAAACCTTCAAATAGGTTTTCCGTAGCAACTCTTTCAATCTCAAAACGAGCCTCGGGTGTAACACCGTTATATATTGCAGAACTCATTGCTGCGATTGTTGTTTCGCACAGTGCTTTCACTTCTTGAACGGTTGTACTTCTTTTAAGTTCATTGATTTTTGCTATCATAGCTTATTCTTTTATTTAATTTTTGAAGATATTTTATTTTATATATTTAACAGAATCTTAAAATTTATGTCTTTTTCATACATTCTTATACAATCGTAATATTCCTTACGGGTCCAAAGACATCGTTATTGACACTGTTTGCAATATGTATGTCAATTACTTTGTAATCTATAGATCCAGGGAAGAATATACTTGCATCAGGAGCTACCCAAACGGGAGTTTCAAAATCAAGCTTATACGATGAAATATTCATAAAAATAGCACCATCAGTTGTGTAACTGACTCTATTTGAATCATCTTTCATTTCTAAAATAATCCCAATACTTGTATCACTTTCAGTAGGGGCCATAAAATATCCAGGATTCGTTATTGTAAATGACTCAGCGGTTATTTGTTTAGTAGTTAAATCAGGAATTATGTTTAATTCTGGCTGTCTATGTATTTTTATATCGTCAGTTTCTTCCCAAATAATTACAGGTTCTTTATAGGACGTGAAATCTTTAGGGATATTCCAATACCAGAATTCATGATTTTCTATTCCTTTTTCTATCAAATTCCATTCATTATCACCAGTGTCTAGCCAGTACGCATCAACAGCATGAATAATACCGCCCTCTCTGGTGTAATTCCACTCAATCATTAATGGATTTCCTTTGGGTATTACTGCATTTTCAGATGGTGTAAGAAGTTCAATTGCCCCGTCGCTTTTTTCGTCCCATTCATAGAGTCTGTAACCAATTCCAGACATGTAATTATTTGCATCCATTTCAGTTGTTGGATCAAATACTGGCTGGTAAGTTTCTACTAAAATGTTAAATTTGATTTTTGGACGAGATCCATCCCCTTCTTCAAAGGAGTATTCAATTAATTTTTCGACTGTGGTATCTTCAGAAAAACCAGAAGTACACCCCATTCTCATTCCCTTGAAATATACGTAAAATGTGACTGTTTTATAAAATGCTTCTCTTATTGCTTGTTCTACTTTAAGTGATGTTATTTGAGTATCAAGCCACATCTCACATTCAAAGTTTACTGTTAACGGAATTGAATATAGAAATGACACGTAAGATTGTAGCTTGCCATCAACTTCTTTTAGATATCTTCCTTGGACAAATCGGTTTGTGATACGATTAGCATCAATGTCTGATCCAGTATATGTAAGTATTCCTCTAGGAATTTGATCAAAGTTACCATCTGCGGGTTTCGGAAAATCACAGTCTGCATAATGAGTATAAAAATCTTGCATGAATCTTTCATCACCAGATTGATTATAAAACCAAGGTATTCTGACTTCTTCAATTTCCTCGTTAGACCAAACTTGATTATATCGCAGATTGTTATTCAAGACTCCAAGCATACCTGCTATGACAGCCCTTGAAAGAATATCTTCGTTATTGTAGGTGTTGTATAAACTCATGATTTTGTCTTTTTTTATATATTCATACAAAATCAACAAATGCAGAAATTATGATGGAAATTTATACATTTAGGATTAAACCTTTAGTATAATGATCCCACGTATCTAAAGACATTCCAAATTTTTTAGCGTATTTTTTAGTATAGATACGCTTATATACAGAAGCAGTCGCTGCCCAGATTACGATACCAAATAATCCAAAGAACATTCCTTTTACTACATCAAAGATAGCATCATTAAATATAATCATTAATGCACCTATAAGTAGAATACCGAAAAATATTGTGTTTCCTATCCATTTAGTATACCACTTGTAAAACCACTTGTAATATTTTGGTGGATTTTCTTGAAAGTCTTTAATAGCTTGTCGTTGTACGTCTGTTAATGGTGGATAAGGAGTAGACATGATTTTTATTTTATTTATTCTCTAACTTGAAGTCTTTGCATGAATTCTACTGGAAATGCTTTCCTATTTTTATGAATTAAATCTGCTAATGACCCATCTAAAATATAAGTAGTTGCCCAATCTTCCTCACTTCTAACACTTCTGCCAGTTCCCTGGAGTATGTTAACAATAGCTTTCCATCTATACCAATCTGGATTTATTTGCAATTTCGTTTTTACGAACCTGTCAGCAAGTGATAAATAAGGCACTTTAGCGAATATCTGAAGGCGGCTCCATTCGTCCTTAAGGTCCAATCCTTCCAATAGACTGGGTCCCATCAGTACCTTCGAGTTATCTCTCTTGAGGATCTCAAGTACCTTCCTTTTCTCGGCAGTGCCCTCATACACTAAAACGCGATTTTTATTCTTTTGTGAAAGATTGTTGTGTATTTTCATTGTTAAATTATACGAGGCACTGTGGATAATCCCATTTTCTCCAGGGTGGTTGTCTAAAATCTCATTTATTCTTTCATATAACCAAGGAAGATTTGCTTCCATTTGTGTATACGTCATTCTCCTTTTATTGTAAAAATATATTGGAGATTTTGTGTAATCAAAATTAGATTCCATTTTAATATAGGTTGCTCCCCCTAATGCAATACTCTTGATATAATCTTTTGGATCTGCGAATGTAGCACTCATTAAAACCGTAAATCCTGTATGAGCATGAAAATATTTTTTCATCATATAAGATTCTTCTAAGCAATTGAAAACTATTTCATCGTCGTTTGTTGGATTTTTTACAATATTTCGTGTAGAAGTATTGTCTATAATGTACACATAATCCTCTACTTTACAATGAAAATCTTTCAACCAATCGCATAAACGTAATGCTTCTTTCCATTCTTTAGGTGGATCGTCTTGGGGGTATTCTCTTTTTACTGTATCTTTTAATAGTTCGATGGAGGGTTTGTAATCTTCTAATAAAATTTCTATTTTTCGAAGAGTTTTGAAAAGATCATCTTGATTTTCCAGATCAAACAAAATTTTAATGGAAACTCTTAAACTTTGTAGTGTTTTTGCATGATCATGTATTTTGTAATTTCCAAAAAAGCTTGTTAGTTTTTCTAACTTCTCTATAACTTTTGGTTCAAATCTAGGAGAATAATGGTTTTGGACAATATCGAGTATTTTATGAGCTTCATCGCAAATTGTAAAATCTCTAGCAGGAAATAATTGATCATCGAGATCCATGTGCTGGTTTGTATAATTTTGCATGATCATCCAATACGCATAATTAAGTAAAGATGTAGGAGATTCTGAAGCATGGTCTCTTGCAGAAAAATATGGACATTCTTTGTAACAATACATACCCTTAGGAGCTTTATTTCTAATTCTACAAGTTCCTAATGAATTTTTCTCCATATTATCAGAGCATAGATAATTATCGATTCCTTTAACAGATCCCCATCTTAATCTAAACTTTTTGAAATCTTTTTCGTATTGTTCCTGAAGTGAAATATCAGAAGCTAAAACGTATCCCTCTTTCCCTTTTTCATTTAAAATCCAGGCAACTGCCATCGCAATAAGAGATTTTCCACTTCCAACAGGTGCATCTAAGATAACTACTTTTGATTGAGCGTCGTATGCTTCTATGATTTTTGAAATTGCTTCCATTTGGCCTCTTCTCCATTCAAAGTTTTCAGGCATGAAAACTTCTTTGAATTCAGCTAAGTATTTTTGTGTGTCCATTAATTTTTTATGACAACAAAGGACCTAAGTTTCCTTAGGTCCTGTTAATGTTTTTTAATGTTATATGGACTCTCGTACCAATTTGTCTTTTGGAGTTCGTCCTACTCGATCCCAATAATCTGGGTTTTCTAGTTCATCTAATCTTAGTAGATAAAAAAATTCTAATGCTTCTCTTGCCTTGCCTTTAATTTTATTGCTCGATTTTAATCTATCATAGGCAGCTTTCATATCTTTGGGATCGCCCATTCTTGCAAATAGTCTTTCGTAAAAAGAAACAGCATAAAGAGCCCAAAATTCTATTTCGGCCGGTACTTTATACGGGTCTAACCTAAATATTTCGCACAGATGTTGTCTATTCATTTTCTAGCGATTCTTTTACCCAAACTATAGGTTCTTCGGATTCGATAATAATATCGTTTACAAATATTTTGCGCAATCCGCCTGGAGTTTTAAATAAAACAAATTCGCCACCAGCCATTCTTGCCATTGGAACACCACTAATATCTTCTTCTGATCCTTTTAGTTTAAAATTCAATGCTACTCTACTAAATTCAGGAGTTGCTATTTCATTATCTATAGCATGATTCAGATTTTCCATCTCAGTTGTTCCGGAAAGTTCATTTTCGATATCTTCATCAGATATTTCTGGAGCTTCCTCGGTAATCGCATCGGTACTTTCTATGAATTCTTCTCTGTCGTAATCTCCATCTCGTTTAACAAACTCAACAAGATCCTCATCAACAAAATTTTCCATATCACCTTTTTCATTTTCTATATCAGATTCTTCTGGATCTGCTTCTTCATATTGAGGTGAATTCATGATATATTGACCGAATCTTCCATCTTTATATTGATTCTCTCTTAGACTTTCAGCAACAAGTTTTTTGGTATTAGCAATATAAGCTGAAAGTTCTAAACCAGCAGTACCATCGGCAATAACATTATAGGATTTGACGATCATTTTACCACCACCTTTAAAAGCAATAATAAGTTTTTCGGTTTTATCAGAATCTAATTCTTCAGCAATCGCAGCAATTTTCTTATTCTTTACTTCATCAACTTTAATGTCCTCATAAGATATCTCTAATCTTCCACTTCCATTTTCATAAGGGAAACTAGAAACATTTAATTTGCTGTCGTCAGTAAACTTAATGATTAAATAAGAATTGTGCCCGCTATCATTTTGCTCCATGCTGCGGATAGCTCTTTCCTTCAAATCTTGTAAATTATCCATCGATATATTTTATTTTATATATCCAAAGATGAGAAAGAAGAATGTTTAGCCTGCTCCCCTTTCCAATTCTTCTACCTCTAAATCACTAAATCCAGCGTTTTTAGATATCTCTATTTTGAAGTCAAAATGTTCAATTGGTAAAGGTGAATGGTTAATAATAAAAATGTTGATGTTCATTTCTTTCGCAATGTTCTGAAGTAAACCAATGATGTCATAAATACCATCTCCGTCGATTGAAGATAGTACTTCGTCTAGCATGAAAATATTCAATGATGGATATTTTCTTTTAAGCATTCTAATAATAGAAATCAATACTGCTAAATCTACTCGTTTCTTTTCTCCTGTTGATAGTGTATCAACGCTAATTTCTAAACCAAGCTGAAATAAATTTGGCTCGAAATCTGAATCAAAATTTAATGAGTATGGAAAGTGTAATTCCTGTAAAGTATACTCAATTTCTTTATTAAGTGTTGGCAGATAACTTTCTAATATTTTCTTTTTAACTCCAGTATCAGAGTAAAGATTCTCTAGCATAGAAAGATATTTCCAGTCGTCATCATACTTTACTTTATCAGTTTCTTTAGATTGAAGTAATTTAGAATTTTTCGATATAATATTTTGAATACTCCCAAATTCTGGTGGTTTATCTGCAGACAATCTTTGTTGCTCTGCTGCTAATGTTTTAAATGTAGACTCATACTGAATAATGAAGTTGTTGATTTTGTGAATAGCATCGTCTAACTTATCAAATGCAGTCTTATATGTAGATTCACTTGCGTTTACAGTTTCAAGCCCTTGTTCTTTTTCTTTAATATCTCCATTTAATTTTTCTTTTAACAACTCAAATCTAGCTTCAGAAAAAGGGGTTTCGCAAGTGGGACATTTATCTTGTTCGTATAGTTTAATTGATTTTTTTATTTGAGCTATTTCTTGTTTTAGTTTAGTTTTCTGCTCTAAGAAAATCTTATATGATTTGTTTATTTCATCCCTTTTATCACTATACTCTTTTCTTTTATCATATCCCTGTTGTAATTTGGGCTTATATTCTTCTAGTTTAGACGCTATTTCCTTTATTCGCTGACTGTTGTCACTAGTAACTTGATCTTTAAGCTTAGCTAATTCTTTTACTGCAGTATCGATATTATTTTTTAGAGAAATAATTTCTCTATCAAATACTGTCATATTAATTTTAATATCCCGCAGATCATACTTAACAAGATCATTCATTTTATTAATGACTTCCATAGCAAACAACTTATCAATAATGATACGTTTATCGTGGGGTGTCATTGATATGAATGACTTAAAATCATTAACAGATAAAGAAATAATATTGGAAAAAATGTGGTATGGCAGTCCGGTAACCTCAGAATCAATATAATTCTGATAGTTTGCAATACCACTTTTTCCAATATCATCACCATCTTTCCAAACCGTTAAGTCTGAAGGAGATAGTTTTCTTTCAATTACTACTTCTGTGCCAGAGTTTATTTGGATTTCTCCTCTAACCCAGCCATGTTTGTTCATTCTATTAGCAATCTCATCTTTTTTGAATTTATCTAACTTACCATAATAGAGGATCTTAGGGATGTTTACGAAGAAAGATTTTCCATTTCCATTTTTTCCTAACACCATCCACAGCCCACCAGTATCTGGAAGATTAATTTCCTGGAGTTTATTTCCAAATGGCCCTATATTTCTCCATTCTATTTTCTTAAGTTTCATATTTTTACCATATTATTTGGCTGGAAACATCTAAAGGCGTTTCACTATTAAATTCTTTTATTTTCACATTATTCCATTTTTCTTCTTTTACGTAATCTTCACATTTTTCTTTGTCTTCAGAAAAATATCTAATTACATCCCATAAAAATCCGAAATCTTTAACTGTTGTTACTACTACATATATTTTCATTTATTAATTGACTTTAATGAGTTTTTTAATTCATCTTTACTAAAACATATGTCTCCTCCATTCAAAAAACAAAATTGATACATTACATCCCATCGTTCTGGTTCTTCTTCAAAATAAATAAAACAAGGTTTTCCCTGACCTATCATATATCCTAATTCGAGATGACCAGATTTTCCTGCTGGCATTATAAGTACTCCAATATCTGATTCATCAATATGATGTTTATCAAATTCAAATACATGTCTACCTGCCCAATTAGTAAGAGCCTCTTTATATGTACTCCCTCTAACTTTTTCATATTTTCTCCAAAATTCATCTGCTTCAGGGCCCGGGCTGAACCAATCATCAAATACATTAAACCCTAATTCTCTAATTTCTTTCGATACATGAGGAATCTTCTTATTTCTAAGACTTCCTATCATATAAATCTGTTGTTGATTTAATATTGCCATTATTTGTATTTCTTTATTAATTCCAATGTTAGATATGCTGCGGTGGCGTATTTCCCTTTTGTATTTCTACAAAGTTCTTGAGCTGCTTTCAATCCTCCTTGTTGGTATGCCTCTTCCATATTGATCATAAAATTATCTAATCTAGATTTACGAGGTTTACGAGGTTCTATTGTCACTTTCCCATCTTCTGAGATTGTGTAATTTCTAGATATGTGAATTTTTAACATCTTCTTCGGGTTTAAATGAGTCAATATATAATTGCCAAGGGAGAACTCCCTTGTAATCTTTTAATTTAATTTTATGTTTCTTGCAATACTTTTTAGCTCTTTTTCTTAACATTTTTTCGGTACGACTATGAGTAAGAAAGAAGAAAGAGTTTGTAGGATTAGCGCCTGAACAATAATGGCGAACTTCTGCTAATTTTTCTGCTAACTCTTCGTCAGTATAATTTTCAGACTCGTCACAAATTTCATTTTTCCATCTGAAAAGTTCTTCCATACCCAAGTCTTCATGTCCTCTTGGACCAGGGGTGAAGTCAAAACAACTAAATTTATAATCCGGGTCCATTATATAAAGTGTTCGTGACAGGCATTTTCGTGCCAAACTTGTCTATCTCCTGGTTTCTCAGGTTTTGGAGTGTACCTTCTTTCTTTGTATACTGTTTCGTGTCCACATAGGACACAACTCCAAGTTTCTGTATGATACCAATACTTATTTTTCGCTCCTGTAGATTCCATCTTTGTTTGGTTTTTTATCCCATTTTCTATCCTTAATAACTTCTAACTTATTAAGAGAAAAATGAAGAAGTTTATTGAACGATACATCATTTCCAAATCTTATTCTAAAAGCGTCAAGCAATAAAAGTAAACAATCTGCCCATTCTTCTTCTTCATTGTGCATTAATTTCTTAGCTTCATCAATTGTCGCGCCGGGAGCAGAGGGAGATTTTACAATGTCAATCGCTTCTATGAGCTCATCAACTTCTTCTTTTAAGTGATTCAGCGGTCCTTTTGGATCATGTCTTTCGCCAAATTGTCTTTCGCTAAAATCTTGTATTTCATTTTTTAGATAGTCTAACATTACTTAAAGTATTAGGGAAAGCATTCTGCGCAGAAACCATGCTAATTATATCATGAACCAAATTATCTATAGAATAAGAAATTTTGGTTCCAGGTCTACTTAAATTAGTTTGGATCTCAACATCCTGTTTTCTTTGATATTCTTTATGAATTCCAATTACTAAACTTTTATCATAAGATGAGTTTCCCCATCTTCCTAATTCGTAAAGAGTTATTGGACCCAAAGATCCGCTATCAAACCAAAATGATACTCCATCACTTTCCTTGAGTTTTTTATACTCCCAGGTTATTTGCTCTTCAGCTGCTTTAGGATCACCTATTGGAAAATTTGCTCTCCTCGGATTATAGACTGTTAAATTTGATAAATGTTTTACTTTTTCAATAACTTCTGCTTGCCAATCGGGACAATCTGTTATCGATCCAGCTAAAAACAATTTAAAATTTCTTTGGTTCTCTAATGAATAAACTTCATTTGGTGATTCAATTATTATTG
>Ga0164313_10002938_pt1 | contig 15184 bp, 12 predicted proteins | sample GuaBasSedimGuay4_FD_113735 | JGI IMG/M metagenome (GOLD analysis project Ga0164313, IMG submission 113735) | Subseafloor sediment microbial communities from Guaymas Basin, Gulf of California, Mexico - Guay4, Core 4569-4, 0-3 cm | ecosystem: Environmental > Aquatic > Marine > Hydrothermal vents... | reverse complement strand
TTAGTTCCATATATCCTACGGCTGTAACAGATGAACTTATTCAAGAAATAGATAAGTCTGTTGTACCACATCTTCATATGTCCCTTCAATCCGGAAATAACGAAGTACTAAAAAAAATGAACAGAAATTACACAACAGAAGAATATCTAAGCATTGTAGAGAGGTTGAGAAAAAAAGATCCAAACTTTTCTATCACTACCGACATTATCGTAGGCTTTCCGGGAGAAACAGACAATGCATTTTTAAATTCAGTATCAATTGTGGGGAAAGCACATTTTTCTAAAGTGCATATATTCAGATACTCAAAAAGACCTTTTACCCCCGCTTATTTTATGAAAGAAACTGTCTCAGAATCACTAAAAAAAACGCGCGCAGAAAGACTACTATACGCAGTAAATATAGAAAGAGTCGCATTTAAAAATAGATTTCTAAACAAAACGGTCAAAGTACTTGTCGAAGAAAAAGATGGAGTATATTATATTGGATTTACTCCTTATTATCTTAAAACAAAGTTTACAGGGAGCAATATAAAATTAGGAGAAATCATCCCGGTAACTGTAAAAGAAATAGATGCTAATTACCTTTATGGTAGAAGTATATAATAAAAGCATTGCCTAACTATGTATGAGGTGCTACAAATTTATGACAGATATATTTTGGCCCACTTTCTATCATCTGCTCAATTTTTCTTTCCCTCGTCCTTTTCCCGTACAACTTCATTAGATAACTCATAGCAGTAGGTAAAATTTTTATCAAACGGTTTGGTCTAATATAGAAAGAAATATATGCTCTGTTAAGCAAATATTGGAGTTCATGAGGTTCAAGATACTTTGTGTGCATCACAGCATGTGCCCCATCGTAATACTCCCAGTTCTTGTGCACTATAAGTCCTTGTTTCTCTGTATCTGCATATAGTCTTGTACCGGGGAAAGGTGTAAGCACAGAGAATTGGACGTTTTTTGGGTTGAGCAACCTTGCAAACCTGACCGTATCTAAAATCATTTCCTTTGTCTCATCTAAAGCACCTATAATAAAACTTCCCCAGGTAGTTATCCCATATTTCCTCAGAAGTTCCATCGCTTTTACAGAATCATTTGCAGTAATCCTTTTGTTGTATTCATCAAGTATTTTTTTACTAACACTTTCTATTCCTAAAAATATCATTTTACAGCCGGACTTTGCCATCCATTTTATCATTTCCTCATTCCGCAACAGTTCATCTACTCTGGAGAATGCCCACCAGATCACGTCCAACTTTCTCCTTAGCACTTCCTTTGATATCTCTATAACCCTTTTGGCATTCAGGGTAAAATTATCATCAACAAACGCAAATGCATCATATCCATATTTTTGTTTAACTTCTTCCATTTCATCCACTATGTTTTTGGGACTTCTTGTTCTCCACAACAACCCAAAAAACTGTGAAGATGAGCAAAAATAGCAGTTGAATGGGCAACCTCTGGTTGTCAAAATATTCGTTATTGGGCGCCCGTAGAAACGGGTAATCTTATACTTTTTCATGGATAGAAGGTCTCTTGCAGGAAAAGGTAAGCCATCCAAATCTTTTATTGGAGGCACAGATTCAGTCCGAATAAGCTTGCCGTTCCTTTCAAATGAGAGCCCTTTTATCTCTGCCACGTCAAGATTATTTTCCAATGCATTTGCAAGATTCGCCATAACATATTCCCCTTCACCCCTTGCTACATAATCTATCACACCTGTATCAAGCGTCTCTTTATCAAAAAATGTGACGTGTGGACCCCCTGTAACAATTTTGTATCCATAATATTTCTTGATCTGCTCTGCAATTTTCATTGCAACAGGGTATCTACTTGTATCACCAGATAATCCTATTAATCCCCAGTTCCTTTCGGAAAGTAATCCCCAGAGGTTTTCATCCACGTTAAGGTCAATAATTTTTACATTATGATTATTTTTCCGCAATACCGCTGCAATATAGGCAAGCCCTAAAGGCGGAAGCTTTATATCAACCGAATCATATATTCCCTGTGCTGGAGGGTCAATTAGTAAAATATTCATGCTATCATCTCTTAAAATAATTATAGTATCAATTCAAAAATTTTAAACAACTTTAGAAAGATTTATGATCAACAATTCTGCTTTCTACATAAAACATTTATTTGACACTCTGATAAAACACACACATTGCTTTACCTATAGCTTTAATAATTCTAACGCTAAATCAATCAAAAATATTGACACAATTAATTGATTTAATACAATACACATATGATTAAAAAAGAACGACTTACTAATTCCAGATATCAGCTATTACTTTATGCATTAGGGCACTTCACTGTAGACTGGTACTCAGGAATGCTAAAACCACTGCTTCCTTTGATAATGGTGCAATTTGCGCTTTCTCAAGGCAAAGTTGCAATGATCCCATCAATACTTGGTGTGATTGTTGCATTCACGCAGCCCTTAGGCGCATTGCTTGGAGTACGCTTTGAAGAAAAGCGAATGCAAATAATAAGTATTCTTCTTGCATCGATATTTACACCTCTCATAGGAATCGCAAAAACCGTTCCACTACTCTTTGTATTCCTATCTATTGGAAAGATTGGAAATTCATTTTTTCATCCCAATGGAGCTTCTTCTGTAGGAAAAATTGCATTCAAGCATAATCACACAGCAATGTCACTATTTTCCATAGGCGGAGCATTAGGAGCAGCAGCTGCACCCATAATGACAATATGGTATGTTAAAAAATACGGACTTTATTCAATGCCAGCTCTTGCCAGTTTTGGTATAATTATTGCTCTTATTTTACTTCTATTTATCAAAGAAGCAAAAGAGAGCCCTATTGGTATACCTCAAGCAAAAGACCTGGGTCTAATAAAATCTCTAACCGTTCCAGGAGTAAAAAATCTTGTACTGGTAATAACACTGCGAACCATCACCACTATGGGCATCTCAACGATGATACCACTCTATATACAACAGCTTGGATATGATATTATCTGGGGAAGCTATTTTCTTACAGCAGCAGCATTCTGTGGTATATTTGGCAATTACATAGGAGCGGTACTTGCAGATAAAACTAGCCCCAAACTAATAAATATATTTTCAACAGCTATTGCGCCAATACTTGGCATAACAATGCTTTTAACAAATAACATCTACATAATGCTTGTGTTATACTCAGCTATGACATTTGTGCTGTTTTTTACAATGGGAACAAATATATCTTATATGCAAGAATTTCTTCCTAATCGAAGGAATATAGCCTCCAGTTTAAGCATGGGAATATCATGGGGAAGTGCAAGTATAATTCTTATAGGATTAAGCTTCCTAATCGATATTATAGGATTACACACAGCAATGTTTATTTCCTTAGCCGCTTTGCCTATTGCTACTATAGTATCCCTAAAATTGGTAGACACACACAAAAGAAAAGCTATTGATTAACAAATATTCCTTCCTTTTCGTACTTTGCAATTAATTTCCCTTTTCTGAACACAAGTCTGCCAGGCCTCGTTCTCAGTGCCTCTGATTCATTCTTTGCAAATATAATATTAAAATCCGCTGTATTCCCAACTTTTATACCATAATCATCAAGCCTCATGATCTTTGCCGAGTTAAACGTTATCATATCATAAATAATTTTTGCACCACTGGTAGAATTATATTGAGCTTGATAAGCCATAAGTAAACCATAATCAAGGGGATCTCCAGTACCATATATATGAAAACCATCACATATTGTATCTTGAGCAGTTGCCACATTGACTCCTGCCTCTACAAGCTCTCTTACTCTTGTAATACCTCTTGTCCTTGGTTCAGGGTCAACTCCCATGATAGCTAAAACTTGTGGATTAACACAAACATTGAAATTTGCTAGTTTCAGCAATTCAATAACTTTCTTTGCATGGGCATCATCCTGATAAGCAAGAGAAGTACAATGCCCACCGGTTACTCTTCCCCGGTAACCCTCTTTAATGCTTTTCAATGCAAAATATTCTAATGATTGTGCACAAGGATCTTTGGTCTGATCGATATGCATATCAATGTCTACGTCATACTTTTTAGCAATCTCAAAAACAAAGTCAACATGTTCCCGTGATTCGTCCATCATCCATTCTGCTGCTGGCATACCACCGACAACATCCGCTCCCATATCCATAGCTTTATACATAAGCTCTTCTGTCCCTGGATCCCTAAATATCCCTTCCTGAGCAAATGCAACAAGCTGAACATCAGCAATATCCTTTGTCGCTTCTTTTGCTTTAAGGCAACCTTCAAGCGCCGTCAAACCTCCAATTGTATCAATGTCTACATGGCCTCTTATCTTTGCTGCACCAAATTTGACAGATTCTTTTATTGCTCTCTCTGCCCTTTCCTGTACATCTTCCACAGTATAATTCCTTTTGATATCATGCATTATTTTGATAGATTCCTCAAGAGTTTCCTCTTTGCTGGATCTTCCGTAAGAAGCAGTGTAGGCTTTGTCAATATGAAGATGTGTGTCAACAAAAGTGGGGGTTACAAGATTTCCTTGAGCATCAAAAACTTCATCAGTATTGAGTTTTAATTCTTTTTCAATACTAACTATTTTTCCATTAGACACCAATATATCGACAACTCCTTCTTTATTTCTGAGCTTTGCATCTTTAATTAATAAATTTTTCACAAAAGCCTCCTTAGTAAAAGTTTTTAATTTTAGAATTTGAAAAAAATATATTTTTTATTATACTATTTTCTAAGGTATCACAAAAACTTTATACAATATACAAAATTTTACTTCTTTAAAATAATTGCTGCTAAAAAGGAGGTGAAAAGTAGTTAGTATGTTTATTTTTAAAAACAAATAAACTTTCAAGGAGGATTGCATGAAAAAATTAACAGTACTATTTTTAGTTGTACTAATTGGAATTCTGAGTTTCTCTGTAGGTTGTGCACCAAAAACAGAAGAAACAGAAACACCTGAATTTAAGTTAGCCACGATTTTCCCAGGCTCAATTCAGGATGCCGACTATAATGCTATCGGATTTATAGCATTGCAAAATATTGGGAATGAATATGGTATTAAAACAGCTTACTCTGAAAAAGTTGCGGTACCTGATGCAGAAAGAGTTATGAAAGAGTATATAAATGAAGGATACAACATCGTATGGGTACATGGATCCCAGTTTAATGGGGCAGCATTAAAAATAGGGGATGACTATCCAGATGTCACCTTTGTTATGGAAGTTGATGATGAACCAGCAGAGAAGAAAGCTAACTTCTGGTATATGGACAGAAACTTTTACACTGGATTTTATGTACTTGGTGCTTTAGCAGGTCTAAAAACTGAGACAGGAAATATTGGTTATCTTGGAGGACTTGAGCTTCCTTTCACTCATGCGGAAATCAATGCAGTAAAACAGGGAATTCGTGATGTAGGTTCAGACGCGACACTTCAATACATCTTTGTTGGAGATTTCAATGATTCACTGAAAACAAGACAAGCAGCTGAAGGTCTCATATCAAAAGACATTGATGTTATATTAAGTTCTGTAAACCTTGGAAATTATGGACTCTACAATGCTGTTAAAGAAGCAGGCAAGCCAGTCTATATAACTACAAAATATACCGACAAGAAGATTCAGGCTCCTGATAACTATCTCACATCAGACCTCTTTGATTTCTCTGTTCCTACGAAGGAAATTATAGGCAAAATACTGGACGGAGAAAAAGGTGGCTTCATTAACTTAGATTATGGCAAAGGGAAAGCAAGATATGCTCAATTCCCCATCAGTAATGTATCAGAAGAAATCAATACAAGAATACAACAGATAGCAAATGATGTAGAAGCAGGTAAAATTGATATTGTAAAAAATCTCGCAGAGATCCTCCCATAAGGACAAATTAATTTATTTTTAAGGGCTCCCTTCCGGGAGCCCTTAAAAAATTAAAGGAAACGAAATGGAAAACAAAAACCTCGTTGAATTAAAAAATGTACGAAAAGCTTTTGGGAAAGTTATCGCACTTGACAACGTCACCTTTACAGCAGCAAAAGGAGAAATTCACGGCCTTCTCGGAGAAAACGGTGCTGGAAAATCAACCCTGATGAATATTTTATATGGCCTTTATTCTCCCGATAAAGGAGAAATTTACATAGATGGTAAAAAAGTTCGAATTAGCTCGCCCTTTGATTCCATAAAGCTTGGGATAGGAATGGTTCATCAAATTTCTACATTGGTTCCAGAATTTACTGCAGTTGAAAATATCATCCTCGGTACGCCAGAAGACAAATTTAAACTACCAATTAAAGAAGAGCGGAAAAAAATTAAAAAAATAATGAAAGAACTTGAATTAACTTTTCCTCTTGATGTAAAAACGAAAGAACTCCCAGCAGGGGTAAAACAAAAAATAGAAATTATAAGAGCATTACACAAAAAGGCAAAACTTCTTATTTTAGATGAACCGACAACATCTCTTGTAGAAAGTGAATTTCGGCAATTACTTAAATCCCTAAGAGTCCTTGTAAAAAAAGGGGTGACAGTAATCTTTATAACGCATAAAATAAAAGAAATAATGGAAGCTTGCGACTCAGTTACTGTGCTCAGGAGAGGAAAAGTTCAAGATACAATAAACAAAGAACAAATGACTAAAGAAAAACTAGTAAAGCTTATGTTTATGGAAAAAGACATCAAAGTTACAGAAAGTGCACTACCTAAAGTAGAGCTACCTCCCGCTAAAAGAAGTAAGAAACCCGTATGTGTAGTAAAAAACATTGAAGTAAAAGGCAAAGAAAAAAGCAAAGGGTTAAAAAATATCTCGTTTGAAGTCTATGGAGGAGAAATACTTGGTGTTGCCTCTGTCTCTGGAAATGGCGAAAAAGAGCTTGCTAGCGTTATGATAAATCCGTCCCTCCTAAGTAATGGAGATATCCTTGTGAACGATGAAAGTATCAAACGCTTATCAACACTTTCTGTTTTTAATAAAGGAGTGGCTTATACTCCGGAGGATAGAATCAAAGAAGGAATTCTAAATGACGGGAGTATAAAAGAAAATGTACTTCTTGGCCATCATACAGAAAAAAGATTTTTTAAAAAAAATCTTTTTATCGATTGGGACGAAGCAACAAAAGCAGCCAAAAAAACAATTAAAGATTATAATGTGGCTACGCCTAATGAAGAGCTTGCAATCAGGCGCTTATCTGGTGGTAATATTCAAAAAGTAATTATGGGAAGAGCATTTGTTAACCCAACTAATTTGCTCATAACACATAATCCTACTTCCGGGCTTGATGTTTTAACAGTAGAATTTATATTTAATAAGCTTGTTGAAACCAGAAATAATGGCGGAGCTGTTCTCTGTATAAATGAAGATTTGGATGAATTAATGATAATAAGCGACAGGATAGCTGTTCTACATAATGGAGAACTTAAGGGCATTTTTCAAAGAAGCGAATTTGATAAATATAAAATTGGCCTGTTAATGATAGGAGGTTAGGTATACAAAAAATGAAAAAGAAAAACATAATTCAAAAAGATCTCGGAACAAAACTCCTGAGGAGCTTGTCTGTATATGGATTAGCACTTCTTATTGCTTTTGGCCTTATCTCCATCATTATCGCTCTCCTTGGCTTTAGTGTTCCAGAAGCCTTAAAAACTCTCGTAACCACGTCTTTTAAATCTGCTTTCGGATTCCAGGAGACAATAAAAAAGACAATTCCTCTCATTTTTACAACGTATGCTTTTACGATACCCTTTATGATCAAATTCTTCAATATAGGTGCCTGGGGACAGATGCTTTTCGGAGGAACTGCTGTCGCGGCAGTAGGATTATTAATTGGAAACTTTGGCCTGCCATCTTTTATAATGATTCCTCTGCTGGTAGTTGTTGGAATTTCAGCAGGAGGTCTATGGGGATGGTTTGCAGGCTTTTTAAAAGCTAAATACGATATAAACCCAATTATTTCAACCATTATGCTTAATTTTGTTGCAGTCCTATTCGTAAATTTCATTGCCACCTCTCCAACATTTAAGGACCCGCTGGAAGGACACCCCATTACAAGACCATTGCCAAGTTCTGCAACACTTGGCTTTTTTCATGGAATACCATATTCTATCATTTTTGCCATACTCGCAATAATTTTCGTATATATACTATTAAAAAAGACAAAGCTTGGATATGAAATTACCTCAGTGGGATATAATTTACATTCATCGCAAACTTATGGAATAAACTTTCAAAAAACAATTATGCTCACTTTCCTTCTAGGAGGAGCCCTTGCAGGATTAGGGGGAGCACTTGAAGTGATGAATATTCATGGAAAACTTATAGAAGGCTTTGCTAAAACAAGTGGAGCTCAGTATGGAGTATTCGGAATTTTAACCAGTCTGGTAGTCGCAGGAAGCCCAACAGGTGTTCCAATAGCAGCCTTTTTTATGGCAGTGCTTCTAGTTGGTGCCGATGCGCTTCAAAGAACTATGCAAATCCCAGTAGAAATGGTATTTCTTAGCCAGGCATTAATTGTCTTGTTAATTGTTATTATAAGAAAAAAATTTGAACCAAACGGAGGTAAATAATGACATTTATAACCTCTTTTATATCTCAAACAATGGTATACGCAACGGTTTACACCCTGACAAGCCTTGGAATTATACTTGGAGGAAGGACAGGAATCTTTAATATTTCTGCTGAAGGTATTCTGCTTGCTTCAGCATCTACTGGATTTGTAACTGCCTATCTCACAGGTAATTGGCTAATAGGATTTATTGCGGGAGCTCTTATAGGTGCAGCATTTGGTTTTATACTGGCGTTTACTCATGAAACCTTTAAGGTTAATCAATTTATACTTGGTATAATTCTTGTCATCTTTGGTTCCGGGCTTTCTGATTTATTGTATAAAATTATTGTTGGAGTAAGATTATCTGCCCCTCAAGCTCCACATGTCCCAACTGTAACTATACCTTTCTTGTCTAAAATCCCTGTCATTTCAGGCATTTTAAACCAAGATGTTATCGTTTACTTTATGTATTTTGCGGTTATTATTTCATATTGGTTTTATTATAAAACCAAAATCGGTCTTGAAACAAAGGCAATTGGAGAAAATCCAAAAGCAGCTGATGTTGTCGGGGTAAACGTAAAAAGAAGAAGGTATCTTGCAACAATTATTGGTTCAGCTTTAATAGGTGTTGCGGGAGCATATCTTCCAATCGCAATAACGGGTACATACTCTCCGGATATTTCGGCAGGTAGAGGATTTATGGCAATTGGAATTGCAATATTTGCAAGCTGGAAACCACAAAGAGCAATATTGGGAGGATTTTTATTCGCAGGTATTGAAGTTATAGCATTCCAATTAGAATTAATATCCGCCAATATTCCTTATCAATTTTTCCTTATGCTTCCGTTTGTTTCTGTTCTCATTATCATGATGATATTCAAAAAACAGATAGAATTTCCAGCATCTGTTGGAAAACCATACAGCAGAGAATAATCTTTTATTTACTACACGCCTAAAAAAGACTCATCCTATAAAAATTATGAGAGATGAGTCTTTTTATATTTTAATTCTATCAGGCCATGCCTTTCTCATTGCAACAGACCAGACCTTATTAATGTAGTTTAAAACAAAGTAGTTCTGCATAAGATGCAGCCAAAAAGCCCCTCTCTCTGTTAAAGAAAATTGATTTGTTTCTTCTCTGCACAATCCCAAAACCTTAGACAGCCATAAAAGTCGGTAGATTTTTTTATCCTCTTCGCCAAATAATTCTTTGAAATGTTTTTTAGGAACATACGTATCATACAATCGCCAGTACAGCCAATAATATCTGAATAATTTCGTACCTACATCCATCTTCAATGCTACTGGCAATTTTCCACTTGAAAGTGTTTTTATGTACTCTCCAACCGAAAACGTATTGAAGTAAAAGGCACTTGAAACAAACGAACCAGCTCCGGCACCAAGACCAATATAACACCCCCTTGTAACTGAAGAATAACGTGGGGTATTACCTTTTTTAAAACCCCAGACAGATACACGCTGAAAACCGCTATCAAGACAGAACTGATGTATTGTCTTGTACATCTTCCTTCTCGTAAATATATCTGGCATTTTAATTTTTTTTAGTTTCAAATATTTCCCTGCCGCAGAATATGGAAAAGTAAATAAAGGATAAAGAGTGACCTGGTCCACTCCTAAACTAAATGATTTTCTAAGATCATTAATCACATCACTAATGTTTTGCCCAGGTAAGGCAAACATCAAATCAAAGTTAACTGATTTAAAATGAGACGAGAGAGCAAGTGTTGCCGCTTTAGGTAAGATGCTTGCTTCATAGCTTCTCCCAAGAAAAGTAAGACACTTATCATTAAAACTCTGCACCCCAAGACTCAAAAGAGTTACGCCATATCTTTTTAATTTATTTATCACCTCTTCATTTATATCGTCTGGATTAGTTTCGATAGCAATATCGCCTGTCAAAATAAAGCATTCTCTTATCTTTTTTAAGATTACCGCCAGCTCATCAATAAGGTTTGTCGGAGTACCGCCACCTATGTATATGGAAGATATTTCAATTTTTCCCAACCTCTTATAATACTGTTCAATTTCGTTGAGCATAGCATTTACATATGATTTTATCAATTTTTTATCGTATTTTACTTTATTATAAGGACAGTAAGGGCACATATTCTTACAAAACGGAATATGAATATACAAATCGATTTTGTCTATCCTGGGAAGATCAATACTATCTATGTGTTTGAACACGAATTCTTGCTCTGTCCCAATCAAATACCGACGAACTCGTCCTGTTATAGCTTCTATTAGCATATCTAAATTTTTATCCCCTCCCAAAATCTATCTCACCGCCAATACTATATTCCTATGTTCTATTATAAAATAAAACGGCAATAGAAAAACTACGACCTGTTTGAATTGAAAAAATCACCTATAAGACTAAAATGATTAAGATAGCAAAAAATCTCAATCTGCCAAAAATATGGAGGGCAAAATGAAATACAACTTTGACAAAATCATCGATAGAAAAGACACCGGTTCCTGGAAATGGGACACCACAGAACTTATATTTGGAAGTGATGATGTCCTTCCTATGTGGGTTGCAGACATGGATTTCCCTGTTGCAAAACCAATTATCGATGCATTAAAAAAGAGAATTGATCATGGAATTTTTGGTTACACAATGCCCTGGGATTCGCTCATAAGTGCAGTTGTCGATCGAGTACAACAAAAATACAACTGGAAGATAGATCCAGAGTGGATCGTATTTACTCCAGGCGTTATTCCAGCAATATACAGCGCAATCAAGGCCTTTACCCACCCGGGAGATGATGTAATACTCCAGGGTCCTGTTTATTATCCTTTTAGGGATGCAATAAGAGATAATGGATGCAATATTCTAAATAATCAATTGAAACTCATCAATAATCATTATAAAATGGACTTTGAAGATCTTAAAAAAAAGTTTGCTCCTCGTCCTGAAATGATACCTGCACCACCCCGTACAAGATTGATGGTACTCTGCAATCCTCATAACCCGGTCGGCAGAGTGTGGAACAAAAAAGAGCTAAAAAAAGCAGGAGAAATTGCCTTGAAACACAATGCCATTGTAATCTCCGATGAAATACATTGCGAGTTGATGTTTAAGGGATATAAGCACACGCCATTTGCAGCAATTTCAAAAGAGTTTGAGCAACATTCTATTACCTGTATGGCGCCCAGTAAAACATTTAATTTGGCAGGACTTGAAGCATCATCCATCATCATACCAAATGAGAATCTGCGCAATAGATTCAACATCGCAAAAGAAGGAATCACGCCAAATACAAATCTTTTAGGTCTTGTGGCGCTTGAAGCAGCATATCGACATGGTGACGAGTGGCTTTTACAACTGCTTGATTATTTGCAAAATAATTTAGAATTCTTGTTGAAATACTTTAAGGAAAAAATTCCACAGGTTAAAGCAATAAAACCTGAAGGAACATATCTTGTATGGTTGGATTTTCGAAAATTAGGTATGGACAATGAGAAACTCAGTGCATTCCTGAGAAAAAAAGCTAAAGTTGGACTTGATGATGGATACTTATTTGGCCCAAGCGGTTCAGGATTTGAGAGAATTAATATTGCCTGCCCCAGAAGCACATTGAGAGAGGGTTTGAAAAGGATAGAAAAAGCTGTAAATAGTTAATAGATTTATTTATCAAGTTCTTTGGTAATAGTACTTAACCATTCCATAATTTTTATATCTTGAGGACATTTTTCTTCACATTCTCCACACTGAATACACGATGCAGCACTGCTTCCATTTTCTTTCATTGAGGCAAACCACTGCTTAACGCGAGGTATTTTATTGTACATCTTCCCCATATTATAAATCATAAAATTGTGAGGAATATTTACTCCATTAGGGCAGGGCATGCAGTATCTACAATCAGTACACGAAATCGGTTGAATCTCCCGATATTTATCGCGAACGCGTGCAACTATATCTAATTCGTCTTGCGTAAATTTATCAGCTCTTGCCAGGTCAGCACTTTCAACGTTTTCTATCACCTGCTGCATATTGCTCATGCCACTAAGCACAACAGATACTTCAGGTTTATCCCACACCCATTGAAGTGCCCATTCTGCTGGAGTTCTTTTGTGTGTTGCCTCATCCCAGATACTATTAATTATTTCAGGAGGATTTGTAAGATTTCCCCCAAGGATAGGCTCCATAACAATTATCCCCAATCCTTTTGAAAATGCGTACTTTAATCCTTTGGTGCCAGCCTGAAACTCCTCGTTCATATAATTGTACTGCACCTGGCAAAACTCCCACCTATCATAATCATCTATGATTTTTACAAAAACATCGTAAGAATCATGAAAAGAAAAGCCAATATGCCTAATTCTTCCTTTAGCTTTTTCTATCTCGATCCACTTGATGACGTCTAAATTAACAATCTTTTCCCATCGCTCTTTATTAAGCGCATGCATTAGATAAAAATCAATATAATCCGTCTCAAGCCTTTCGAGCTGCTCGTTGAAAAAACGGTCAAAATCTTCATAGCTTTCTACAAGCCAGACAGGCATTTTTGTAGCAAGGGTTACTCGATTTCTATAACCATCTTTTAAAGCTCTGCCTACAAAATTTTCACCTTTACCTTTGTGGTATGGATATGCTGTATCTATATAATTAACTCCACTATCTATAGCATACCGCAACATCTCAGTTGCCTGAGGTTCATCTATCTGTGAATTATCGTCTCCTATTGTTGGAAACCGCATACAGCCAAAGCCAAGCACTGATACTTTTACCCCTGCTTTCCCAAGCCTACGATATCGCATTTTTTCCCCTACCTTTTTCAAAAATTTGTTCTTTGCTTCATCAGTCTTAAATGCCATTTTTATCAATAGCTGACCGTTACACAATTATAGCAATTAAAGATATTATTCCCAAAAGTTAGATAGTACGAAGATCATCCTTAATATCATCAAGTGTCACCTTTGCATCAGGTACCATTTCAAAAAAATTGTTCAACGTTTTGCAGGGATATTCATTGCAATAAGCACAATTAACAAGATGGTGTTCCTTACAACATTTCCGAATCGGACACTCCATACAATGACTAAAATGCCGTCCATCTTCAGATATACATCCATCACAGTTAATATCCTCCGGCTTGATTTCTGCCTTGAAGTCCTCGGACCACTGTTTGGCAACTTCAACTCTTTTAGAATCATCATCTGCCTGAGTTGCCTGAAATGCCGGGCATTCACTGCAAATGATCCCACAATAGCCAATTTGTTTAGCCATCTTTTCCCTCCTTAAAAGAGTTTTTATACTCCATTATAATGATACCAATATATTCACTTTGTCAAAATAGAAAATAATCAAATTGCAAGGGATACAAAATATAGTCGAAGGCATTTTGTCATTGCATCTTCTTTAAGTATGTGAAGATTGAAAACTATAAACAATCGAAGGCACTATCGGACGATACCCTATTTTTTTGTAAATACTATTAGATGTAGGATTTGAAAGATCCGTATAAAGGCTACAGAATTTGTAACCCTTGCTAAGCAATAATTTACTCAATGAAGAAACACAAGAGGTGGCATATCCTTTCTTTTGAAACTGCAAAGGCGTATAAACAGCACTTATAACAATTCCGTTTTTCGTAGGCCTGGCTTTCGAAACCATAGATACAGGAATCTTGTCTTCCCATAAAAATACATAAGATTCCTTAATGGCGAGTTCTGCTTTTCTTCGTGCTTCAGCAAGACTCACTGTTTCCAGTGTAACCTCAGAAAATTCGAATAGCCACTCTGCCACAAGGTCAATATCTTTTTGCCCCGCAAGGATTAATCTCCCGGGACTCAGCTCAATTTCATTTACTTCATCCAGTCTGTATATCATCTGCTCCATTTTAACAATCGGTATATAACCTGTTGCCTGAGCCCATGAAAACGCAAATTTTGTTGCCATTTCGCGTGGGCCGATAACCCCGGGAACCAAAATCTCTTTTTTTCTCAGGAACAAAATAGACTGATCTATTGCCGCATCCAGATTATTTCCTTCCCCGTAAATAATCATATTGTGAGGTGGAGTCATTATCATTACAAATACGATGTCTTGCCTGTGCTTAACTAGAGCAAAGAATGGTTCAGGTTTTTGCTCAGTTAATTTTGATTCTTTTTGAAGCTCAAAAAGAATTCCTAATGGTAAGTTATTGACTGCTTCATTTCTTTCAAGAAAAGTTTCAACACTTTGAATAAATTCTCTTACATCATAATATCGTTGAACATGCATTTATTACCCCTCCAAGGTACACAACATATATCTGCCTTAAAAAGTCTATTAAAACATCATTCCAATGCAAAGATATACTTAAACATATCCTGCACATTTGCAGTTTCATTTTTTCTTACAAAAATTTTTATCTTTGTTCTTACAATATTTTATTATACAAACTATTTTTTATAGTGTCAACAAATACACAAGCCGCATAAAACAGTTCTTTAATATAAATCTTATTAAAGTTATAAAATGTTTAAATGACATTGAACATTAAGAAATTTTTTTGGATTTAATGCTAACAAGCTTATATAAAAACTGGGACTTCTGTAATGTCACACCGGTGCCAGGCACCAGTGTGACATTAGATAATCATATTTTACTGAGTTGATTGCCGTTAATCTGAAAAATTAGAAATCCATCCC
>Ga0164313_10002937_pt1 | contig 15187 bp, 3 predicted proteins | sample GuaBasSedimGuay4_FD_113735 | JGI IMG/M metagenome (GOLD analysis project Ga0164313, IMG submission 113735) | Subseafloor sediment microbial communities from Guaymas Basin, Gulf of California, Mexico - Guay4, Core 4569-4, 0-3 cm | ecosystem: Environmental > Aquatic > Marine > Hydrothermal vents >... | reverse complement strand
GGATCGGGCTTAGGATCGGGCTTAGGATCGGGCTTAGGATCGGGCTTAGGATCGGGCTTAGGATCGGGCTTAGGATCGGGCTTAGGATCGGGCTTAGGATCGGCGCCAAATAGTTCTAACTGCTTAGGATCGGCACCAAATAGTTCTAGCTGCTTAGCGTCTGACGTAGCTTCTTGCTCAGTATCTATTGCAACTTCTTGTGTTTTAGATTTACCAGCGCCCTTATTACCCATACCAGCAAATTCCAACTGCTTAGCGCTTTCTACACCAAAGAAGTCTAACTGCTTGGGTTCTCTTACTAACTCTAGCAATCTTTTCTCCCAGCCTTTATCTGCCATATTAACGACAGGTATGTTCTTATACTTAGCAACTACAACTGCTTCTGAGGGTTCAGCTGTCCCATTAGGGTCATATGTTATTAGAAAGTCTATAGGCTTTTTAGGGTTTTTAGCTACGATAGGACCAAACTCAGATGCATTCTTACTCTTACTGTATAGCTTATTCCCTGGCATAGCCTTTATGCCACGGGCTTTAAGTTTATCCTTAATCTCTTGCATCGACTTTCGTACAGTAGCAGGTACATTACCTTTGCTACTAGCAGTCACGTCAAATGCGAAAGTGTTACTTGGGTTCTTAGGGTCATACTTAGGTAGCGCGTCTATCTCAGCCAGTGACGTGGTATTCACGTCAGGAACTCGCTCAAACAGCATCTGCCACGATCCGTCTTTTACAGTACGTTCTGGACGCTTATCTCCGTACGAGCGGTTGTACGTACCTCGTGATCTAGCATTAGGTGTCCAACCCTCAGCCTTTGACCACTCAGTCCATGAGACGCCAAAGCTAGGACCAACTTGCCTATGAGCCGTTACACGGTATTTACCAGGAACTCCTTTAACAGAGAAGGTGTCACCCACAGGTAAGAACGCTTTTTGGCTCCTTGTTGTGGCTGTCCTAGCTCCACTAGGTAGCAAATCGGCTATTTTCTTAGCATTAGGTACTAACTTACGAGCAGCAGCAGTAATAGCCATGCCTTTAACACCTATACGGTAGTGCATAGGGAAGTCGTCTTTATGCACGGGTTTAGCATTTTCTTCGGCTAAGTCCTTAGCCGCTTGGTCTTGGAACTTATCAGACTGCGCTTTATCAGTGGGTTTATACCAAGCTACGACATCATTGTGCGGCTTACTCTCGTAGCTAGAGTAATTAGCTTCTAGTAAGGCGCTATCTACGCGCGCGCGCTCCTTAGAGACAAGAACAGTAGCACCTGCGTCCATAGCTTTCTTAGCCTGCGCTACGGTCTTAGCGAAATCCGTTTTGCTAGGCATCTTAGGTAAGCTAACAAATACAACGTCGTCTTTAGAGTAACTGCTAGGTACACCACTCTTTGTAAGCCTAAACTTACGAGCCGCTGACTTTATAGCTTTTACGTAGCTAGACCGACCATTAGCAATAACAGCAGTCGCTAGGCTAGCACGGTAGCGGTCTGAAGCTGAGAAACTTTTAGGTAAAACAAAACCGGTAAGTGGCTTAGCTGATTTAGAAGATAGTGACTTAGGCGCAGGTAGTGAGATAGCTTCGCTATTGGACTTACGCCAAACCACAGAACCATCTTGTTGCTCATTATATTGGCTGACGTAGTCACTGCCTGCTAGGGCTTCGCTAAAAGCTGGATTTTCGCTAGAAGCTAGTATTACCGCTCCATCGTCCATAGCTTGCTTCGCTAGTGACAGTACCTTGGCTAAATCCTTTTTACTAGGCTTCTTAGATAGCCCAACAAAAACTAAGTCACCTTCACTGAAAGAGGCTGTTTTTGGCGTAGCTTTTTGTATACCACTAGCTTTAGCCGTAGCAGATATAGTCTCTACGCGCTTAGACCGACCATAAGCGATAAGGTCGGTAGCTACGCTTGCGTGATACTTATCTACGGTAGAAAAGCTATCGGGTAAATAGAAACCGCTAATCGTAGAGTCTGAGTCTGAGTCCGAAATGGATAAATAACTAGGATTCTTAGCTACGTCATTAAGCAATTTCTTAAGTGCAGGACTAAAGTTCTTGGTTTCATTGACAGTGCGAGTAGATAAGTTAATACGTTTGCCAGTATCTTGTAGTTCTTCTAGCTGCTCAGATAGTAAGTGAGGGTCAGTAGAAGGCGTCACGACTGCGTGGTCAGAGTATATGTCAGATGCACTTATAGGATCACTAGAATACGTGATATAAGTATCTACAGAAAAGTCCTCTTTCTTAGAGGGCAAGCCAGCTTTATCTAGCGCTTTATCTAGCGCTTCTTTGTGTTGATCAGGCACGTAGTCACCAAAGACAACTTCACTACCTTCACGTCCTTTCTTCTTACCAGCCACACGCTGCTCAGTTGACCCAAACTGACTAAACGGGTCTATACGCTGCTTCTTAGTCCAAGCCTCGAAGGCTCTTGTGTGGTCGTCTATGGCAGAGTCTAAGACAGTGTTAGCGTCATCTATATATTTTTGTAGCTCAACGAGAGGAGCCGCTTCGCCAGACTGCTCAAACTTTTCTATATCTAGGTCAGTAGGGGCTTTACCTTTAGTGACCTTCTTTAGCCCAGCGTCATAAGCTTTGTTGTACTTACTCTTAGCGGTATACATCTTAATGCGCGACTCTTCCAGGAAGTCTAGTGTCTCAGCAGCATATTCGCCTTTCTCAAACTTCTGCATCTGCTCAGCGACTGCGTTGTCAGTCATCTTAGAACCTGCTCCGCCTTTACCATACCGCATAGTTCCTTCTTCTTGAGCGGTATGCGCTTTATCAAAGGCTCTAGTGTCCGTGCTATCAGTCTCGCCACCTTGATCACCAACACTATCTTGGTTAGTAGCTTCGTCTGCGTCAAACATACCTTCAGACATCTGTCTGTCTCTTATAAAGGAGGCGTCATCGTAGTCATTATCGACGGTTCCGTCATCTATTTCTTGGTATAACTTTTCTAGGTAGGCGCTGTCTTTAGCTCTAAGTGCCTTAGCGTTAGCCTCTAGATTAGTGACTGCCTCTTTCACTTCTGTATCTGAGGTCTTGCTCTGATTAGCAATAGCACGCTCTATCTTGCTATCTATCTTGTCTATGGCTTTGTTATTGTCAGCTCTAGCACCTGTGTACTTAGTCCATTCTGCGTAGTCTGCTACGCCTTGTTTGAACTTAGCATCTGTCATACCTTCGGGCTTACTGGCTAAATTACCAGAGGCTAGAGCTGACTCAGGCGCACCTTCATAATTACTGTAGATGTCCCAGTCGTCATAGCGCTTCCAATCGTTTTTGATTAGATCAGTATGAATGGTTTTCTCTTTTTGCATCTCACTAATACGAGCGTCATCAGATTGCAGCTTAGCAGCTTCTTTTTCCTTGTTAGAAAAGGCTAACTGCGAGTTAGCCGTATCGAAGTTACGAAACGAGTAGCCTTCAGGTGTCGTGTCCCACTTGTACTGCACACCAAGCTCAGACATCATGTTCTTAACTTTTTGTTCTTTTATTGAAGCAAAATCACTAGCGGGTAGCGCTCTCTCTAAGTCCATATAAGGAGCGAACTTATCTATCGCAGCGCGATACGACTGTATCCCAGCGCCACTACTCTTGTTAGCAATAACATCAAGCTCTTTCGCTAAGTCAACCACAAAAGAGCCATCTGACCTAGCTATCATAGGGTCACCTTTGTAGTCAGTTAATGGCTTGCCTGCTTTATTAGGGTAGACCTTAACACCGTCTTTAGTAACCAGAGTTCTAGGAGCGCGCAGCTTAGTACGGCTACTAGCTATCGTAGGATCAGCCTGAATAGCGTTTCTAACAAGATACTCGTCCGACAAAGATTCTTTCATATCAATAAACGGGAACCACTTCGCTGCTACAACTGCGGGACTATCTTTCTGTAGCTCTGCGAACAAGTCAACGGTACCTTCTCGGATAGTCGCTTGTTCATCGGCGTTACCGCTAATACGCGCTATTTGTGCTTCATCTAAGTCTTTACTAAGGGGTAAAGACCCTTCACGGTTTTTACCTATGTCAAATAGCTTATCGACTAAGTAACTGTAATTACCAGAATTCTTATAGTCGAGCTCCACGTTACCGTCACTAGCAGACTTAGGCATTCTACCTTCGCGCTGTCTTAGCACATGCTCCATGTCAGCAACGTCAGTACGGTCTTTAGAGTAGGAAGGTATGTTATGAACATCAATGTCACCAAGATACTGGCTAAGCACAGAGTCAACGGCTTTATTGTCTTGGTCACTACTCCAGCCTTCTGCTCGGTCTATGCGCTTACGAACCTTGTTTACAGCGCTAACAACATTAAGCTGCTTACCATTCTTTAATGGCACGAACCCGCTGCTCATTTTAGAGTTATCTAACTTAGGATTATTACTGAAGAAGTAAGGCTCCTCAACAGCTTGCTTATCTTGGTAGTCAAGGTCTGTGCTACCCGCACCTACCGCTTCATCAAGAGGCGTAGATACCATAGACTTAAAATGTGCTAGAACGGCTTCTGGGTTTTTACCATTGTCGTAGACATCGTACAAGCGTCTGTTAAACGGGCTATCATGATCTGCTCGTTCTTTGCGCTTAGTGATAATGTCTAGGGCAGTTTCTTGTACGCGCTTATCTATGCGCTCTTGGATCTCACCGCCTGCTCCGTCCTCGCTAATAACTTCTGTACCTAGCTTAGGGAGCCCTTTGTCGTCGTACTCTATGTCTGTCTGGCGTGACTTAGCTGCGTCATAGCCTCCTGCATCCACATTAAAGCGTCGCGTGGTATCCTTAGTAATACTTTCTATTAATGGGCGGTACTCGTAGCTTCGATCACGAGAAGTACGATACTGAGCTATACGGTCATCATCGGCAGCGCGATGCTTGTCTTCTACAGGGATACCTGCTTGTTCTACTTGGTCTAGGTCAACCATGTAGTCGAGCTCGTCTTTCCACTTAGACCCGACACCAAAGTAGCGGTTACGATACTCAACTGGCGCGCCTTTTGCTTCTAACTCAGCAGGATCTCCTGCCGCTTCTTCGAGACTCGCTTTTTTGCTTGCCAGTACACGCTCGTCGTAGTTAGTTGCGCCACTAGGACCAGTGACAGTCTCTTCGTCATAGACGTAGTTCTGGTTTATAAGAGACTGCCTGTTAGCTTCATTAGCAGCACGGGCTTGCGTATCAGCACGGGCTTGCGTATCAGCAGCTTGCTGGTCAAGGTTCTCCTTTTCAGCGCGAGCGAATATCTCTGACCGAGTATTTAAGTAGTGCAGCTTGTATGCATCTTCCATCTGAGTCTCAGACTCAGTATCTAAAGCACGAACACGCATATCACTAAGTACGGCTTGGTCTTCGTCTGTTAGCCTATCTGCACTTTTATTGTAAGCAAGTTGGTCTATAGGGTTAGAGAAGTACCCCATCGCTTCGCCTTCAGCACGGTTCTGAGTGTCTAGTATCTCACTCTCCTCCACAGAAGATAGCCCGTTATCAGCAGATACTTGCTTTATAGCGTCTAGCTGCTCAGGATAAGCCCAGCCGTTGCGAGCTATCTGGTTGCGGATCGAGTCTAAGTCTGTTGCACTTGACTGACCTGCTTGCGTGCGGGCTTGCTCTTGCTGCTCTTGCTGCTCTTGCTCTTGACCTCTCTGTGGGAGTACTGAGCTGACTACTTGACCTGCTCCACCCATCGCGCTGCCAACTACTGCGCCTGCGACAGCTTCGTTAAGTCGGTTGCTCCAGTAGTTCTCGTCGTTCTTGTACGTGATGTCAGCAGCGTAGTCTGAGACTGCTCCTTGAGTTGCTTCTACTGCGCCTTCTTGCGCAGCAGTCGCCGCTACTGCCTTAGCTAACGACCCACCACCTAAACCTCTTGCTACCTTGACGAACTTAGCAACAGGTAAGTATTCTAGCGCAGTGTTAAAAACGGTCGCTCCAGCAATCGCCGTCGGGTCCCACATACCTTTAGCTTCTTGCTTTTTATAGGTTTCACCAGCGTGCATTGGAGCGGTAGACCCAATAGCAGCGATTGTGCCACCCACAGAGGCAGCTACACCAACAGTACTGGCTACAGCAGCACCAACTACACCTGCACCAAGCATACCGATTATCTGAGGAGCCGTATCAACGAGCATATTAGAAGCATACTGTATCGCGCTCTTAGCGTCGTGAATGGCTTCTACTCTAGTCGGACCTACGTGCACGTACTTATCAGCTTCGCGCAAGTTCTCTTCTGCCTGCTGCCTAGACCACTCTTGTAAGTCGTCAGCGCCAAGCATCTTAGCACCCGCTTCTAAGCCTGAGTACATCGTAGACTGAGTACGGTCTACTGCCGCACCAAACTGGCTAGGTGCTTCAGGCGCAGAAGGGTCGTATCCTGCACCCACAGGAGCAGGTAGCGCAGGAATAGGAGCGACTGGAGCAGCCTGAGGGCTGTCATAGATAGAAGGGTCGTAGTTAGGGTCGTAGTTAGGGTCGTAGTTAGGGTCGAAAGGCACAGGCTGTTCCTCTTTATTGGGTGCGTTGAAGCTAGACTAGATAGTCTAGACAGTTTAGCACACCCACAGAGGTCTAGCTATAACAAGAGCTACTGGTTCTTACCTGCCCACGAAGCTCGGTAAGTAGCGGCTTTATTAAAAGTATCGTCATCGACTTCTTCGCGACGAGGATTATAGTGCGGAAAAGCTTGCGTCGCAGTGGCTTTATCGTACTTATCATTCAGAGTGTAGCTTATACCACTAGGCAAGCGCATCGCACTGTTACCTCGATCATAGTATGCCGTACCTTGCCGCATAGCCTCCGTGTTACCAGCCGTTGTGCCTTTCATCCAGTCGCCTGGACTCATAGAAGGTAGACCACTAGCATATCGGTCATAGACGTTCATTTCGTCCTGATCCATGCGGTTAGCTAGAAATTCTCTGGCTCTGTTAATATCCATATCTCGTTCATTGCTACTACCTACATCACCACGGCTAAGCTGCAAGCTACTAGCGACAGACCGTGGTGTGTTAGGTGCTTCCCTGAGAGAGTTTTTGTAGGCTAGCACACTCTTTTCTTTAGCTTTGAACTTAGCTACCTCAAGCGCTTTGTTCGCGTCTGCTGCGTCCTTAATTGCTAGCGCTTTTACTTTGTTATGGTCTAGACTTAGCTGCGCCTTGTCTTTAGGCGTTAACTTAGCCATCTCACCTTTACTCAGACCACTACCTCTTAAGTAGTCAGGTGTGTTCTTGTACTCTACTGCTTGAGCTAAGTCACTATAGACGCGCTTAACTCTTGCCTCTTGTGACTCTTCTTCAGGCGTGTACTGGTAACCCGTATCAGGACGACCTACTTGCATAGGCGTATCACCGAACGAGGCTAAACCAGGCGTATTGCTTGAGTAAACAGGGCGGTTAATACCGTGACTGTCGTAGTTAGTCTTAGAAGCGTTAAACTTATTTTGCTGAGCTTGTTGAGCTGCTTGCTGAGCTTGTTGAGCTTGTTGAGCTGCTTGCTGAGCTTGTTGAGCTTGTCGTTTCTGCTTAGCCTCATTTCGACGAGCCGTTCGCTCCACTGCTGCATCTTCGTTAATAGAGGCTATAGGGTCTTTAGTGACGTCACCTTCCACGCCTGGAGCAACGGTCTTAGACTCTAAGGCTTTAGTCCGATCTGACTTGTAAGGTGCGTCATACCCTAGTGGACGGCTACCTCGCGCTTCGTTGTCCCTTACTGTGGAAGTCCACGACTGGTTATCGGACCAGTCGAGCTTATTCGCGCGATAGTCGAACTTATCCATAGGAATACCGACTTCGTTAATAAGCAAGTCAGTACCTACTTCACGAACTTTCATAGCTAGATTGCCAAAACCTTTAGCAGAAGGCACGACAAAGTCTTCAGTGAGCTTGCCGGCTGTATTAACGACGTTCTCGTACCAAGGCACACCCTCTTCAGTAGCGACGGCTTGGTAGTTATGTGCGCCTTGCTTAGCCGCGTCGTATAAGTTGTCGTAGGTCTGAGGGTTATATACGGTATCTGCAGTAGCGTACTCGGCATTTTTAAGGACATCATAGCGGTTTAAGTCGCTGTTATAGTAGTCCTCAAGGGCGTCTATACCCTCAGTCGCTAAACCAGCAATGTCACCAATAGCAAGCGGTCCACCGACATATCTTAGAGCAGGCTTTATGACAGGCGCGGCAAGCGCAGTCGCTACACCAGCACCTCCACCTACGACAGTACCTATGCCTCGACCAAGACCTTTACCAACAGAGCCAAGTGCTCTGCCTGTACTGTCTCTAGCAGTGTGCATCGCGTCTCTAGTGCCTTGGTTAGCGCGATCGTAAGTACTAGGTTGTCTGGTGTCAGCTGGATCACCCTGGTTAGCTTGGTTAGCTGCCTCTACCTCAACTCTAGCTTTTTCAACTTGCTCTGGTGAGACAGTAGACTTAGCTGCAGGATTAGCTGCAGGATTAGCTGCAGGAGCAGGATTACCTGCAGGCTTAGCTGCAGGAAGCCCGTCAGGGTTCTGTGGATCGACAATAGGCTTAGCTGCAGGATTAGCTGCAGGAAGCCCGTCAGGGTTCTGTGGATCGACAATAGGATTAGCTGCAGGAGCAGGATTACCTGCTATACGATCACTTAAAAACCCTTTTACTTGGTCATATAAGCTACTTGCTGTATTAGCAGCTTCAGCCGCTATTTTAGGTGCGCCACCAGCTACTTTGACGCCATCAGCTGCTAGTTTAGCAGTTAGCTTAGCCGCTGGGCTGTTAGCAATAAGCACACCCGCTTCTAACCCAGCACTTGCTGCATCTAAAGCGCCTTTTATAGCGACACCGAACTTATTAGGTCCAGGTTCGTAGGAAGTATGCTTGTATCTATCAACGATAAACTCAGCTTCTTTTAGTGCACGGTCAGCAGCTAAACCGCCACTTCTTAATGAGTTGTAAACTGACTTAGCTGCGCCTGTTAAAGCATTTTTAGCGCTAGTACCTATCTCACCAACGGTCTTGATGGCTTCATTTGCAGCTCCACCAAGGCTGTCAACAGCGTCTATCTTAGCACCAAAGGTCTTTTTAGCGCGCTCAGCGAGTTCTACGGCATCGTCACCCGCATTTTCGTAGCTACTAGCCTTAGTGTAAGCAGCTTTTAGGCTTGCCTCTTTACTAGATATAAAGCTTTCTATCGTCTTTCGCTTAGCATCAAACTCCGCGGTGTTAGGTACGTCCGCTAGGTCTTTTTTAGCGGCTGCTAACTGACCTCTGTCCGCTGTCACCTTCTCTTGAATATCTGAGTCGTACTGGCTAAAGTCTAAGTCTTCAAACTCACGTGCTTTATTAACTTGGCGACTTAACGCCGTATTACCTTGGGTATTAAGAGCCATATCATCCACACGAGAGCTCTTTACCTTAGCTTGCTCATCGCGCTTGTCTTGTATAACTCTACTTTGTTCGTCAAGCCCTTCTATGTAGCTAGGAGGTGTGAACTTTGGTGCAGGGCGACCTGTACCTTCTACACCTGCTACTCGCTTAGCCGAAGGCTGCTTTAATTCTTGCTCTATACGAGCTTTTCTTTTTTCAGCCCGCTTTAGTACCTTAGTAAGCGTCGCTATCTTCTTTTTAGCGGCATGCTTTCCACCATTCGTTACTGCGCCATCTCTAGCTACGATAGCCTGCGCTATCTTAGCTTTCGCAGCGGCTATCGTTTTGTCAGCAGCCACTGTGCCCTTGTGTCTTATCACAGGCTTGCTTTTTTTGTCAGCAGCTTTCTGCGCTTTCTCTGTTTTCTTAGAACGCGTAATCAAGTTCTCAGCACTATCATACATAGAGAAGGCACCAAGGCTATTGTCTCTAACTCCAACAGTGAGTCTATCTTTTAAATCTTGGGCTGCCATCTTATTCGTAGCGATTTGCGCTCTAGCTCGATCAACTAGCGCATCTTGCTTAGCTTGACCTGGCAAGTCGTCAAAAAGAGCAGCCTTCTGCTTAGCTTCGGCGGTATTCTCAGCCAAAGCTTGAGTGCCTAGCTCACTAAAAGGGATGTCCTGCTTAGTGCTAGCGGGCTTGGGTGTGAGTTGCGCAGCTATCCGCTTTCTGTAGGAGTTAGCGGTCTTAGCCGTTATGAGCCCGTCTTTTTTAAGGCGGCTAATTGCATCAGCCTTAGCATTTGCGTCTTTATACGGAGCAAGCATAGCTTCTAGCTCAGCAGTTGTTAGTTTTTTAATAGCCATTACACGACCCTTTGGTTAGACGTATTATTACGATGCAGAACTAAAACCACCACGACTAAAAGAAGAACCGCCACCAGTACCTAAGCGACTCAGCCGGTTAGAACCTGATCCAGCTCTACCGCCGCCTGTGCTGCTAGACGAGCGTAATCCAGCTCTACCGCCGCCTGGGCTACTAGAAAAGCTAGGGCGAGTATCGTTTCTAGCGCTTCTAGCACTCGCGCGAGAAGAGTTAGCCTTGAACTGGTTAGTGTCAGCACCCATACGGGCTGTCTCGGCACCATACTGGTTAGTGCCAGCACCCATACGGTCAGTCATAGCGTTGAACTGACCAGTACCAGCGTTCATACGACCTGTCTGAGCGTCAAGTAAGCTAGTGTTCGCGTTCTGCTGGTCAATACCTATTTTATCGTCCATCATAGCGTACTTCTGAGCAAAGGCGTTACCAAAGGCATCACCACTAGATCCAATAGAGTCGTACCCTTCGTGCGTACCCATAGTACCTAGTTGGCTAGGCTGAGCGCTATTAGCAACTGAGCCTCCACCATTCATACTCATACCTGCTTGGCTGTTCTGCCGATCCATACTAGCTCTTGTGGGTGTCCATCCACTAGGTGTATTTGGTCTTTCTGACCCTCTGCCGTAGTTACCGGATAGAGGGTTTACTCTACCAGAGCTGTTAAAATTGCCCGATAGTGGTGTGATATTACCCATTCTTAATTCCTCGTTGTTAGTCTTAGCAGTGGGCTTGCTTGCTTGCTACTAAGACGACGCGATCTAGCCTAAGCTAGTCTAAGCTGAAGCACTATTACTAGCACTATCGTTCATACTGGTAGATAAGTTCACGGCTGACATAGACGCCGCTGCGAAGCCTGCTTCTACTTCTACCGCTGCCCTAGATAACTCTTGTACTCTCTGAGTCTCGAATATCATTTTTTCCATCTCGATACGAGCCCGTTCTAAACCTTCGTTGCTTTTTTGTATCTGTATCTTAACGTCTTGAGCGTAGACCTCTGCCATCATATCAGAAGCATTTTTAGCATCCACAAGAAGAGCATTTAAGTGGTCGATCTTAGTGTTCGTTGCCTTAGTATTAGCATCTAGCTGCGACACTTGGGCGTTAATGCTCGCATTGTAGCTCTCAAGCTCAGTCGTGAACTGCTGAATTTTAAGTTTGTTGTTATCTATCTTTATCTGAGCTTCTGTGGATGCAGCATCTACATCGGTCGCTTTAGCCTGCATAAGGGCAGAAAAAGCAGAGGTGTTAGTCTCGTATATCTTAGCCTGCATTTCTGGCTTAGCCAGGTCTAGCTTGTAAGCGTCAAAGTGAGTAGAGGTTTCTTGTAGCTCTGCACCAAACTTGTCAATGGCTAAGCGATACTCATCGAATTGCATTTTAGTAACCTCAATCTCGGCATTAGCTTTAGTGATGTGCGCCTCAAAGAACAAAATGTCTGTCTTAGCCGCTTCTAAGTAGCCTAAATAAATGCTCAGTGTCGTTTGGTTAACTTGGTTTATAATGGCTTGACCTTCTAGCTCAGACTTATAAAGCTCCAAGGTAGCAAGAGCACCTTCAATCTGTGCTTTGTAAGCAGTCACATCAGCAACATACATCTGAACTTCAGCACTAAATAGTGCAAGCTTAGCATTATATATCTCGACAGATATTTGGTAGCCAAACTTAGCAGCATCTAGTGCATGAGACTGAGTCTGGAAGAAGAAGTTACCTCTGATTGACTCTAGCGCAACGCCTTGCTCGACAGCAAACTTTAAATTCTCTATGTCTAACTGCGCTTCCTGCGTAGCGACTTCTCGTGCTCTTGTGGCTGACGAGGACCTTACGTCTTGGTGTATGTGTCTTATCTGTGCGGCTTGAAATCCTTGCGGCATCGTAAACCGACGCTTAGACCAAGTGGTATCAACTTCTCCGATCAACTTAGTGGCTTCACGATTTTCTTTGTCGCCTTCTCTTGCCCATATCTGTTCCCAGATGTGATCTGCAATACCTACACCACCTGCCAAGAACTCTTTGACCTTAGACACCGTCTTAGTCAGCAAGTCAGAGCTGTACTCTTGAGCGGCGAATAAAAAGTCATCAGCAGGCGCGGCAATAGCACCAGAGGTAGGTCTAGGGACGGCAAACTCAGGGATGACAACCACAGGAGCATCTGGTAAGTTTACGGGCTCAAAAGTAGGAGCAGGTACAGCCGCTAAGGTAGGAGGTTCTGGGATTACAATAGCCGCCGCTGTCGGGAGTACTTCTAGTGCGTCAGGGTAGACATCAGGGTCTCGATCAGGTATGGCGATAGTAGGTGCTAACGGTACGTTACTCGTATCTATGTTTACACTGCGCATTGACACGTCGTCTATACTGACATGGTCAGGAGGGTTACCAAAAGCAAGAGGCTCAAACGACCAAGTGCAAGAATAACCCACAGGAGAGGTGTACACGACAGAGGGGGTACTTACCGCCGCAGATGACCTATCAGGAGGGCGCACTATATCGCGGCTTTTAATCTCTACACTACCACCGTAGCCCGGTGTGCCTCGGTAAACACCTTCTAAGTTACTCCTAGCTGCATCTATTGCACTAAAAGCAGTAGCTTGAAACTGCTCAATAGTAGTTGGTAGTATATCTGCCGCACCCGTAGAGACAACAATGTTATTAGCCACGATAAAGCCCTAGTTAGCAAATACTTAAACTATAGCACACGTACAAGCTCATAGCAAAAACAATCGGCTTACAAAAACGAATCACTACTCGCTAACAGGCAGCTAATTTCACGACTGTCTGTTGGCAACCCTAATGCCTCCCCTTCAGCTTCTAAATCCTTCCTGCTACCATTCAGTATAAACAGGTACTCGTCTGGTGTATTAGAATTAGAATTACCTTGTACATGAGTGGGTGGACTCCCATAGCTAATCACACTATCTGTCAATGATGCAGACGTATTAAAAAACTTCATTCTATCAATGAATAATATATAGTCATCACCATAAGCTGCATACGCCATGCCCCCAGGGCATTCTTTCAATCCGTTCTTCATGCGTCCCAGCTCAGACATATCACCAACGGACATTGTGTGACTCGATTGGTCGGCATTGGTCAGCGCATTAACTTGGTCGTTGATAGCAAAAAAGCGAACATCAGGTTGCGCTACCACATCACTATGGTTGACGTTAAGGGCGTATACCCAGTATTCATACTCATTGTATGAACCTAAGCCATATACCGCAGGGTTTTTATGTGAGCAAAATGCCTCACTTCCAATTGCCGTGTGAAAAGCGTTAAACACATAGTTGGCATTTGTTATAGAGCACGAATGGCGAGCGACTGCATAGTAATCCTCTTTGGGTAAACCTGCGGGCACTAGTGCTTCATGTTCTGGTGCTACAAAGTACGGGTCGCCATTACAACAATGTCCAAAAAGCCCATTCCCACAAATATCTACGTTCACTAAGGTCATATTCCTAAAAGAAGTAGGGCGGGTTTCCTCGTTTGCGTGCGATACTTCTTCAACGTAGTCTTTTGTTTGTGAAGCTGTCATACTGTGGATGACAGTAGTACCGGAACTATCTTCTACAATAATTTCTTCTTTCCAGTAGCCATCACACGTACCATCTTCTGTGTTATTTTTTGTGCGGTTCCAATGCCATGTTGTTTTTCTATAGACCTGGCGATTGCGCTTAAAATCCCAAATTATAGGCTCGATTGTTACACCATTGCTATTGACTGTCTCATTAAATCCGCCATTAGCGAAATAAGGTGTAGCTGAACTAAATGCTGGGAACCCCACACGTTCTATCGCTTCATCACTAAAGTAAGGCACTCCTCCTCCTCCATCATCAATAGCACAGGGATCAGAGTATGATCGGCTTTCACTTATATCAATGTACGATGGATCAAACAACTGTGTGCCATTTGCCTCAAGCACTGTTTCTATGTGTATGTTTTCAAAGGGCGAACCCATAATCTGAGTAGAGGATGCTATTGTTGCTAAGCTGTTAGTTGCGCCATTTGCCGCAAAACGTTGAAACTTCTTAACTACTTGTAACTCGTCATTAGGCTTCATCCACAGATTAACAATGACTTCTGACTCATAAGCGACTTCTTTACCACTTGCCCAGCTTGCCCCAACACTAGTCTGGTACTCGCTACGAAAACCCCATTGCGGATAGTACACCTCGTCATACTCTCGCAATGGGCAGTAGTCAACGGTTACTTGATAGGCAAAGTGCGGGCGCATCGTTGAACGGAACCACTCATTACTATCATAGCTGTAGGTACACGTTTCAAAGTCGTAATTCTCAATTTCGTTGTATACGTTGTAATCTGGGTGTGGAGCAATGAACATTGCTTCTTTATTGCAAGTTTTATGAGTGACTATCTCAGTGAGCACGAACCCCCCATCTAACTCTGTTGCGGGTGGTATGTACGTACCTTTTATAAGTAGTTGTTCGCCCCAATCGGCATCATGCCTCATGATTGGTTGCGTCCCGTGGCTACTGTGCAGGTAGGATAGTCGTTGTAGCAACTTTGGCGCCGTTAGCACTTTGTAGAATGTTTGCCCGTCTTGGCTCACTGCTTTCATTAGATCGCTGTAGCGTCTATGCTCAGCATAAGAGTAACCGTAGTATTCTGTTTCTTTACCTAAGAAAGAAAACAAGGCAATATAAAATGAGGGTTTGGTTTTTATGGTGTTGGGTGTCGCTATTAGACAGCGTTCATGGTCTCTAAAGTCCACGTACTCAGTATCAGTGAAAAGAGGTGTGTATCTGACGTTGGGTGCATTAATAGTCGTCATCAGGTAACCATTCTTAGCATCTTTACCGTGAGCATTAACATCTTTTACACAGTCCCATTTATTGTCAGCAACAACCCCACTGACAATATTAAAATTGCCTGTACCATTACAATCAGTGCGAATCTCAGCTTGGAAAACTGCTATCTTTTTATTGTGTCTCTCAACATCTACCGTACCAGAAACATTAAGTAAATGAGAG
>Ga0164313_10002936_pt1 | contig 15189 bp, 33 predicted proteins | sample GuaBasSedimGuay4_FD_113735 | JGI IMG/M metagenome (GOLD analysis project Ga0164313, IMG submission 113735) | Subseafloor sediment microbial communities from Guaymas Basin, Gulf of California, Mexico - Guay4, Core 4569-4, 0-3 cm | ecosystem: Environmental > Aquatic > Marine > Hydrothermal vents... | reverse complement strand
TGAGCATCACGCCATTGATCAATAGTAATTAAAGCTCCTACTACATCTTCTCTCATATAAGCATTATAACATATTGTTTAACATATTGCACGTCGGGCAATGTCTACGTAGTAGACTAAGTAAAAGTAGGAACAACTCTAGTTTAACATACCAAAAAAGAGAATAACTCTAGCTTACCATTCGAAGAATGGATGCAATTGGTTGCATAGCGGTCAATTATGGGAACAACTCTAATTTAGCGGCCATTTTTATTACGATGCGGTAAAAATTCTCACAAAAATATAATTTGCGGCCAATTATATACAAAATCGTAAAATATGATCTAACAGCTATTGTAATATCCATTAATCCACATGCCAGTAATTAAAAGCTATTATTATAACCGTTACCATAAGACCCAATATGGGTATCATAGGACCCAATATGGGGATGGTCTGGTGCAGTAAAGTGTCAACAAACACGTTTACAAGGTGCTTTAAAGTGCACAAAATGGCAGTTTAGAGCCATAAATCGACGTTTAAGTGACTTTAAAGGGGTATTAAACGTGTAATAAGGGTGGTGAATCATGGTTGTGTCTGAGATCAATTTTATGAATCTCATACACCTTTCGCTCAGCAGGGGGTACGGGGGCTTGTCAAGTTTTATTTTAATAAGAAAAGTTTTTATCCCAAACATGTTTTTCAGATCGAGATGTACCGTTCGTCTGGTAGTCCTTGACAGTGGTAGGGGTGACCGTTGGTCGGCTACCCCTTGACCCTATGCCCTGTCTATGCTAGGCCGCAGCCTTGATGTCCTCCTGTACTACATCACCATGCTTATCACGATCAATCCATGTTCCATCCAGCTCCCGCCTGTTCATGATGACATCCACCGCGATACCCGCCAGCTTTGCCGCGTCAAGTATAGCATTGCTATCACCTCGCATAATATCCAGCCAATGGCTCACATACTTAGCGTGGTCATCCCTATAGCCATTATGTACGCCAAGCTCCCCACATAGCATTGAAGCTCCAAGCTCGGCCACAAGTTCCTCAAAGGCATATGACCGCTTATCACCATATGCTTTGTTTCTGTTAAGTCTATCACTACGGCCTGTCCAATGTACCAGCTCATGTAATATAGTGGCGTAGTAGTCTGATTCGTTAAGGAATTGTTCTTTACATGGCATCCGTATGGAGTCAATGCTGGGAATGAAGCAAGCTGTATCTCCTCCATGCTTCACACTGACACCGCTATCCATCATAGCTTGAATGGTACCCTCGGCCTTGGCATGGTCGATAAAGTTATCATTAGACTCTATTACCGGTGCTATCCAGCCTTCTTGTTGTGATTCGTGGAACACTGGCACATAGAAGTATTGACCGGTAGGTATCATTATCTTTTTGCCCTTTGCATCCTCACCCACACATTTTGTAGCAGGTCGAAGGATCATTAGAGATTTTTCACCTTTTCTAACTTGCCCGCCAATTTTACCCCACTGGCCGTATCCAGCAAAGTTACCACCACCATGAATCATCAGCATTAACAATATGCTCATAGCACCACGATAATCATTGCCGGTGTTGGGGTTAGTAGGAAAAACGCCTGTAAGGTTCCAAGGCCGCTCCCATGAATCGCCATTAATGCCAGCCTCTATAGCTTGTATGATAGCGTTGGTGGTTTCAGTTGCTACTTGTTCCGGTGTTCGTTTTGTCATGTTTATACTCTTTGGTTGTTGTGAGTTGATGTCCAAGATTTTACACGATATTGGGATTATGTCAAGCGAATAAACAATTCATTTGATTTAAAGATATCTTGACATTTGATTATTAGAATGTTACACTAGGTTGGCGGTTGGGGAGATAGGCCGAATTCGGGGATTCCTTAAAAGCCGCCCACAAAAAAGGGCCTTTCGGCCCCTATCCTTTTGGTGAATGTTACATGGTGATGGATTGTCCATCAATTCGGATTGTTTTGATACTATCGGCCTTAAAGGTTCTGATCATTACCTCGCGTACACCTTCCTTAGAAGCTTTCTGGGCGGGTTTAAGTCCGATGATGTCTTCCTTAGCGATAGGTTGTCCATCGTGTGTATAGTGTACCTCACCGGCTTTCAGTACGATAACTTCCAGATATTCTTTACCCTTGTGCATAACGATGGGGAGATTTTCGACACGTTCACCCCATGCCCGTTCCCCTACATTGAATGTAGTAGGGAACCCAGCTTCCTCAAGTCTACGGTTTCGCATGTTCTCATAACCGTTGGTGTGCTTGTTCTGGAAGACCATAACGCTTGCACCGGTCATATGTTTTTGGATTCTGCCATGCATGGGGTTTTTCTTGCCTTTAAGTAGTGTAGGTGAAGTGACTGTATCCAGTCCCACGAATGAAGCACCTGATACGTCGGCCATTATGTCTGTAAGTGTAATCATGTTTATACTCTTGGTTCGTTGTGAGTTGAGCCATCATTATATTCGATTTTGATAATTAGTCAACTACCGTTCGTCGGCTTCTAATGTAATGTTTTCTAATTCAATAGTTCGGTCTTTATCACCTATAAGGGTAATAGAGACAAAACCAGACAAATTGTATTCCCGTTCCAGCTCTATCATTAAATCAACATCATACGTCCCTGTGATCCGTGTAAGGGCGTTTATGGTTAATACCGCAGCACTTAGCAGGTATATTGAAAAGTCTTCTAGAATGATCTCATAGGCTTCTAGTGCAGTTTGTTTATGTGTGTGAGCCTCTACTATCCATACATTATCATCACCCAATATAACTTCTATATTGTATCGACCTATGCCCATTTTCTGTTTGTATGCTGCCATGTTTATTACGTTGTTCATATGCCTTATACCTTGTTGCTTTGATTGAGATACCAATATACCCGATGATTTAAAAACCTACTCCGGCAGGTAGGGACAAGTGAAATTGATTAATAAATAACTTGATCATTTGATTATTAGATGCTACACTAGGTTGGTAGGTTGGAGAGATACCCACGGACACAAAAAAGGGGCCGAAGCCCCTGATTCGTTATACAGTCAGGATAGGTACATTTTCTAGCATAGGCCACAATGTATTGAAATTTTGATCTACTGTTTTAAAGCCTGATATCTCTGCTACTCTATGGTACTGGGTGTTTGATAGTGGCTTGCGTAGTGCCAACAGAGCACCATGATTCTGGCCCTGTACGGCTTCTCTATAGTAGAGGGAGAGTTTAGTACCCTTGGCTAGTCTACGGGTTGCCTGACGAATTACGTTGCGAAGTGCTATGTGTACATCTCTGCGGTTTTTCATGTTTATACTCTTTGGTTGTTGTGAGTTGTGATTATGATTATACAGACATTTTATGGTTTGACAATTACCGTCTGTCGAGATAATGGAATTCGCTATCATCATATGGCCGGTTTTCCGTAACCCCATGATCAATACAGGGGTTAGCATGGTTATAGTCCATATTACCATGAAAGCCTGTCATCATATCATCTAATAAATCAACATCATCTAGCCCTTCAAAGTTGGCGTAACTATGGCTATCGTAATCACCTGCGAGGTATTCATCTATGTGTTTAATTGATTGATTCATGTTCATAATGATCTGGCCCTGTTTGTTTGTTGTGGGGTCATTATATACAATGCTATCTGGTAACACTCCGGCACATAGGGACAAGTGTATAGGTATGGTATGGTATGGGTTATCTCACCTATTCCCCCAACCGCCAGCCTAGTCTATCATCTAATAATCAAATAGTCAAACTAATAATCAAAAAAAAAAGCCACCCCGAAGGATGGCCAAAGGTCTTACTTGTTTGGTTGGGGTTAGGCGGCTTCTAGCCATCTTACAGCGGTTTCCCTGTCACCCGCTCCCATTGCTATGGTTCTGATGATTAAATCCTCCTGATCGAAATCACGGTTTATCTGGTGTGCTGCTGAATGTACCCAATACATTTCATCAGCCTCAGCCTGCATATCTGCCAACATGCCCAACTGTATAACCGTGTAATCTATAAGGTTGGGAGTATCCCAATAGTCTTCACAAGCACCATGCTCGATATAGATTTGAGCTGGTGAGCACTTGCGGCCATAATTTGTATCCTCTTCGACTTCACTGTAACACGCTCGTGCGAATTCAAGGGCGATGGCAGTAAGGGCAGTTGATATAGTCATTTTGTTATACTCTAATTGTTGAGTTGAGCCATGAGTATAACCCATAACTCGTATCTGTCAACAACTATTAATCAGTTTTATTGAATTCTAGCATCCCTTCTTCGATATGTTTAAGGATAGTGATAAGCAATTCAAGCATATCCTCACCTGTACCAGTGAATATCTCTATATCGTTATATTGCAGGCTGTAGAATACGGCAGGAGTAGCACTAGCAAACATCACCACCTTACCATCAGAGCTATGCGTAATGGCTATTTTACCTTCCCGTGGGAGCGTCTCAGGGCCGGTATACGGCAGATTAGCACACTGTAGTATATTGCGTAACTCTTTCGCGGATTCCCTGTACAGGAACTCCATTGGATGCTCATCGTCTTTCTGATTTATTACTGGCATGGGTTATCCTTTAGTTGATAATGATTTGCACTTATGGCACCCATTTATATGCCTACTGGTTTCTTTTTGACAAAATGCACATTTATATAGAATATAAAGCATTGCGGATGGTGATGGTACTGGTTCGTTTTTAATGTCTGCCATGTTGATTTCTCTTTATGATGGGTTATGAATTGAGCCATTCGTCAAATGATAGGATATACTCTCCCGTCCCTTCCATGCAATCCACATAGATTGCATATCGTTCTTCTAAGGTTCCTTGATTTTGCATCATGCCGCCCTCATCTGTTCAGTTATGATTTTGGTGTTTGCTATCTTAGCAAGTTGACCGGAATATTTCAACAACTTTTTGCGGGCATATACCATCTGGCCTTTAGTGAGGTATCCGTTTTTGCTTGCGAATTCTGCGTAACTGCTCAGCAACTCGGCATCGACACCATTAAAGCCTACGCCATTATCTTCACAAGTGGTATGGCTGTTCTGCTCGGCAGCCGTTTGGTATTCAAAGATAGTGATAACACCCCTTGTAACCCACTTATCAGAGACTATAAGGCGTTCTTTAATGGTTGCTGCATTCCATTCAGGTTTGGTGGTCAAAGCCTTGTGGATGATCTTACACCGCTTGTTGTCCATATCACCCAACATATCAGCATCATAAGAGAAGTAATCGCCATCATTGCCATATCGAGCAATGACCCACTCATCACAGGTGTACAGATCAACTAGGTCAGCACCAAAAGTTTTAGGGTTCACCTTGATTGTGCCGTGGTATTTACAGGTATCACAATCATTCTGGTGAACTGGTGTAAGAGTTGAAGCGAATCGGATTTTCATGATTTAGACTCTAGTTATTGAGTTGATGAGCATTACTTTACTACAAATGCGGTCACAATGTCAAGCTCCTTTTGATTATTAAATGTCTTGACAATCTATTAATCAAATGCTACACTAGGTTGGCGGTTGGGGAGATACATAGGCCCAAAAAAGGGGGCTTTCGCCCCAACTCGCTTTGTTTTTTACACCCCGTATTTGCTGTTCAGATCATTCCAAATCTTATCACAAAACTCATTGGCTGCATAATCAGCAATGACAATCATGGGGTCACCCTCGGAGCCGTTGTTGTAGATCAGCCAGAAGAAACCACCGTCGAAGTCGATGTAGTCTTCGCCAGCGCCTGCTAACGCAGGACGTAGCTCAGTGAGCTTGTCTGACGTTACAAGGTCGTCTTCACCGTCATTGATATTGATAGTCTTACCAGCGGCTAGGATTGCTGTAAGGAGAGCTGTAACTACTGGGCGTTCGTTCTCTGGGAGGTATTCGCTGTATGTTGTTGAATCTGTCATGTTTATACTCTTTGGTTGTTGTGAGTTGATATCCAAGATTATACAGACTAATAACCAAATTGCAACCCCCAATTGATAATTAAATAACTTGATCATTTGATTATTAGATGCTACACTAGGTTGGTAGGTTGGAGAGATACATAGGCCCCAAAAAGGGCCTTTCGGCCCTAGTCTGTTTACATCAATTAAAACTGCTGTTCACCTAGCCATGTTATGGATTGGCTGATAACCCCGATATCAGCATCAGTGCCAATAGTTTCACCGTCTTCATTGCAGTCAAGGATCAGCCCCTTGCCTATCAATGGGGAATGGTGTATATCCATTCTATATGCAAAACCAGAGGGTTTAAATAATGCCTCTTCATCACAGTATATACTGTATACAGTGCTGCCTATATGTGGACAACTGATGGTTGTACACTCTAGGGCATCATAGATAGCTTGAAGCCCTTCAGGTTGATCAATTTCAGTTACTGTTTGATTTTCTGGGTTGATTAGTATTGCTCTCATATTGTATAGCCTTGATTTTGCTTGAATGTGGGATCATTATAAACTATCTAATAATCAACTGTCAAGTAAAAGGGGCCGAAGCCCCGAAATAGTTACCGAAGGTAATCAGCCCCGTATAAGCCTACACCGTACTCGCTGGGGTTATCAGTGAATATAGTACCTCTAACATGCTTAGCAGGTGCTTTCCAGCCAGCGGCCTTCAGAACAGCCCCATCAGCCATTCTGATGAAACAGAACACACTTTTATGATTCCCGTCCACGTCCTGCGTTACAATACGGATATTCTTCTTACCCACTTCAGTGGTGTATACCGTTGCTGGGAGGGATGGAAATTGCTCCAGCCTATTAGCTTCCTTCATTGCGGTGATATTGGCAAGGAAGGTATCAAGTGCTGCTTTAAAGTTTAATTCATCAGCTTCGATGATGTTGTCAATCTTGTTCATGTTTATACTCTTTGGTTGTTGAGTTGATGGGGATCAGTATACCACCTATTAATCAAATGTCAATGGTTAATATGACCAATAGCACCATTTTTTGCCCTGTGATGTACGGAATTGGTCTGGATTAGAGAATCCATCATTAGCATAGAAGTGGTGTTTAGATATTTGCTCTGGACGCCTTGGCATGATTATACTCTTTGGTTGTTGAGTTGATGTGGATCAGTATACCACCTATTAATCAAATGTCAATAGCCACCGGTTAAAGTAATTTCAAGTTTCTCACCATTTGCCTCGAAGGTCAGGCCAGCTTTAGTTAAAGCAATGATGCCAATATAGAACGCCTCGGCGGTTTCGTAGGTAATAGACATTGATGATGTAGGCATGATTTAGACTCTAGTTGTTGAGTTGATGGATTAGATTATACAGACTAATAACCAAAATACAACCCCTATTTGATTAATAAATGACTGTACATTCTCTAAATTATAAGGTACACTAGGTTGGTAGGTTGGAGAGATACACCGACACAAAAAAGGGGCCGAAGCCCCAAGGTCTCGCTTTGTTTGGGTTATAGGAACTCGGCCATCATGCACCGCATTTCTTCGTCATTCTCTTCAGCTCGGCTCCAGTCATCACTGGAGAGGCTGTCACGTTGCTTAGGGGTCATGTATATCTGTAACATGGCAAGATCATCAATGATGTCTCTGCCCTCGTTACGTGGGATAGAATTGAATTCTTCAGTGGTGAGTTTGGCTGTGCGGTTTTCGTCAATCTGGATAACCATGTTTTATACTCTGTTCTTGTTGAGTTGAGCCATAAGTATACCACCTATTAATCAACTGTCAAGCGGTTTGACACAATTATTTTACCTGTTATACTATTCGCCATGGTACTGCCACAACACAGCATTACAGTAGGCATGTACAGCACCTATAGTCATACCACTATTATGGTCATGATGCAAATGAACAGGGTTTTTAAAGAACCCTTTAGGGAATAATGCTTTCCTTACAGGTTTGGCTCTAATATGTTTGGCTGGGTGTTTGGTTAGTTCGGCCTTACATAAATGGCATTGGTTAGCTTGTATTTCGATATATGCTTCCCGTACCTCTCTTCTTTTTCGTTGTGGTATTTCATCGTAATTGACTGGCAATTTCATAATATCACTACTTGTAATGGTGGTCTGGGTGGTTATCGAAGCCACGACATAGGAATGCTCCCTGTTCTACCAACTGAACTACCAGACCATTATTGGTGGGGTTAGTGGGACTCGAACCCACGACAAAAGGCTTTAGAGGCCCCTGCTCTACCAACTGAACTACAACCCCCGTAATGCTAACGCAAGCGTTAATTAGGGCTATTGTACCATGCACACCAGCCCTTGTACAGACTGATCTAAGGGTTTATGCTACCTCACTAAACAATGACCAGCCAGTGATATCTCTCTGGCGTAGTGTACCGAACCGTTTAATGTGACCTCTAAGTTCATCTACGGCCACCTTGTAATCAAAGCAATCAGTGGTCATTCTATGGGTTTCAGGGAGGTTTTGGTTAGTTTGTATAGAGAAGCCCTGCCTTTTGGTAAAGCTCACCTTAAGCGTCTTATTGCCGTTGGTGTCTCTACCTAGCTTCAGGCTCATGGCTCCCTTATCAGATGATTTGTTCATTGTTATACTCGTCGTTGTTGAGTTGAGGTATCAGTATAGCAGCATTTGATTATAAGTCAAGCGTTATATCGTTTGATGATTGCTTCTTTTTTTAATGTTTCAAGCATTGATATTGTTTCATCAATACTTAATGAATCACCAACCTCGACACCGCATAACAACGTGAGTTCTCTAACCGTTGAATGTAATCTTTGTACCAATGAATCAAATGTTTTAGTCTCTACCTCTATCAGTGGCATTCTAATCCATTTGGGGTTAGTGTACGGATCATAACATACAAGGTGGCGTCTATCCCTTCGGAAAAGTTGCTCATCTTCAGGCATAGCCAGTAGTTTATCATTGTTAATCTTATTCATTACCTGTCACTCCAATCTTTACAGGCTCGTGATGATGTGTAGTAGTGGGCTGAAGCATCTGACATCTGATATTCTTTCAGCATGTCACGGGCTTCCTTCATGGTGGTGAATTCGTCTACTGTCTCAAGACCTGCTTCACCGTCGAACCGTTGAATGTAAACCATGATTATACTCTTTTGCTGTGAGTTGAGGTATCAGTATACCAGCTATTAATCAATTGTCAAGCGATATAGTTAACGTGCTATCCATCGTCTGTGTGCTCTCAGGAGTCTACCGGCTGTTACTAAATCAACACAATCCTTAAATGATGAATCTATCTTATCGGCAATTATTAAGGCTTGCTCTCGTCCCCTCTCCAGTAAGCACAACCTATGGAAGAACATTTCACTTTCTTCATGCCACATCAAATCATGACGTTGCTCATGCTTGTCAGAGGTACATATCCAACACGGCATATGAGAATCAAACCACTGCGGGCTTTCTTCTGTCAATGGGGTGCATTCCGATGCTTTGCAAGTGTGAACACATTCTGGTTTATCGTCTGCCATGATTATACTCTTTTGCTGTGAGTTGAGGTATCAGTATACCATCTTATAATCAAATGTCAATCAGCAATTATATTAATTTCACCAATCCAATCAACACTGGTTTCCATTCCTTCAAAGCTATATGATAACATACTGTCTGCTCGTTCCTTTTCCAGAGCATCAGCTATATTATATTCGAGTTGTTCAATGTCGGCTTTAGTGATATCGTCACTAACACCCACTTTAACAGTTACAGACAGTGTTTTACTCATGATACACCTTTAATAAAAAAACATAGGAGGCGGGCATACCCCAGATTGGGCTGAAGTTGCTCCCTTGACCCTGCACGTTGAATGTGGTTGGTCGGGTATGTTATTCCACCATACACCAATGCCCTTCAACCCCTTATGTTATAAACTGTTGATGGATGTAAGTATAACATCTAATAATCAAATGTCAAGAACATTTTTGATATACATGGTGAGTGAGTACACATCCATCATGTAATTCTTGATTGGTTGTGCGTTTACTCATAGGTAAGTCATGCAAACACTTAAGATAGAGTGCTTGAAGATCGTCAGTAACACCCCTTTCAATTTGCAAGGCACTATCAATGTCTTCTTGTGGTGGTCGGTTTATCATTTGAATATGCCGAGTATGAATGAGATATCAGTATACCATCTTATAATCAATTGTCAATCCCTGTTAATACGTCAAGTTTAGCCAGTTCAGCAGTCAGGACAGCCAGAGCATAATCCCTTAGTGTTGGTTCGGCCTTAGTCATGAGAGTAACAGCATTCAGATTCTCTTGTAGATACAGAGCACCAAATTTAACATCATGTTGGATGATAGTACCACTGTTATGGATGATATCAGCACACTTGATAAACTGCACACCAGCATCACATTCAGCTAGTCGTATAGCCTCGGCAGCTTTCTTATCAATGCGTTTTGTACCTTCGGGGTATTCGTGTTTAGTCATGCCGTGAACTAGCAAGGCCACATCAGCACCAAAATTGGCATCAATGATCTTGTGAGTTACCCGCTTGACATCTTCAACGGTGTCATGTAGGTAGGCAGCTATAACCTGTTCAATTGACCCACCAAAGCCAGAGACAATATGAGCCACTGCCATAGGGTGAGTGATGTAAGGTTCACCAGTATACTTGCGGGTTTGCCCTTCATGGGCTTCGGTAGCAAACAGTACTGCTTTTGTAATCTGTTGTATTCTCATTTCTTTAGACTCGGTGTCGTTGAGTTGAGGTATCAGTATAACAGGTATTAATCAACTGTCAATCAGTGTTTATTCCCTTTTGATTGATGTTTTCTCTTTAAGCTTCCACGTATGGAGTTACAAATACGACAGTGCATTGATTGGATATAATTAGTACAATAAGGGCAAGGGATAGCACTATTTTTGGCTATTTTGAATCGCTTTATGTGATAATTAGTCATGCTTGCTCTATCCTGTTAATACATCAAGTGATATAAGAAAGGGGGCTTTCGCCCCCGATCAGTTCCTCGGCAGAGAATTTATGCAGCGATTAAATCGCCCAGCCTTGCCACGTCCTCGGCAAGTATTTGTGTACCGTCGATGTTGAAGGCTTCAAAGTTTTCAGCTTTCAGCGACAGAGTTTTGAGGCTTGTGCTACGCTTGTTCAAAGCACGTTGAATGATATTGTGCATCCGCACACTACCACCTGATTTTGTTGGTGGTTTGCGTTCGCCTTCTACGCGGGTTTTAACATTAAGCTCAATGTAAGGAACCATGATGCTCTTTAGCTGCACGTTACCATCACTGTCCAATACAGGCTCTTTGTGAGTGCCTTTCACACCACTTTCATTGGAAACATCCTCGGTTACAAGGTGAACCTTAACACTGCCGAAATGAACATAACACAGCTTGTGTGCTTCACGGTGGTTATCAGTTACGATATCTTCACCAGCGAATGCAGCTAATGACTTTTCAATACTGATAATCTCTCGCCCCTTGCGATCATCAAACAGTACTTTCAATGTTCTAACAGTATGGGTGATTCCCACTTCACCTTTTTTTGCCTTTTCAGGTATTGCACCAGAGAGCATATCATCATCCATGCAGAGAGGTAGCACGTCTGCAAAGTCTACACCATTCAGAGCTTCGAGGCGTCTTTTGTAGAGGTTCTCGATACTGATATGGGTGATAAGTTGAATGTCTTGTACAGGTGACTTGCCTTCAAGGTAGCCAGTAGTGGGACGATAACCAACAACAGAAGCTATACCAGCCTTACGTGTGTTGTTCATCTGTTGAATTGCGTTTGCTTGTTGTGCCGCCATTGTTACCATGCGATCATCATTAGCTTTCAGTGTTACGTCGAATTCCATGTTTATACTCTCGTTGAGTGATTGATTGAGTGCCCATAATAGGGCACTTTGATTGAATTGTCAAGGGTTATTTTAAATTAAATACATGCTTCATTAGCCATGCTTTCACAGTAGCTTTCACCATAGAACCCCCAACATGATTCAACTTCTTCGCCTTCATCATTTTCTATGACGTAGCCCCATACATCACCAGTAAGAAACTGGTCATATTCTGTAACTTCGGCTTTGAGAATTTTCTCCATTGCTGGCATATCGTAAGTACCATCAGGTTTAAGCCATTCATCAGCATCAACCTTGGGTATGTATATTGCACCTACTTGACCGCTATCCCATGGACAAGAAAAGCCCGTAGTATTCATTGTTATACCACTATGGTCATAAAGGTATAAAGGCAGGGCACAAACATGGTCTACATTTTTTGGATGTTCAGCATCCTTATCACCGAGTGTGTGGGTGTTATGTTCACAATACATAACCCCAATATGATCCCATGCCGCTCGTGGGTCTTGTATGTCAGTGTCTTGAAGTATTTGGTAGTCCATGGTTATACTCTTCTTGTTGAGTTGAGGTGCCATTATAGCACCTATTAATCAAATGTCCAGAAGTATTTTAGCAATATCGTCGTTCTAATGGATACCAACCGTCAAGGGTATCAACTACTTTAGGTAATAGTGCCTCAGCAGCTTCACGAGCCTCTTTGCGGATATCAGCATAACCGAATGAGCCTTCACCATCATCCCAGTACTCAGCACCAGCAAAGGACTCCTTATAGGCTTCTCGTGTACCGTCATTAAACTCTCGGACGATAACAAATGTTTCAGCTATAAAGGGTTCACCGTCTTCAGTTAGACCGGCTTGATATAATTCTGATCTTACGAAATGTATTGCCATGTTTAGACTCTTCTTGTTGAGTTGAGCCTAAATTATAACAGCATTTGATTATATGTCAAGCACTATTTAGAGTTGTACTAAAAGTTTTTCCATGGTATCATTGAACCCTTCAGGCCATGGGTCACAGTGACCGTTTTCGTCAATGTCTATTGTGATACCATTGTACTCGAACTGTACTTGGTCATGAGGTATCTCCCCTGTCTTGACAAGGACACGTATAGCGTCTATGACTAGCCCGGTGCCTATAGTAACCTTGTCACCGGCTGGTAGGGTTCCAACTATAGCTTGGGCTACCAGCATGGCAGTACCGTCTGGTATACCAATATCATGAAAGGGGTCGTATACTACGGTGATCATGTGCTACTCTTAGACATTACATCGAAGTCACGTTCTTTCTCAAGATTAGCAATAAGGTCTTCCCATTCAAAGAAACTCATACCATCTAATGTATCGTCATCAATAGGTTCTGATTTTGTATCCCGCTCAAGGAATCGAATGTATTTCTTAATGCCTTCTTTGGACATTGACTTGAGATCATTTGACATGATTCTGTTACTCCATTAATGCTAACGCATACGTTACTAAGGGTTATCTGGGTAGGGTGTCTATAGTCAACTGATACTCATCGTAACATTCAACTACTTCACGTCCGTCTTCAATTTTAGTATTGATGTAATCACTAAATTCTACTGGGTGTTGTTCAAGGGCATTAACAAGGTCTGCTAATGCATCAAGTAAGGCGTAGTTCACCTCTCGCACTTCAGAGTTCTTAGCACTCGACAGGAAAAGTACGACTGCTGTTGTTACTACACAAATTATCCATGCTGCTGCAATGGCCATCTGTTACTCCTTTAACTATCAACTACGAATGTATATTATTACAGATTACTACGTGTTTGTCAAGGTGCTGGTAACCATGTGTAACTACGTTGCCCCTTTTCCTTGTCATTGAGTTGTAATGTCCACCGCTCAATGTATTCTCTCATCTTCTTACTTGTTGAGGGTGATAGCATTGAGTCACCAGTGAAGAATGCAGCGTCGATATTCTCGCAGTGCTCTTCAATCCAGCCAGCCATCTCCCAGTCTTGTAGTACGATCTCTTCCTGTTCTTCAGGCATTACGGTTGTTCCTGTTGCATTATTTTGATTTTAGCTTGCAAGTCTTTAATGAATTCTAATGACTCACCAAGGAAGAGGAAATACTCTGGCCTATGGGTAGTGAGTGTGTGATCATTGATAATGAACTCAACTTGATATCCCCCGAGCTTTGCATTCTTTTCATCAAGATGCTTAACTTCTATGCCATATGTATTATGGCCATTTTGACCCACGAATAGAAGATGTGGTTGTTTAGTTATTTTGTGTGTAATATCCATAGATTGTATCATAACAGGTTATAATCAAATGTCAAATGATATCGGTAAAGGCTGCAAGAACAATAATGGTGAGGACTATAGTAGTGCCTATAGCTTCAAAGGCTTTGCCAGAGGGCCATAGATGTAAGTGGTAGTGCTTGTGTACTTCACTCGGCTCGTTCATTGATGAATTCCTCTAGCGTATCTTCACGTTTGTGCATACGTATAGCTGCCTTAGACACACCATACTTCTCTGCAAGCTCTGCTACAGTACCAAGGGCGTGAGGCTCATGGTTACCCATAAACTGCTCACACGCTTCCTGCTGCTGTTTCTCTGTGAGTCTGTCGGCTTCGTTACTAATCGCTATTTGCAAATGTTTCCGATACTGCTCTTTGAGTTCAGCACCCATACCTTTACCATTATCACCATGAGTATGCACGAATACAGCTTCTAGAGCTTCATCGTATTTACCCGTGAGAACTAAGGCAATGGTATCGGCTTGTTCATCAGGATCATTAGAGTATAACCGTCCTAAGACAGACATACCAACTAACACTTGATCATGTTTATCGCCCATAGTCCTGTTCTTCACCTATCCAATATAATTCATCACGTTCTTCAGGTGTCATACTACCACCAAAATCATCGTTGTCAAGCTCTTCTTCATTCGGGTCACACATGATTATTTCCTCACTACATCATATTTAAAAAGAACCGTTGATAGCTTTTTGATTGATGGGTAATACTCTTCACCATTGTACAGGAAGAATACACCACCACCATTCATCACAACCATGCAGTTAGCAGGTGGATGATACGGCTTACCCTTTTATCAGGTTCATGGTAATCCTGTGGATACATGATCTTGTATTTTACACGTCCACCCATGTTAATACCTTGTTACTAAGTTAATAAGCTCAAACAAATTATCTTCACTGATGTTATAGTCGTTGATGAAGTCATCAATTCTGATACCTTTCTTGAGCCATCGCTTATGTTCATTCCCCGCCCACTCATGGACATTATTCTTCACTTCATAGTACCAGCTACAACCATCGGTATGGTTATGCTTACATAACACATCATGAAGTCCAATAGCTATCCGTTCATGGGGGGGCATTTTTTCGAGTTCAATCAGATCATCGTCAATCTTCTTAAGCTCTTTCTGTTTACCGGCAATCTCTTCGATTA
>Ga0164313_10002935_pt1 | contig 15191 bp, 11 predicted proteins | sample GuaBasSedimGuay4_FD_113735 | JGI IMG/M metagenome (GOLD analysis project Ga0164313, IMG submission 113735) | Subseafloor sediment microbial communities from Guaymas Basin, Gulf of California, Mexico - Guay4, Core 4569-4, 0-3 cm | ecosystem: Environmental > Aquatic > Marine > Hydrothermal vents... | reverse complement strand
GCCACCAATCAAGACGGCAAGAAACGACATGATCATTGGTTCCATTAATGCAGTCAGGTTATCAACGGCATCATCGACGGCGGCTTCGTAATATTCAGCCACTTTGTCTAGCATATCATCAAGGGCGCCAGATTCTTCACCGATGCCGACCATCTGAATTAACATATTAGGGAAAAGTTCTTTATTTTGAGAAAGGCTAACTTGTAAAGTTGTGCCTGCAGCGATGTCATCTCTTACCTGCATAATAGCCTTGTGGTAAACACTATTACCAGAGGCTCCCGCTACAGAAACCATAGCCTCTACTAAAGGAACGCCCGCCGCAAACATGGTGGCTAGTGTTCTTGAAAATCGTGCAACACAAGAGTTTGTTGTTAAGGTACCAAATGCTGGCAGTTTCAATGCCAGTTTGTCTAGACTGTCCCTAAAGGTTTTTGACCTTAATTTTACTTGTTTGAATGTATATATTACGGCTGCGATTCCGGCAATAAAGAACCAGACGTTATCGACCAAAACATCTGATAGACCGACGACGAACAGGGTGAAGGCGGGCAATTCAGCACCAAAGTCCTGGAACATATCAGCAAATGTAGGTACCACGAATATTAAAAGAATAGCTGAAACAACCACCGCGACGATAAGTACAGTAATCGGGTAGGTCATAGCTTTTTTGATTTTCTTTTTTAAAATTTCTGTCTTTTCTTTATAAGTTGCTACTTTTTCTAGTAATGTTTCAAGTGCGCCAGACTGTTCACCCGCATCAACCAGACTGACAAATAAGTCATCGAAATAAGCAGGGTGTTGATTTAGCGCGCTAGCAAGTGTGCCACCGGCTTCAATATCCATTTTAATCTGCATGATTAATTTAGTCATGCTGGGATTTGAGTGACCTTGTCCAACGATATCAAATGCTTGTACCATGGGCACACCAGCTTTCATCATGGTAGCAAGCTGGCGACTGAAAACAGCAATATCCTTTGTGGTAATTGCTTTTTCTTTTTTAGAAAATAGACCGTTACTTTTTTTCTTAATGCGCCCTTTTTTGGGCGTGATGTTTTGTTTGCGTAATTCTGCCTTAACTAAATCAATACTGACGGACATCATTTCGCCCTTAACAGTTTGTCCTTTTTTATTCGTACCTTCCCAGGTGAACATTGCGGTTGTTGATTTTGCCATTATATTATCCTGATAAATATTATATTTTTAATCTTTAGTAACACGATTGATTTCTTCGAGGCTGGTTAATCCTGCAATAACTTTTTTAATAGCAGATTGCCTCAAGTCATCAACTCCATCCTTTTTAGCCTGGTCAGCAACGTCGATAGAAGATCCGTTATCCATGATGATGCGACCAATTTCTTCTGAGATAGGCATAACCTGATAGATGCCGACACGTCCTTTGAAGCCATCACTGCATTGTTCACAACCGACTGCTTTATAAATTTCAGGTTTGTCATCAACTTGATCTTCAGTGAAACCTTCTTCTAACAGAGCGGCACGCGGGATTTCCACGATTGTTTTGCAATGCTTGCATAAGCGACGTGCTAAACGTTGGGCGATGATTAGGGAGACAGCTGACGCGATATTGAAAGGTGGTACGCCCATGTTTACCAGACGGGCCAGTGTGAGAGGCGCATCATTAGTATGCAGTGTCGACATAACCATATGACCGGTTTGCGCTGCTTTAATGGCTATCTCTGCTGTTTGTAGATCACGAATCTCACCAACCATGATGATGTCAGGATCTTGACGTAAAAATGCACGTAATGCCACCTCAAACGTTAAGCCGACTTTTTCGTTTACATTGACCTGGTTGATACCTTCTAGATTAATTTCGGCAGGGTCTTCTGCTGTAGAAATATTGGTATCAACAGTATTTAATATATTAAGACCCGTATATAGCGAAACGGTTTTACCACTACCCGTTGGGCCAGTAACTAAGATCATGCCATAAGGATTTGCCAGGGCATTCATATAAAGTTCTTTTTGTTCAGGTTCATATCCTAAGGCATCGATACCCAAGCTGGCACTAGACGGATCCAGGATACGTAATACAATCTTTTCACCAAACAGTGTAGGGCAAGTATTTACACGAAAATCAATCGCTTTCGTTTTAGAAATTTTTAGTTTAATACGACCATCTTGAGGTACTCTTCGTTCTGCGGTGTCCATACGTGACATTACTTTGATACGGGCACACATTTTGTTACTCATAGCTAAGGGTGGTTTCGCTACCTCGCTTAATATGCCATCGATACGTAATCGTACGCGATAACTTTTTTCATAGGGTTCAAAATGGATATCTGAAGCGCCTTTCTTGATGGCATCTAATAAGATTTTATTGATGAAGCGGACAACAGGTGTATCATCAATGTCAGAGCTACTATCATCGTCTTTTTGCTCTGCGTCAGGGTCGGCAAAATCCAGGTCATCGAGATCTTCCAGATCTTCATCCATCATGTCCATGGCATCTTCTTGAGCTTCCAGCCTTTTTTCAATCATCGATGAAAGTTTGTTTTCTTCAACTAAAACAGCTTCAGTGTTAATACCTGTCTGAAATTTAATATCATCAATCGCAGCAAGGTTCATCGGATCTGAGATGCCCACATACAAACGATTGCCACGTTTATATAGTGGTAAAGCACGATGTTTTTGAATTAGCTTTTCGTCGACGACATCTTGCGGAATCGTATCTGGATCAATTGCATCGATATCAAAAACGGGGAGTCCAAACTCTTTAGATGCTTCCATTGCAATGCTATTTGCGGAAAGGACATTGTTACTGACCAGGTATTGGGTGAAAGAAATTTTTTCTTTACGTGCAGCTTCAAATGCATTGATGGCGGCATCTTCTTCCAGGAAGCCATCATCTACAAGTTTCCGTGGCAGGCCATTTAATTTGATTTTTGCAGCCATATTATCTTTGCTTGCAGCCATGCTTCTCCCCATCATCTGTTTCTTTAAATATGCAAAGTTAAGGTGCATATTGTTACTAAATTAGCATTCATAAAGAATAGTCTATTATTTGTTAAATACTACTTCTGCCAGAGACTTGCAGATATTAAATATGAAAGGGTGGACTGTTAGCATAAAAATTAACAAGTCAGCCTTCAATGGCTACTTTTACCGGATATTGGGCTATAGGTAGGTGTTAATAAATAGATATGTAGTTAGATTTTGACTGGAGTGGTGGGTGACGTGAGCAGTGGTTTGAAGGATAAGATAATACACAAAGCGAAAGCGACGTCGATACATCTGATATTGAGTATTTTGGTCTTTATCATTATTTTGTATTTCATTCTTTTTGAATGGTATCCAGAACCATTTTTTACAGCACAAGGCGGTTGGCAAGGTATACGCTTAATGGCATTTGTTGATCTGATCTTAGGTCCTGCTTTAACGCTCATCGTGTATAACCATTTAAAGCCGCGAAAACTCATAATATTCGACATATCGGTAATTGTGGTGATACAGATAGCGGCATTGATCTTAGGCGGTTATACGGTGTATTCGCAGCGACCGATAGCCCTGGTTTACTGGGGAACCGCGTTTTATACAGTGACTAATGATGACTATGATAAGCAAGGTATCGATGCGCCTGACTTTTCACAATACAGTCCTTATATCCCGCCTTTAATATACTCAAGACCCGTTGCAACTGAAGCCGAGTTAGAACTATCTAATAGTCTAACGAATAAAATGATTCCTGCTTATGCGCATACCGAGTTCTATGCTGGTATCGAGGAAAACATGGAAGCCATTCTTAGTAATGAAGTGGATATGAATGAAATTATCTTAACCAATCCGACGATGTTAAAGCGTATAGAGGAGCTGACTAAGGGTGATCTGGATGCTTATCGATACATGGCACTAAAAGCAAAATTTCATCATATGATATTGATTATGACAGAAGATGGAATACTCATAGGTTCAGTTAAAGCGCCAGCAAGGGGCTGAATGTGGATAATCTTACGATAGCAGCATTTTTGACGAAACATTGTTAAATAATGACAAAAATGTCACTTCTATTACTATTTTTGTTTGATTCTGGTCTCGTTTATGTATCTAACTTTCTACTGTGATTTTTTTAACATATTGATTTATATGATTTAAATTAAATTGACTGTAGTTGGCACAGTACCTGCTATATATCTAGCAACCGAACGAAGGTTTAAGTTTTTAACAATAATAAATGAATAAAAAATAAAACAATTATATTTATGTTCTAACAAAGGAAATTTCTAATGATGCTATCTAAAAAACAATCAGGTTTTACACTAATCGAGCTGATGATCGTTATTGCGATTATCGGTATTTTGGCTTCTATCGCATTGCCAGCCTATTCACAATACACCAAGAAAGCTAAATTCTCAGAAGTTATTTTGGCGGGTTCTAGTGTGAAAGGTTTGGTTGATCTATGTTTCCAAACACGTGGTGCACAAAATCTAGATAACTGTGACACTTTAGATAAAGTAGGTGCGAATACAGCTGATGTGACAGATGGCGCGCAAGTTGCTTCTATTGCAATGGCTTCAGGTGATGAAGGTACGTTTACAATTACGGGTGCTGCATCAGTTGATGATGTAACATATGAGTTGAATCCTACAGTAAGTGGTGGCGGTAATACCTTATCATGGGATGATGCTGGTAGTACATGTATCGCTGCTGGCCTATGTTAATCAACACTTTAATCTAGTGTTTAAAAAAACCTCCCTCTGGGAGGTTTTTTTTTGCTCAGTTTTACCAAGAAAAAAAATTATAGACGATAATCGGGTAGCTCTTGAAGGTTTTCGTTAGTAAATAATAGTTTTCCAGATTAGATTTAATTTCACTTGAAACATTTATCAAATGGTAGGGGTCGGTGTAGTGTTACCTATAGACAAAAATAGAGCACATATTATATATGTAAGTTTAGTATTTATTACCTGTTACATCCTGCTAGCAATTATAGCAATGCGGCCAATGATTGCATTTGATTCTTTTTGGCATCTGCAGATGGGTAAGGATTTTCTTGAAAATGGGCTTTCTCCTTGGGTTGATCATTATAGTTTCAGCTATCCTGGTGGGGATATTTCTTCAATACCGCTAATGTTTCAAATATTGGTCTATAAATTTGTTTCGTTATTTGGTGAAGAAAGAGGGTTTTATTTAATAAAGTTATTCTATATAACATTGTTATTTCTCGCGCTATTTGCTTATTTCCGAAAAATTAAAGCGAATGGATATATAGTATTTTTGTTGCTTCCTATCATTGCCATGGCCATTAACTTACGTTTGATACTTAGGCCTGAAATATTTTCATACGTACTTATCGTTATTTCTCTGATTCTTTATCTAAGGGCTCAAAAGTCATTTGTCACGAAAGAATTAGTATATATCAGTTTGTTGTTGCTCTTTTGGGCCAATTATCATACGCCAATTATTGGTTATATTATTATTTTCGGTCTTTTTTTAGATAAGGCAGTTAATAAATTGATTCATCAAGATGATTCATTCAGTTGGACTTTTTGGTTTGTATCTGGAGGGGTTGTTTTTTCAATAGGGTTTATCAATATTAATGAGCAGTTCTTTGTTGGACAGCATTTTGTATTGGACGCTCTATCTGTGATGTCTAACGACTATAGTCAATATGTTCAAGAGTATAAAGATTCATATGGGTTGTATTCGACAGATTTAATGGTTCATGTGTCATGGGCATTGTCGATTTACGTTGCTATTTGGTCATTGATAAATAAACAATATGGTTTCTTATTTATTACCGGTTTGCTGATATATTTTTCATGGACACTATCGCGATTAGTAACTGCAGCTACCTTGATAAACATGTGTGTCTTGGCGTTGTATCTTAGCCAGGTAATGTTTACTAAACATATGGTTAATATACGTCCGGCTATTCGAAAAGCAATGTATTTTGTCTCTTATATTGTAGCTTTGATGGCATATTTTTACTTAGGTAGTATTGCTAATACCTCAATAAATGAGAATGGAAATAAACAGCTAGTATTAGAAAAACGGTATCCTGTGCAGGTTGCCGATTATTTAAGGAGCTATCAGAGTGGTGGTAATATATTAAATGTTTTGCAGTATGGAAGTTATTTTATAAATAAATTGCCACCAAGCTTTAAAGTTTATTACGATGGCAGGTCGAATATTCTTTATCCATTCGATTTTGTTGTGCATAATCATCGACTTTGGCGTGATAAAAATATAATGAATGAGGTGGTCGACCGTTATGATGTGAACTATGCTACGCATGTAAACACAGTAGAAAAATTTGGATTTCTAGATAGTAGTGAAAAGCTTAGACTTGGGTTTGCGGATGATAACTATCAATTGTTTACTGATAAAAAGATAAATGTTTTTCCGTTGTCCAGTATGTTATTGGTATTCCCTGCATGTTGGAATGATGATTGGACAAAGGGTATTCAAAAAGAAATAATTTTGTCAGAAGAGCTGTTTGAGGATAAAGATTATACATTGAAATATGTTTTAGCCTTCATGAATGAGTATTTGTCACAAGTAGACAAGCAATCTTTCTTCGAAAGCTTGCAGCCAGAAAAAATGCATACAGATGGCGTCCGACGTTTGGCATTACATCTTGCTTTAAAATCGGCTAGTACCGATGTTGTATCTGATTTGTTTACATCTGTTCAGATAAAATCAAACTATGATATTTTGATTTATTCACATTACCTTGCGATGACCGAGCAGTACACTGATGCTGAAAACTTACTGTATTATTATTTTGAGAACACGAAGAATGCTAAGAAAATAATAACGTTTGATAAAATCGCAATTATGTATCGCGTACTTACTATTCTGGAACATAATGTCGAATTACAGCATTTTGAATCGACGTATAAAGATGAGTTAAAAGAAAAATTGAAAGGTGTCAACTTTGACACTGAAGGTGAATTATTATTTGATTATATATGTAAGTAAGTGTTACCCAAGTGAAATTACTTACACATATCTATGCATAAAAATTATTCAGGACATTGACTACATAGTTTTGTTCTTCGATAGTAATATCGTAATAAACGGGTAGTCTTAATAGCTGGCTACTGATTAAATCGGTGACGGGTAAGTTTTCTCCCGCTGTTCGACTGAGTTTTCTTCCAGCAGGCGACGAATGCAAAGGTATGTAATGGAATACTGCGCCAATACCGTGATCTTTCAAATATTTAATAAGTCTGCTACGTTCCTGTTCGTCTCTACAAAGAATAGCATAAAGGTGATAATTAACTTTATTATGCTGTAAAAATTTAGGTAATGACAGTAGTCCACGATCTTCCAATGGTTTTAAATGTATATCATAGTATTCTGTAGCCTTTCTGCGGCGCTTAATAACTTGTTCTATGTTTTCTAACTGTGCGTATAAGAATGCCATCTGTAATTCCGATGGCAAATACGAAGATCCTTGCTCTACCCAGGTATACAATTCTGTCTCCTTTCTAAAAAATGCTTCGCGATTGGTTCCTTTCTCGCGGATAATTTCAGCATGATCTATAAATTTAGGGTTATTTATTAGCAATGCGCCACCTTCGCCGCACATGATGTTTTTAGTTTCATGGAAAGAAAAACAGCCAAGGTCGCCGATGGTTCCTGAATGTTGACCATGGTAATAAGCACCAACACTCTGTGCAGCATCTTCGATAACATAGAGGTTGTTGTTTTTTGCAAAGTCATTGATGGCTTTCATCTCGCAGCTTTGACCGGCGTAATGAACCGGAATAATGGCTTTTGTTTTATCGCTTAAACAGTTTTTCAATTGGGCTTCGTCAAGATTATATGTCTGTGGATTTATGTCACAGAAAACGGGAGTTGCTCCACGTAACACAACAGCATTGGCTGTGGAAACAAAAGTAAATGAAGGCATAATAACTTCATCGCCTGGTTTTAGGTCGATCAATATACATGCCATCTCTAAAGCCGCAGTGCATGAATTTGTCATCAGTGCTTTTTCACAGTGTGTGAAATTCTGCAAAAAGGTTTCGCACTTTTTAGTGTAGTAACCATTGCCACTTATGTGGCCCTTCATGACACTGTCTGCGATATAAAATAACTCTTTTCCAGAAATAAAGGGTCGGTTAAATGGTACGTTAAATTTTTTCATAAATATTTAATTTATTTAGTAGTGTAAAATCAAGATGATTGACGAGGGATAAAGAACATAACTGTTTCAGTAACGCCTTCTGTGTAATGTCTTAAGTAAATGTCATAGTGGTCACGGATTGAAAAAACTTGTGACGCTATCTTCCATAAGTCGTCAGGGTAATGGTATACACATAATGCCATGGTAGGCAGATCTCTATATATTGTCTTCCTTGCGCCCTCTATGGCCGAGCTCTCCGCACCTTCAATATCCATTTTGATAAACGAAACTTTTTCTGAGACTATCTGATCCAGAGTATCAACTTCAATCTCGTAATCACCGTCTTCAGTTATTGCTGAGATAGAACCACCGGCAGAAAAACTGACTGTGGCCTTGTTATCAGATAAACCTTTCTGCATGAGGTGAACATTACTATGATCCATTAGATTTTCTTTAGCGACGAGCATATTTTTTTCTTCAGGTTCAAAGAAATAGATGGCTTTGTAATCGGGGCACGTTTTTATAAATTCAAGAGACGTATGACCATCGAATCCACCGACATCAACAAAGACTTCATTAGATTTTTTCAGATTGAGGAAAGGTTCGAAGTATTGAAATCTTTCTCGATCTGAAAAACCGTCCATATAGGATAGATCAGCTGTTAGTCTAAAGTTGATGATTCGTGAAAAGACATCTTTGGATTCATCATCGATCAAGCGGTCATATATTTCTTCATAATGATTCCTGTTGGTTTTAAATTCCTTGTTGAAGTCGCTCCAGAATCTTACATTTCCAAGGTCGAGACCTGAATAGCTATAGAAAGAAAAGAAATCAAGAAAATTGATAGAGGCATCGCTGAGTACTCGTTTTGCTGTTAGAGGTTTACCTAGTAATGTGGATATGACTAGTCCATCAGAAGGAATGTCTGACGTTTTCAGTATGGGTTTTCCCATGTGTTCAGTGTTAGTGGTAAAGTCATCAATAAATGCGGCTATATCGAGTTTGTCAGCGATCCTTTCTGCATAATTATTTATGCCAAATACATAGCGTTTTTCAGGCGAGGCATTGATAAACTCGTTGCAAAAGTTTTTTGCAACTTCATGATGATTGTTGTGGAATATTGTTAATGCCACTTGCTTATTACCTTGTTTTTTTATCACGCAAATAGTTACTTACGTAGCACTTTTTTATAATGATGCTATTTCGCCAACAGGCTCCCATGTTTTTTTTGCTGCCGACCTAGTTATAGCTTCAAGCATCTGTAAGCCTTCTTCAGCGATGTCAGCACCAAAAACCCATGGAGAAGTTGTTTTTCCTGTCTGTTTGAACTCAATTAAACTATCTGCCAAGTCGTAGTAGTGATTGGCAAATGCTTCGATAAAACCAGCGGGATGTCCAGCTTTGAATCGGTTATAACGTAACTCATCAGCGAGTTCAACATCAACAGAGGAGCGTTCGATTATCTGTTTGTGCCCCTTGTTATCGTGCAGAAGAATTTCTTCCGGACGCATCTGAAACCACTCAGCAGAACCTTTTGTTCCATATACTCTTACGCGTAAACCATTACTGTGACCAAAAGCAGTTTTTCCAAACCAGATCTGGCAATCCAGGTTATCGGTATAGCGTGCAATGCACATCGTATTGTCAACGATATCCTCTATCAGTCCAAAATTATTATTTATCGCGACAACTTCTATTGGTTTGGCGTCACTAAAAAATGAAATTATGTGGTGTAAGTGCACGCCTAAATCTAAAGAGGTGGTCGGTATTTCATTATCTGTTAATCGCCATTCTTGTGGGGATGGCAGACTGTTGTTTTTGCCTATTCGTGCAAAACCTTCCTGTGGCATTTCGATATGAATCTGATTCAGTTTCCCCAGGGTCCCTTTTTGAATAATCTTTTGTAATTCTCTGAGCATCGTGTAGCCAGTGTAATTATAGGTTACGGCTAAATAACCATGGTGTTCTTCTACTGTCTGTCTAATCTTTTTAGCGTCAGCAGATGAAACAGCCAATGCTTTTTCACAGATAACCGGATAACCCTGTTGAAGTGCAGAACATACTATTTCTGCATGTGAAGGTGTTGGCGTAAGCACTACCACAGCATCAATTTTATCTTTTTCAGATAATAGGAGATCATGCCATGAATCATATAACCGATCTGGGTTTACACCCCATGATTCCGCTGTCCTAGCATTTGATTTTTTGTCGGTGCTAAAACAACCTGAGACAAGGCGCCAGCGACCATCCATTTGTGATGATATTTTATGTGTCGTGCCCACTGCTGATTCAATTGCGCCACCGATAAAGGCTAGATTTAAGGTGTTTGAGCTCATCAATAAATCATCCGTTATCACTTTCTGCGTAGACCTGACGCACTATACTGTTAGGTCGTTGTTTAGTTTCTAAGAACACTTTTGATAAATAAATTCCGATGATGCCGATGAATAACACAATCAAACCACCTAGAAACCAAATTGAAGCCATGACTGAAGCCCACCCGCTAATAGGAGCATCTAGCAAAAAACGACTAAATAACAGGTAGACAATATTGACTCCAGATAGAAAAACGATCATCACGCCAATGTAAAAAATGACAATAAGTGGTTTGTTGCTTAACGAAGTAACTGAGTCAACTAATACTGCAATCTTGTGACTGAGTGTATAGGTCGTTGTGCTGGTATCATGTTTTTTTATGGCAAATGCACATTGATCAAACCCAGTGAGTAAGTAAAGACCACCAATTGATATTTCACGTTCTCTGTGGAGTAGTAGTGCATTAACGTAGCGTCGTGACATCAATCTTGCAGTAACCCAGTTTTTAGGTATATCGAAACCTGAGAGTTTGTTGATTAAATAATAGAATATTGATCCACTCAAGTTTTCAAACCAGCTACCTTTACGACTTTCTTGTACGCCATAAACAACATCACAGTCTTCCTGAGACATTTTTTCTGAAAACTCACTTAACCATTCAGGTTCTTCTTCAAGGTCACTATCAAGTAGAAATATTTTGTCTCCACGTGATTGCGCAAGACCAGTCATCATGGCTTTGTGATGACCAAAATTTCGTGAAAGGTCGATAACTTTAATATGCGAGTTTTTTTCTGCTAATTGAATGGCAATAGAGAGACTATTGTCGGGTGAACCATCGTTTACCAATATGATCTCATAACTTTTAGCCGAGAACTTTTTTGCTGTATCTGTTGCACGCTGACAGAATTCTTCTACATGTGATGCTGACTTGTATAAAGTGCTAACTATTGATAGCTCTATAGATTTACTCATTTACTCTTTCACTCATTTACAACATTCATGTAGCGATTATTAAGCTACTGTATCGAGATAAGTATAGTGTAAATCTAATAATTAGCGCTTATTTGCGCTGATGTTCTGCAATTATTGCTGTTTTTTTCTCGCAAGAACTAGGCGAGAGCCACCGATCGGAAATCTGGCACCCATCCGTATAAATAATCTTTCGATATCAAGTGTTTTTTCAAAGAGATAATTGATTAAAGGATTAATGTTTAATTCTGAATCAGGGTTTTCCTTCATCGTAAATCGTGATAAATACATTGCTGGTAATAAAAAAGAAACGAAAGATGTCGTGCGAATGATAGTGAAGCCGGCATCTTCGATTTTCTTATGAATCTCCTTAGCAATATAGCGGCGTACATGACATGCCTGCACATCAACTGAACTCCACAGCCATTGATGTTGTGGTACCGTTATCATCATGATGCCACCTGATTTGAGACTATGGAAAAGATTGTTCAGCACAAGCCCATCCTCTTCTATGTGTTCGATAACATCAAAAGCTGAAACCACATCAAACTCTTCTTTGTAGGGCAGGTTTCTCGCATCCATCTGTACAAGTTCAGCCTCAGGAACACGCTCAGCTGCAAATGCTAATCCTGTAGTGAAAATCTCACTGCCTACAATATTCGATGCGGGTATAGTATCTCTCACACCCGAAAGTACAAAGCCTGTTCCACAGCCTATCTCGAGATATGATCGGCAATCTGGTGCGTATTTTATTAGTGCCCACTGGATTATTTTATTTCTTGCTCTGAACCAGAAATTATTCGATTCGGCCTGATAGAGCGTACGAAAAGATTCGGATTTAAAGCCCCCGCCTTTTTTAGCAAGATCAGGGTCCCAGCTTTTAAAACCATCAATCAGTTTTGGAGAGAAAGAGCATTTTGGACATTTCCCATCCTTTGATGAATATAAATTTAGGCATTTGGGACAAGAAATCATGTGCTATCTCTAATCGATTTCTCAGAAGCTGGAAATACAAAAAATTTAAATAAAGTGAATAATATAATTGAAACTATAAATATTGCTATTATCTGAATGATTGCATGGTTGTAATGCATTCTGTCAACTAACACATAGAGCATAGTGAAATTAGTCGCGTAGCCAAATATATGTGCTATCGAAAACCTAATAAATGCTGATTTGTTTGGGCCGGTATAAGAAAAAGTTAATGACTTATTAAGGGTGAAAGAGACATAGACACCAACAGCATAACCTAGAGTCATCACTAATTTTGGCTCACCACCAATATAAGTTAGTCCAAGGTAAATGAGATAGCCAATTGTATTGTGTGTTACACCAACAATGCCGTACTTGAATAGCTGTGTCGTTGTTTTATGCGCCATAAAGATATATAAGGAACTGTAGGATCAAGAGCTTAATAATTGGGTGACTATTGTAGTTTTGCATGAATAAGAGTCTGCATTTGTTCTGTTTTGTTTAGCATTTCATCCATCGAATCAAATTTTAAAAATACGATACCAAATTTATTAGTCATAACATCATCGATTTTGTCACCGGACTTCCACCATAGAAGTTGGTCAATAATTTTTTCTTCTACGGCATCATCAATAACAATTTTATCGAGTACCCCTGTTTCTTTCGACATGATACAGTGCCGTGTATAAAAGCCATCTACCTCTTTTTGAGATAATTCAGAACAATTTAAACCCACTGCTGCGCTTACGATCCAGGATGCATAATCAACTCCTGTGGCGTGTTCTACCAGTGTTATATAGAGATCGCCGGGTGGGCGGCGGCATATTTCAATAATAACGGGTCGATTGTTATGGAGTATAAACTGCACATGAAAAATCCCTGTTTTTAATGAGAGTAGAGAGCATATCTTTTCAGATTGCTTAATTAATTCGTCAATAGCTTCCCTCGGTACAGTTGAGGGTGTAGATGCTGCTGACACCATATATTGGTTTAAAAAGTAGTGTTCATTGTCAGTGAAATGAAAAACAACTTTACCGTCTCTTATAAATGCCGAAAAACCGTGACGACTGCCAGTGACGAATTCTTCGATTACGATACGTTTGGTTTTAGATCGATCAAAAGCATTTTCTAAAGCACTTTCAACCTGTGCTTTATCATCAATTTTTGTGATGCCTTTACCGCCAGTTAGATCAACCGGTTTAATCATGATCGGAAATTTAAATTCATCAATAACCGATAGAGCTGTCGCTACGTCAGAGAAACCTTTAGCGTAGGGAGTCGGAATATCATTAGCTAGAGCAAAATCTCTGTAACTGTCTTTGTGATGAAGCAGTTTAGTCGTTTCGTATGAATCATGACCTGGTAAGTTTAACTGTTCAGCTACGTAGGCAGAAGAAATAGCCGAGAAATCATTAGCGCAAGAACAGATGGCATCTATTTCTAAATTCTTTGCTATGTTAAGCATCGCTTCTGGATCAGAGAAATCAGCAAGGCATGTCTCATCGGATTCTTTATGTCCAAGATCATCAGGATTATTGCCACTGGTTATTACATAGAAACCAAGTTTCTGGGCAGATATGATTAATGGTATATCCGCATAACCACCACCAGCGATGAGTATCTTTTTTTTATTAGGCATGGTTTTTCGTGAACATCTAGAACGTTACAGTTTAGGATAGTTTAAAAACAGTGTATATGTCAGTTCTCGCTGATGTTTATCTGAATTCGTGTGGAGACAAAAAATAGGAGGAGACTTATTCGATATCGAGTTTTTGTAATCGATAGCGTAGTTGCCGTAAGCTTAGGCCTAATAGCTTTGCAGCAGCGGTTTTATTCCAGCGGGTTTGCTCCAGTGCTTGCATAATGCTTTGGCGTTCTTGTCCTGCCAGGTCCATCGGGTCGACTGTTGGGGCTGCAGGAGTTGTAGTCTCCGTAGCTGACTCTTGTTCAATAGGTTCTCGTGTTGCTTTTAAGTGCAAGTCTTCAATGTTGATACTATTGTCATCTGATAATGCGATGGCACGTTCTAATATGTTCTCTAGTTCTCTAACGTTGCCAGGGTACGGGTAATCTATTAGCGCTTCCATAGCTGCATTATCAATTGAAGGTTTCTCCATGCCCATTTTATTGGACAGGCTACTGAGAAGCTGATTAACAAATTCCGGGATGTCTTCTTTGCGTTCTCGTAAACTGGGTATTGTTAGTTCTATGACATTGATTCGATAATATAAATCTTCTCGAAAAGTTCCGTTGCTAACTAGTGTTACAAGATTTTTATGACTGGCGCTGAGAATTCTTACGTCGACGGGGCTTTCTTGCGATGCACCGATAGCACGCACGGCTTTTTCTTGAATAACACGTAAGAGTTTCACCTGCATGTTGAGTGGTAGCTCGGCTATTTCATCGAGAAACAATGTGCCACCATTAGCTGCTTGAAATAATCCTTCCTTATCAGAATGCGCGCCGGTAAAACTTCCTTTCAGGTGGCCAAAAAATTCACTTTCCATTAATTCGGCGGGAATAGCGCCACAGTTGACAGGTACAAAGGGGCCATCGCTACGTGGTCCTTGTTGGTGGATCATTTTTGCGACGCGTTCTTTACCTGAACCTGATTCACCGTGGATGAAAACCGGTGCTTGATTTCTTGCCAGTTTGTGAATGTTTTTTAGTAAATTTTGAACAGCGGGTGATTCGCCTGTGATGTTTATTTTATTACCACTCTGTTTTTCTGATTTTTCCGGTAAGCCGGTGGCTGAAGAAATAAGATTACGTAATATCTGAAGGTCGACTGGTTTAGAAACAAAATCAAACGCACCAGCCTTTAGTGCGGTAACAGCAGATT
>Ga0164313_10002934_pt1 | contig 15194 bp, 12 predicted proteins | sample GuaBasSedimGuay4_FD_113735 | JGI IMG/M metagenome (GOLD analysis project Ga0164313, IMG submission 113735) | Subseafloor sediment microbial communities from Guaymas Basin, Gulf of California, Mexico - Guay4, Core 4569-4, 0-3 cm | ecosystem: Environmental > Aquatic > Marine > Hydrothermal vents... | reverse complement strand
TCGCCAGTCTCGAAGTCATGCTCGACGGCGAACGAATCGCGCTCAAGCGATTCAGGCCGCAACGCCGAGGATCATCGACTGCGAGTCTTTTTGTCTTCAGCATTCCTCCGCCCTGGATCGCAGGGGGTTTGGGATGCGTTGGTGTATTGCTCGTTTTGTGGGGTCTGCGGAACGGCACCCTCGTCCTCGTGCAGCTCCGCCCGCTGCGCGCCGCGACGGCGCTCACCGCCGCGGGATCTCTTCTCCTGCCCTCGATCGCAATGGCAGGTGTACCGACTGGCGGTAGCCCCCCACAGTATTACTGGGAGATTTCTGATCATTTGGGGACTGGCATGGTGATGCTCGATGTGGATGGGGAACGCGTTCGGCATCAAGTCTTTACACCGTTTGGTCGGATCCACGACGAGGTTGGTGCGGATTTTCGAACATTCTATGCTGGGCACCGGCGTGACGACGACTCGGGAATGTTCTACATGCAGGCACGATGGTATGACCCGGGGGCGGGGCGCTTTCTGTCAGTCGACCCCATGCTAGTCGTCGGAAATCCGCAGCATCAAAATCCGTACTCGTACGTCGGAAACAATCCGATCAACGGACTTGATTCGACTGGGTGGTGCGACGAACGTATCTCCGCGTGCCCTGTGGATCCAGCCGATGTCGGCGGCCAAGAAGGAATTGTAGCCGGACCGGCCGAGGCGCCAGGAGCTCCATCCGCACCAAACGCGGGTGGCTCTCGCGGTACCGGAGACAGTTCGAGTAGCGGCGGTGCTCCTTCGACTCCGGCTGCACCAACGGGCGGCGGCGGTGCAGACATTGGTTTCTCGTCGTCAGAGCTTTCGGGTGGTTTCAGCAGCTCGGACGTCGGATTGGGCGCTGGTGATCTGGATACGGGAGGCCTCGATTCGTTCGGTGGTGACGGATTAAGTGGCGGTGGCATTGATAGTGGTGGTGGGTTGGGCGGCTCCGGTTCTCTCGGAAACTTTGGGATGGCAAGCAGCCTTGGCGGGTTGGGTTCGATTCAAAGTCCATCCGCACAATCGGTACCGGGGTCGGGTTCGAGTATTCCTTCTGCGGGACTTGCGAGCGCCTATGGAGGTTCCGTTCCCGAGGCTGGTCTTTATGTTGCAACCGCGGTCGTCGGCCTCGAAACAGCCAGAGCTGGATTGCTCGCACTCGGCCAGAGTGCGATTGCCCGCACAGCTCTGGGCCTAACAGCAAGACAGGCGATAGTTGCGGCTGTGGTGGGAAGTGCAGCTGGTGCGCTCACTGTACTTGGCGGCTTGTACGTTGCTGGCTTTGCGATTGAGAACGGAATTCGTCTTTACAACCAAAAAACTGGAAGCGATATCAGGACGCCGAATGGTATTCTCGGCCGTGAATTCTTCCCGGTGATTAGGTAGCCAGCCATGTCGGATGCCGCGAACGGAAAGCAGAATCGCAAACAACGACCCTCTGCGAAACGAAACGAGCAGAGTCGCATCACGATGATTTACTTCGTGACGCTTTACGGGTCCATTGTCGCCATTCTAGTAGGACTCTATTTTGTCGTTACGATATTCGGAGAATTGTCGCTCGTCGCAGCGTTAGGCATCGTTGGAATTTGCGCTGTTCTTATCTTAGGCGCCATGTTGCCTGCCACTTTTAGAAGTCTTCGCGATTGGGAGTCCGAATCCATCGCGGATCAGGGGGACTCAGCCGGAGGTCGCCGAACTTATGTGCGAATCCTCTTGGCGACTAGTCTCTCACTACTGACCGCCGGCATGGCAGTGTACGGCTACTTCGTTGCCGCTCTGCTCTGCGCATTCTTAGGGGTAGCCATCCTTCGTTACGTTCCTTGGAAGGCTCCGCACTAGCAAAGCGGTTCCGTGAGTGGTCAAGCGCTCTTCGCTTGAATTTCGATTTGTCGATCATGCGGTGAGCCGCAGGTTGTCCCTACCACCTCCCCGCCCACCCCAAGCGTCGTCGGGCCCCTCCCTCGTCGCTCTGCTCCTCGCCGGGCCAGTCGGGCGAGCAAGCGTCGCGCCCGTCCCTGCGAAGCGCTGTGCTGGAATGAATACTTTTGCCGCGGGCCGTTCACGCCCCTTGCTTGCCCTCGCCGATAACGCGCGTTATCCGCGCTGCCCCTTTCGGCCCCCTCCTCGGGCTCCCTTCGCTTCGCTCTGGTCGCCTTGACATAACAAGTTATGTCAACTTGGGGTGGGCTCCGCCGTGCTGGGGCGGAGGCTTGCGCTGTCTCGGCCAGGGCCGAGCGCGGAGACGTCGTTGAAACGGATGCGCTTCCCGAACGCCAAGCTCTTTGTTCGGTTCGGCCTTCGGCCACCCCGAAAGTGGCGGCTTCGCGGCCGCAGTCGCGCTGGTGTCGGCAGCTAAAGAGAAAAGGGGGAACCTACTCGCCGACGATCTCGCCAAGCACGGTTCGCAACGCCTCGCGATCTTCATCGACAAGGCTGCCGAGCTTGCGCCGAATGAGCCCACGCTCGATCGTGGTGAGCAGCGGCTTGAGTACCGAAGGCTTGATGAGCCCGGCTTCCTTCCACTTCGTGACGGCCGCCTCGCCGACCTTGTTCCCAGGCCGGACCTGGCTGGTCACGGCCAGGAGGATGAGATCGGGCCGATCACGATGGTAGGCCGAGCTACTGACGACCACGGCGGGGCGCTGCTTGACCGTCGTCTGATCGGTAAACGGAAACGGGACGAGGAGGATGTCGCCGAACTCGAAGTCGGTCTTGGGTCGAGCCATCTCAGAGAGTGCCCTCAGAGCTGGTCATATTCGGCATCGTCGGGGTTGTCCCAAACCTGAGCAAACGCAGCTTCCGAAAGCTTCGTCATGGCATGGCTGAGTTGTCGATCACCGTCTTCACGGCTGCGCAAGAAATCGACGAAATCCTCGACCTCGGCCACGCGATGTGCCGGAAGACTCTGAATCTTCTCGATGAGTTCTTTGTCGGAACGAGCAGGCTTCGACATGACGTGGGCTCCTTGGGTGTCTTGCTCTCTGTGCGGCGGCTTCGCCGCCGAGTAAAGACAAGCCGCTAAAGGGTAGGCAGTCGGCGAGCCGTTATCTCGCGACCTTGGCCTGGACAAGCGAGTTGACGAGCCGAATGACGGCCCTCCGGTCCTTCTCGGGCAGCATCATGATCTGCTGAAACTTCTTCCAGAGTCGCCGGGTCTCCGGGTCCTGAGTGTCCTGCTTGCGGAGCTTGGTGGGCTTGATGCCGAGCAGCACGTCGGTGGAGACCTTGAGGATGGGCGCAATCTCGGCGACGACACCGGCGGGCGGGTAGTCGGCGATGTTCTCGTAATACGAGACGAGTCGCTGGTTGGAGCCGATGGCTTCGGCGAGCTGGACTTGGGTGAGGCCTCGATCCTTGCGGAGCGTGGCGAGTCTTTGTCCGAAGTTGGATCCCTGTCGAGTCTTGCGCGGCATCTGGCTGATGAACATACGGACCTCTTCGATCTCCCGGAGGTGGGGTCGGGTTGACGCTTGCGGTGAGTACAAACAATATGTATATCAACGAGAACGGTATTGGGCGACTAAAAAAATCCAAAAATATGTACTGATCGGGGCCGGTTCAGGCCCAAAGGGAGAAAACGGATGGCACGTGTCCCGGAGGGAGAGTTGGAGCGGCTGAAATCGGAGGTCTCGATCGAGCGGCTGGCCGAGAGCCAGGGGATCTTGCTCGAGGTTCGCGGCGCTGATCGCGTCGGTCTTTGCCCGTTCCACGACGACACGGATCCGAGTCTCATCATCACGCCATCGAAGAACCTTTGGCACTGCTTGGGCGCCTGCCAAGCCGGAGGATCGGTCATTGACTGGGTGATGCGTGTGGAGGGGATCTCGTTTCGCCATGCGGTTGATTTGTTGCAGACGGATTATCAGCCGGCGCCGTCTCCGAGGCGCTCGGCGAAGCGATCGACGGTGCAGAAGTTGCCGACGTCGCTGGAGTCGAGTGTCGAGGATGCCCGTTTGGTGTTGCAGGTGATCGAGTATTACCACGAGGCCTTGTTGCAATCGTCGGAGGCGCAGGCGTATCTCGAAAGCCGAGGGATCGCCTCGATGGAAGCGGTCACGAAGTTCAAGTTGGGCTTTGCGAATCGAACGCTGGGGTACCGGCTGCCGGCGAAGAACCGCAAGGAGGGAGCGGCGATCCGGGGGCAGCTGCAACGGATCGGGCTGCTTCGAACTTCAGGTCACGAACATTTTAACGGGTCTCTCGTGATCCCGATCTTCGGTGATCGTGGTGAGGTGACGGAGGTCTACGGCCGAAAAATCTCGGAAGGGCTTCGGAAGGGAACGCCGCTTCACATGTACTTGCCCGGGCCGCATCGAGGCATCTGGAACGGAGAAGTCCTCGAAGCCAGCAGAGAAATCATTTTGTGCGAGTCGCTGATCGACGCGCTGACGTTTTGGTGTGCGGGGTTCCGGAATGTGACGACGAGCTACGGGGTCGAGGGTTTTACGAAGGACCACCTGGCTGCATTCGAGAAGCATGGGACCGAGCGAGTCCTCATCGCCTACGACCGCGACGCTGCGGGAGATGCTGCGGCGGAGAAGCTTGCGAAGAAGCTCATGACCGAGGGCCTGGACTGCTACCGAATCCAGTTCGCGAAGGGGATGGATGCGAACCAGTATGCGCTCGAAGTTCGCCCTGCGACAAAGAGCCTGAGCATTGCCATCCGCTCTGCCCAATGGCTTGGCAAAGGCAAGCCGAAACCGCCGACCTCGATGCCCGTTGATCTCGCTGCTTCTCCCCCAATGCCAGCCAGCGTGTCGATGAATCTTCAGCCCGCCGAACCGACACGAGAGTCTCGTCGAGCGGACTCGCCTAATCCTTCTTTAGCTGCTGTTCCAGTTGCTGAGAAAGCGTCTGAAGAGGGAATGGAGTCCGAGCCGCTTCCGGCATCGGTACTGCCGCCGGCACCGAAGGTGGAGGTCTCGGCCGAGATCAATGGTTCGGAAGTGGTGATCGCCCTCGGCGATCGCCGCTACCGAATCCGTGGGCTTGAAAAGAATGCGAGCTTCGACGGCCTGAAGGTGAATGTTCTCGTCTCGCGGCCTTCGTTCGACGGCGTCGGCGAGACGATGCACGTCGATACGTTCGATCTCTATCAGCAGCGGCCGCGAGGATCGTTTGCGACGCAAGCGGCCGTGGAGCTCGGCGTGAAGGATGACGTGATCCGGGGGGATCTGGGAAAAATCCTGCTCAAGCTCGAAGCGCTTCAGACGGAGCGGATCGAGGCGGAAAAGGCGGCTAAAGAGAAGAGCGTCGAGTTGAATGATGAGGATACGAAGGCGGCGCTTGATCTGCTGCAAGATCCGAAACTACTCGACCGCATCGAGCGAGACTTCGAGCGTTGTGGTGTCGTTGGTGAAGGCACGAACAAACTCGTCGGATATCTGGCCGGCGTGTCTCGCAAGCTCGACGCACCGTTGGCCATCGTGATCCAGTCGACGAGTGCGGCTGGAAAATCGGCGCTCATGGATGCGGTCCTGGCGTTCATCCCCGAAGAGGACCGCACGAAATACTCGGCCATGACGGGACAGTCGCTTTTTTACATGGGCGAAACCGATCTTCAACATCGAGTGCTCGCCATCGTTGAAGAAGAAGGAGCGAGCACGGCTTCCTATGCCCTGAAACTTCTTCAGTCCGAAGGCGAACTCACAATCGCCTCGACGGGCAAGGATCCTGAATCCGGCGAGTTGAAGACCCAGGAATACTCGGTGAAGGGTCCCGTGATGATCATGCTCACGACAACAGCGATCGACATCGACGAAGAGCTTCTCAATCGTTGCGTGGTCTTGACCGTCGACGAGGGAAGAGAACAAACCCGAGCCATCCATGCGATCCAGCGTCGAAAGCGAACGCTCTCGGGTCTGCTTGCGAAGGCAGACAAAGAGTCCGTGCTCGAGGTTCATCAGAACGCACAGCGTCTCCTGGCTCCGCTGGCCGTCGTGAATCCCTACGGCGAGAAACTGACGTTCGTGGACGACCGGACCCGAACTCGGCGTGACCATGAAAAATACCTCACCCTCATCGACTCGATCGCGCTGTTGCATCAGCATCAACGAGCGATCCAGGCGGTCGAGCACGAAGGGAAGACGATCCGTTATGTCGAGGTCGTTCCCTCGGACATCGAGACGGCGAATCGGCTGGCTCACGAGGTCCTCGGCCGAACACTCGACGAGCTTCCGCCGAAGACTCGCGAGCTGCTTCGAAAACTCGACGGCTGGGTGGGCGAGCGAAGCAAGGCGTTGGCGATGGAACGAGCGGACTTCCGCTTTAGCCGCCGTGAGATCCGCGAAGCGCTTCGCTGGGGCGATACGGCTCTCAAGATCCACCTCGGGCGCCTGGTCGAGATGGAGTACGTGCTCGTCCATCGCGGCGGTCGTGGTCAGTCGTTCGCTTACGAGTTGGTCTACCAGGGCGAGGGCGATCGAGGCGAGACGTTCTTGATGGGGCTGATCGACACCACGAAGTTGAGCTACGACAATCGGCGGTCAGGGCAAAAGGGCACCCAGTCAGGGGTCGGTCACCCCCTGGGCGCCCCTCGGTCAGGGGGTGGTCGGGGTCCCGAAAACGGTGCAAGTGCTGAAGGCAAAAAGGGTTCTTTGTCAATCGACGAGTCCGAGCCCGAAAATGCACTTCTAAGGCCCGTTCACACGAACGGGTCGTACCGTAGTCATGCCGAGGAACTGTCTGCCCGAGCGGCCGACTAATGGCTCGAAGGAAACGTCGAGCGAGCAAACCCAGGCCCGAGCCTCATCCGATCGATCACAGCGCGATGGCGCCGTATCTGGCTCGGTTCCTCGAAGCGTGTGCGGCGAAAGGGCTGACGCCTCGCACCGTGCACAACCGAGACCGGCTGCTGCGTCGTTTTATCCATTGGTGCGGCGAACGAGACCTCGATCGACCCCAGGACATCACTCGCCCGATCCTGGAGCGTTACAGGCGGCATCTTTATCATCGCCGAAAGCCCAACGGCGAGCCGCTCACGTTCGCGACGCAGCAGCAACAACTGAGCGCCATCAAAGCCTTCTTCAAGTGGCTTGCCCAGGAGAACTACATCCTCTCGAATCCGGCCAGTGAGATCGAGCTGCCGAGAGTTCATCGCAAGCTGCCCAAGCACGTTCTCACGGCTGACGAAGTGGAAAGGATCGTTGCGCAGACGGGGCTTCGAGGGGAACTCGGGGTCCGAGACCGAGCCATCATCGAGACGCTCTACTCGACGGGTCTTCGTCGTTGCGAGATCGTGCAGCTGAAGATCTACGATGCTGATGTCTTGAACGGGACGTTGATGGTTCGAGAGGGCAAGGGAAGAAAGGATCGGATGGTTCCACTCGGGGATCGAGCTGGAAACTGGATCAACAAATATCTCGAAGCCGTGCGTCCAACGCTGGTCGTCGAGCCCGACGAAGGCTGGTTGTTCTTGCACGAATACGGCGAGGCCTTTAAGAAGAACCGTCTCTCCGATCTGGTCCGGAAATACATCGATCAATCCGGTGTCGAGAAGAGCGGCGCCTGCCACATCTTCCGTCACACGATGGCGACGTTGATGCTGGACAACGGGGCCGACATCCGTCACATCCAGGCGATCCTGGGTCACAGCCAACTGTCCACGACGGAGATCTACACGCACGTGTCGATCCAAAAGTTAAAGGCGGTGCATGCGCTCACGCACCCTGCCGATCGGCCTTCCTCGGCCGACTGAGAGCCCCGTTCGACGCTTCCTCCTCCAAGCCTTCTTCCCTTTAGCTGCCCTCCGGCGATCGTCTCTTGCGCAAGCCTCCAGCTAAGCCGAAACTCGCGTATAGAGAAAAAAGTAGCTGCGGCCAGGTTCCACTAGGAGATCGCGTTGCTAAGTGCGCGTCGGCATATAGAAACTCCGGAGGTTAGGCGACGCCGGTCGTATGGCCGTGGTTTTTACATGCAGGCACGCTGGTATGACCCGGGGAGTGGGAGGTTCTTGAGTGTCGATCCGCTGATTCGGACGACGTTGATCCCACAGTCTGCCAATCCATACTCTTACACCGAAAACAATCCCGTGAACGGCGTGGATCCGACGGGCGAGCAACTCTACATCTTCACCGCGACGGATCCTGCGACCGGAGACGTCTATGCGTGGACGCAGGACATTGGCGGTGGTTCAGGTGGTGCCGAAATCGGGGGCGGGGCCACCGGCGGAGTCGGGGCGTCCGCCGCATCCGCTGGTTCTTCCCTTAGCGGATTGAGCTCTGTGGCATCTGCACCTAGTTCTACGCCGAGTGCTGGAAGCGCGAGTCAGTCGCCCGCGAATGCAGGTAACCAGCCGACTCAAGATCAGAACGATGATTCGAGAAGCGACGATGCAATGCCGAGTGAAGAACAGCAGAAGGCGATAGATGATCTCTTCCTAGATATCTTGAGGGCAGATCGCGACATTTCGCGCGCTGACGACAAAGAAGCTGATGCTACGATAGCGAGAAATACCGCGCTAAAAGAATTCGACAATGCGACACGTGGCGTAATCAATCCTTCAAAAGCGCGATCCGCGATGAATAGAGCTTCGGCTGCAAACGACCGAATAGAGAGTGCGCGTGCGGAACGGTCCGCGGCGATAATTCGAAGAAGTCGCGCAGAGGCGGGGCTGCGGTCTCGAGGATACAACCCAGATACTTTTTCCCGAGACAATTCACCGCGGTAGCGACCGCAAGTTACGGCCGTTCTATTGAGAGAAGCATTCGCCACCATCATTGCGTCATCCTTCATCGTCACTATCGGCATCGGGTCAGTTTGGTTTCAGACGTCGAGAGTCGATGATCTAGCCGTGGAACGAGAGCTAGCAATCTTTCGAGGAGTCATCGCCAACGAACGCTTATTGGAGCTGGCTTCCGCAAGAGATCGGATGTCCGAACCCGCTACTACCGTTGTGGACACGCTGTTCCTTGGAGGATCTTCGCATTGGGCGGAGGATGCGGAAGGCTGGCTGGAGAGCCACTTGCCGTGTAAGTTTGATGCCAGCGGAGCGGCCCGTGTACTCCAATACCAAGATGTACCGTCGTGGCTCGTCATACGTTCTACTATCAACCGTGCCGTTTTGTTCGCCGAGAGGGGAGCGCTGCGAGATTTCATAAAGGCTTGTCGCTCCGACTTCCGTATCGAGCCAAGACTACGCAGGGTGGCGGCCGCGTACGGTATCGAGTCAAGATTTCCGGCAGAAGACGCTGAACTCACGACGATCACGTCCAGCTGGGCGCGACACCGCATACTGAATGCCGAATTGGCGGGGCAAAGACTAGGCGCGGTGGGCAAAACAGCTGGCCTAGAACATCAGCATTCTATAGAAGACTTTGAGCTAGGGTGGATCCTATGCTCTCGCCTCGCGATTGCCGGGTGCATCACGATCTCAATCTTTGCACTGATTCCATTTGGGCTGCGCGCTATAGGACCTTCTGTCAATCCATTTCACCCCGACGTTCCAAGGGTTCGGAATAGTCTAGCGATCGCATTCATCGTCTCTCAACTAGTTTACTATGGCGTTGCGTGGATTCGAACTTGCAATGGAATGGAGGCTTGGATTTCGCCAGCTTCGATCGACAGCGCGTTGTGGGCCGCGCTGATTTCGTCGCTCGCGGTTCTGATCGGGAGAGAGCGATCGCGGGTACTCACGCTCATCCCCCAGCTATGGTGTGCTGTAAGTTGCCGTAGGTTTGTGGTGCTGCTTGCGACGTGTATTGCGTGCGACGTAATCCTCGCTGAGCTGCTGATTACAGGCATGGGTCTAACGATCACCAATCGAGATCTCGATCTAGTACGCGAGAATTGCTGCTCAGCGTTGTCCATCGTCATTCCTATCGCTGGATCCGTCTTCATCGAGGAGCTTCTGTATCGCGGGCTTCTTTTTCGGTTCATAAGACAACACATGCCCTTTCTGCCTGCAGCGGTGATGGTGTCCATGTTGTTCGCGCTTGCTCATTCCGTCTCACTGTCGCATGCGCTGTTGTCGTTCTGCGGATCGATCGTCTACTGTTTCGCCTATGACCGATCTGGCGGACTAGCTGTAGCTGCGTTCGCCCACACCTTTTTCAATATCGCAATCTTTGGCGCGGGCGCGTAGTGCCGACGCAATCCGTGGGAGAATCGAGTAAATGTCGCAGGTCGCCGAGGTGAGTAGAAGGCGACAAGAACCTTTCGTGCCGGAGCCGGGGTGACGGAACGCCGATTGTTTGCCTCCTCCCACCCACCCCAAGCGTCGTCGGGGGCCTCCCTCGTCGCTCTGCTCCTCGCCGGTGCAGCCGGGCGAGCAAGCGTCGCGCCCGTCCCAACGAAGCGTCCTGCTGAAATGAATCTCTTGCGCCCCGGGCCGTTCACGCCGCGTGCTTGCCCTCGCCGATAAAACTGTTTTATCCGCGCTGCCCCTGTCGGCCCCCTCCTCGGGCTCCCTTCGGTCGCCTGGACATAACAAGTTATGTCCACTTGGGGTGGGCTCCGCTGTGCCGGCGTGGAGGCTTCTGCCGCCTCGGTCCAGGGCCGAACTCGGAGCCGCCGTTGAAACGGATACGCCTCTCGAACACGAAGCTCTCTGTTCGGTTCGGCCTTCGGCCGCACCGAAAGCGGCGGCTTCGCCGCCGCAGGGATGCGGCAAGAAAAGCGGCTAAGAGAAAAGGGGTGGCTGGTTACCCAAGCACGTTCGTCATGTTGTCCCAGGTCCATTTGAGTAGTCGCCCTGCGTTCGGAACCGACGTCGGACTGGCGTCTTTGTAGCCGATGATCTGTACGAGAGGCGTTCCGACTCGTCGGGCGATCGCGACTTCCTTGAGCACGCCAGGCGCCTTGTGCGTCTTCGGTCCGACGAGCACGACGACAATGTCGCTTCGCCGAATCCTCCCTTCGGCTTCCTTCTCCCAGTTCGCCTGCGGAGCTGCTTCCTTCATCGACCAGTCGGCCCCCTCGAAGGGAGACTCGGGCAACTTCATCTGGCCCGCCATGTGATGCTTCAAGTTCTGATCTTCGTCGAAATCGAAACTGAAGAATGCTCTCTTCTTAGCCATGATGGCGCCCTCCTCAGGTCGTTACTGGTTCCGTTCCGAGAAGCATGAACCACAAAACCAAGAGAAACAAGATCACGGGGCCATAGAGCCCCCAAGTCGACCAGCTCTTGATCCCATACCAGATCGAAGTCTTCTCTCGAATCTCTTTGCTAGGCGTCATGACGAACGAGGCGGCTTCGCTTGCGTCGATCCTCCGCTCCTGGTCGAACATGTCCCGAAACCACTTCTCTTGCTGAAGGTATCGAGCATCGAGAAACCAGAAGGCGACCATGAGCATGGCCGCGTAGAACGCAATCCATGGCTCCTTCGATGTCGCCAGAAAGGCGAGCGCGCCGGCCGCAATGACAAGGCTCAGGTTCTTGATCGCGGCTGCGGCTCCCGCCATGCGGGAGATCGCTCCTTGAAGCATCTCCAGATGCCGAATCCGGTCGTCGTCGAGCGAGTCGCTCACGACCTCGCCTGGACGAGTGAGTTGACGAGCCGAATGACGGCCCGCCGATCCTTCTCGGGCAGCGCCATGATCTGCTGAAACTTCTTCCAGAGCCGTCGCGTCTCGGGGTCCGCCTTGTTGGCGACCTTGGAGCCCCGCATCGTCTTTACGCCGAGTAGCTCGTCGGTGCTGACCCGGAGCACCCGGGCGATCTCGATGAGGATCGGCCCAGGCGGGCAGTCGCACTCGTTCTCGTAGTAGGAGATCGCCCGCTGGGTGGCGCCGAGGGCGTCGGCCAGCTGGACCTGGGTCATGCCTCGATCCTTGCGGAGCGAGGTGAGGCGTTCTCCAAAATCCGATCCGGCCTTCTTGGTGCGCGGCATGTCGAGTTCGAGAGTGAAGGTCATGGCGTCCTTGTCCAAATCGATCGGGTTGTGAATATCCGAAACACGGATATCCTAGCGAACGCTATCAGGGATCAAAAAAATCTACGAAAAATCGCTCGAACCCTGGGCGAAAAAGGAGATCGGATGGCACGCATCCCGGAGGGAGAGTTGGAGCGGCTAAAAGCGGAGGTGTCGATCGAGCGCCTGGCCGAGAGCCAGGGGATCTTGCTCGAGCTTCGCGGCCATGATCGTGTGGGTCTTTGCCCGTTCCACGACGACACGGAACCGAGCCTGATCATCACGCCCTCGAAGAATCTCTGGCATTGCTTGGGGGCATGTCAGGCAGGTGGTTCGGTTGTCGACTGGGTGATGCGGGCGGAGGGCGTGTCGTTCCGACACGCCGTTGAGCTTCTTCAGTCGGACTACGAGCCGGCGTCTTCACCCAAGAGTTCGAGCAAACGATCGACGGTGCAGAAGCTCCCGACGACGCTCGAATCGAATGCCGAAGATGCCCGGCTCCTGCTCCAGGTCGTCGAGTACTACCACGAGACGCTTCTTCAGTCATCCGAGGCTCTGGCATATCTCGAAGGGCGCGGGATCACGTCGATGGAAGCGATCGTGAAGTTCAAGTTGGGCTTTGCGAATCGAACGCTCGGGTACCGGTTGCCGGCGAAGAACCGCAAGGAAGGGGCGGCGATCCGTGGGCAGCTGCAACGGATCGGGTTGCTTCGCACTTCAGGCCACGAGCATTTTAACGGCTCGCTCGTGATGCCGATCTTTGGTGAGCATGGTGAGGTGACGGAGGTCTATGGCCGGAAGATCTCGGAGGGTCTTCGGAAGGGCACGCCGCTTCACATGTACTTGCCGGGGCCGCATCGGGGAATCTGGAACGGCGAAGTGCTCCAGGCTTCGAAAGAGATCATCTTGTGCGAGTCGCTCATCGATGCTCTGACGTTTTGGTGTGCGGGGTTCCGAAACGTGACGACGAGCTACGGCGTCGAGGGTTTTACGAAGGACCATCTTGCTGCGTTCCAGAAGCATGGGACCGAGCGAGTGCTGATCGCCTATGACCGCGACGCTGCGGGAGATGCGGCGTCGGAGAAGCTTGCGAAGAAACTCATGGCCGAAGGTCTCGACTGCTACCGGGTCCAGTTCGCGAAGGGGATGGACGCGAACCAGTACGCGTTGGAAGTTCGCCCCGCGACAAAGAGCTTGGGCATCGCGATCCGCAGTGCCCAATGGCTCGGCCAGGGCAAGCCGAAACCGCTGACTTCGATGCCTGTGGATCTCCTCGTGCCTTCCTCCATGCCAGCCAACGCCCCGTTAAACCCCAAGCCCGCCGAACCGACACGAGAGTCTCGACGAGAGCCTGCGCTCAATCCTTCTTTAGCTGCTGTTCCAGTTGCTAAGAAAGCAGCTGAAGAGGGAATGGAACCCGAGCCGCTTCCGGCAGTCGTGCTGCCGTCGGCACCGAAGGTGGAGGTCTCGGCCGAGATCAACGGTTCGGAAGTCGTGATCGTTCTGGGCGATCGGCGCTACCGCATCCGTGGCTTGGAAAAGAACGCGAGCTTCGATGGCTTGAAGGCGAATGTTCTCGTCTCTCGACCCTCGTTCGATGGTGTCGGCGAGACGATGCACGTCGATACGTTCGATCTCTATCAGCAGCGGCCGAGGGGTTCGTTCGCGACACAAGCGGCGGTGGAGCTCGGCGTGAAGGACGACGTGATCCGTGGCGATCTGGGAAAGATCCTATTGAAACTCGAAGCGTTGCAGACGGAACGGATCGAGGCGGAAAAGGCGGCTAAAGAACAGAGCGTCGAACTCAGCGATGAGGGACGGAAGACTGCGATGGATCTCCTGCAAGATCCAAAGCTGCTGGATCGCATCGAGCGCGACTTCGAGCGTTGCGGGGTGGTCGGCGAAGGCACGAACAAACTGGTTGGTTATCTCGCCGGCGTGTCTCGCAAGCTCGACGCACCGCTGGCCATCGTGATCCAGTCGACGAGCGCGGCGGGAAAATCGGCGCTCATGGATGCGGTGTTGGCGTTCATCCCCGAAGAGGACCGCACGAAATACTCGGCGATGACCGGTCAGTCGCTTTTTTACATGGGCGAGACGGATCTTCAGCACAGAGTGTTGGCCATCGTCGAAGAGGAAGGAGCGAGCACGGCTTCCTATGCGCTGAAACTCTTGCAATCCGAAGGCGAGCTGACGATCGCCTCGACCGGCAAGGATCCTGAAACGGGCGAGTTGAAAACACAGGAGTACTCGGTCAAAGGCCCGGTGATGATCATGCTCACGACCACGGCCATCGACATCGACGAGGAGCTTCTCAATCGTTGCGTTGTTCTCACCGTCGACGAAGGCCGGGAACAGACCCGAGCCATCCATGCGATCCAACGTCGGAAACGAACGCTCTCGGGCTTGTTGGCGAGGGCAGACAAGGAGTCTGTCCTCGAGGTCCATCAAAATGCCCAGCGTCTTCTCGCTCCGCTCGCTGTCGTCAATCCTTATGGAGAAAAGCTCACGTTCGTGGATGACCGAACCCGAACTCGCCGTGACCATGAGAAGTATCTCACCTTGATCGACTCGATCGCGTTGCTGCATCAGCATCAACGAAAGATCCAGGCCATCGAGCACGAAGGGAAGACGATCCGTTATGTCGAGGTCGTCCCATCCGATATCGAAACGGCGAATCGGTTGGCTCATGAAGTGCTCGGCCGAACACTCGATGAGTTGCCGCCGAAGACGAGGGAGCTGCTCCAAAAGCTTGATGCCTGGGCAGGCGAACGATGCAAGGCGTTGGCGATGGAACGCCCCGACTTCCGCTTTAGCCGCCGTGAGATTCGTGAAGCTCTCCGCTGGGGCGATACGGCTCTCAAGATCCACCTCGGCCGCCTGACCGAAATGGAGTATGTGCTCGTGCATCGCGGCGGTCGTGGGCAATCGTTCGCCTACGAGTTGGTGTACCAGGGCGAAGGCGACCTGGGCGAAACGTTCTTGATGGGGCTGATCGACACCACGAAGTTGGGGTACGACAATCGGCGGTCAGGGCAAAGGGGCACCCGGTCAGGGGTCGGTCACCCCCTGGTCACCCCTCGGTCAGGGGGTGGTCGGGGTCGTGAAAACGACGCAAGTGCTGAAGACGAAAAGGGTTCTTCGGGAAAACCTAACAACACCTCCGAAAACGCACTTCTAGAGCGAGTGAGTTTAAACGGGTCGTACCGTACACATGCCGAGGAAGTCGCCTCCCAGGCCGTCGACTAATGGCTCGCAGGAAACGTCGAGCAAGCAAGCCCAGACCGGAACCACATCCGATCGATCACAGCGCCATGGCGCCGTACCTGGC
>Ga0164313_10002933_pt1 | contig 15197 bp, 13 predicted proteins | sample GuaBasSedimGuay4_FD_113735 | JGI IMG/M metagenome (GOLD analysis project Ga0164313, IMG submission 113735) | Subseafloor sediment microbial communities from Guaymas Basin, Gulf of California, Mexico - Guay4, Core 4569-4, 0-3 cm | ecosystem: Environmental > Aquatic > Marine > Hydrothermal vents... | reverse complement strand
GTCGATGCTTTTACCGGGACAGCAGTCGGTCGTGAAGGGCAGGCCATCGAGTGGGTGCGTGTTGCAGGCCTCGGCGACTATCAATTCCCCGCGGCAAATAACCCGATTATCAAGGCGGTCAGTCTGCCTGATTGTTATCTCGTCACACCTGCTCCCGGTGCTGATCACGCTGCTTTCCTGCGAGCACTGGAAGCGGCGCTTGGTCGGGGCGTATCGCTGGTACAGCTACGTGCAAAACAGTTGTCTGCAGCAGACCTTCGAACGCTGGTACCGAAGGTTCGGCAGTGCTGTCAACAAGCGGGTGCGCGGCTGCTGCTGAATGTGGACGTAATGCTGGCCACCGAACTGGACGCAGATGGCGTCCATTTAACCGGTGCACGTCTTCGGGCCCTGTCTGTCCGGCCACCGGGCGCTGGTCAGCTGGTGGGGGCTTCCTGCCACACGCTTGAAGATGTTCGGCATGCGGGGGAACTGGGGCTCGACTTCATTGTTGTGTCACCCGTGAAGCAAACCGGCAGTCATCCTGATGTCCGGCCACTGGGCTTTGCCGGATTGCAGCAACTGACTGAACAGGCCTCGCTGCCTGTTTACGCGCTGGGCGGAATGCAGTTGACGGATCTGGATGCCGCTTTCCGTCATGGTGCGCAGGGTATTGCTGCGATCAGTGGGTTGTGGAGTGAGGCAGGCAGGTAATTTGTCGGATTACGCTGCGCTAATCCGACCTACGGAATGTCAGTTCCTCAGGCGTGCTGAACAGATACGGCTATTCGTCCTGCTCCGGTATGAGCGGTATTTCTGAATCGCCTGCGATACTGTTGCTTTCATCAAACCAGCTGCCTAGATCAATCAGTTTGCAGCGTTCGCAGCAGAAAGGCCGCCAGCGTTGTGCCGCGACCCATGCAACCGGATTGCCGCAGGTTGGGCAGTCAACGGTGTGCGGCTGGTTATTATCAGTGGCCACGGTGCTTGCCGACAGGCCTAGATAACACAGCAGGCCAGTTCGAATTCAACATCCTGGTCGGTCTGCTTGGCGCGTTTATCGTCGGCGGAGAACTGCAGAAAGCGTGCGGTGAAACGGTGGCGTCCACCACTCAGTTCTGCAAAGTAGGGCAGCCCGGGTGGCAACGCAATTCTGACCAGCTGGCAGGGCAGGTTGGGGTCCAGCGTGCGCTGGTAGATACCGGCCCGAGCCAGGGTTGCTTTCATGGGGCTGCTACCACGTGTCAGGCCAAGGATCATCTGAATGGCCTGGCCGATCGCATCAAAGTGGCCAAGCCATTGTGCGAGATCCCGGGTACGCTGTTTTGTCGGTTGCTGCAGCCAGTAGTGGAAGGCCGGCAAATCAAAATCGCAGGTGCCGCCGGGAATAGCGCTGCGCTGCCTGATACTCACCAGGAATTCACTGGCCTTTAACTCACTGGCAATCTGGCCGCTGATTGCGCGCACACTTGCGATGGGGGTGTTGAGGTCGTCGAGCAGTCCGGAGAGCTGTGAGTGATCGATGTCCGGGTTATTTTCATGTCGCTTCAGGCTGGTGGTGTGCCGCTCCAGCTCCTTGAGAACCTCTGATTTGAGGTTGGAGTTGCCGAAAATCTCGAGGATTTCCAGCACGCAGGCCAGCGTGGCACGGCTGTCCCATTCTGATTCGCGGCCCAGATGGTAGGCCGCCTGCTGGAACAGGTATTCAAGCCGCAGAAAGGAGCGTATCCGCTCGTTCAAGGGCTGTTCGTAAAGAATCTTCTCTGGCGCCTGGCGCGGAGATTTTCCTGCCGGTGCATGCTTTGTCCCGGAATTATCCGATGCGAGCTTGTTACTGGCCGTGGTCATATGCTATTTCCATATAGTGCTGGTGTAATTTCTGAATGCGACCAGTGAGTGAATCGATATCGCTGTCGTTCACGATAACGTCGTCAGCCGCTGCAAAGCGCGTACTGCGATCAGCCTGTGATTGTATAATTGCCATGATGGTATTGTCCGACAGGCCGTCTCTGGCGGCAACCCGTTGACGCTGTTCTTTTTCGGGTAAATCTACCACCAGAATCCGGTTAACCAGGTCGGTTTGTTGTGTTTCCAGCAGCAGGGGGATCACCACAATGCAGTAGGGATCCTGTATGTCGGATATTAAGGTTTTGATACGCTGACGAATTTTCGGGTGGAGAATGGTTTCAAGCCGTAACTTCAGCCCGGCATCCGAGTATATTTGCTGGCGTATCCAGGCGCGCTCCAGTTGGCCGTCAGCAGCGATGGATGCTTTTCCGAAGACCTCGATTATTTCATTCAGCGCGGGCTGGCCGGGCTCGACCAGTTCGCGGGCCAGCTGATCGGCATCGATGATCGGTACACCGAGTGCGCTGAAGCCCTCTGCAACGGTCGTTTTACCGCTGCCGATACCGCCAGTCAGGCCTACCACCAGTGTGTGTTTGCCCTCTGTGCCCAAGATCGCGGAGTTACCCCGTCGAATGAATGATGATTATTGCAGGTACAGACGGATTATGTCGTTTCCCCACAGCAGTGTCATCCATCCCGCCGCGGCGAGGAACGGCCCGAAGGGTATTGGCTGGCTGTGATCCCGTCCCTTGAACAGGATCAGGGCAATCCCCATGACGGCCCCGACCACAGAGGAAAGCAGAATGACGACCGGCAGGGCTTGCCAGCCAACCCAGGCACCGATGGCGGCGAGTAGCTTGAAATCACCGTAGCCCATGCCTTCCTTGCCAGTCAGCAGCTTAAAGGCCTGGTAGATGGTCCACAGGGTCAGGTAGCCGGCGATGGCGCCCACAATGCTACTGTGGCTGTCAATGAACAGGTTGAACAGACTCAGTAGCAGGCCGGCCCAGAGCAGCGGCAGGGTGATTGAATCCGGCAGGATCTGGTGGTCAAAGTCGATCAGGAACAGCGGAATGAGTGCCCAGGTAAAGCCAAGTGCGGCGAGTGCTTGCAGACCGTAGCCAAAATGCACAGCGGTGACCATTGAAAGCACCGCGGTGGTCAGCTCAATTGCCGGGTAGCGTATGGGTATGGAAGTCCCGCAGCCTGAACAGCGCCCCCTTAGAAACAGGTAGCTGATGAGCGGTATGTTCTCCAGTGCGGTAATGCGATGGTCGCACTGAGGGCACCGGGAGGCGGGTGTCAGCAGGTTGAACTGTTGTGGCTCGTCTGTGCTGACAGCTTCCCCGGCGTGTTCCTTGCATTCGCGGGTCCAGGCTTTCTCCATCATTACCGGCAGGCGGTAGATGACAACATTCAGAAAGCTGCCGACGATCAGGCCCAGTGCGCCGCAGGCGAGCACAAAGAACAGCAGGGAAGACTCCAGCAGTTGTAATGCTTCCATGGGCTCAGGCAGCTATGGCTGGAGAGAACGAATGGGTAACCGACAAGGTGTCAGATCGCGGCGCCCATCTTGAAAATTGGCAGGTACATGGCTACCACCAGGCCGCCAATCAGAACACCCAGTACCGACATAATGAGTGGTTCCAGCAGGCTGGTGAGGGCATCCACGGCATCATCCACTTCCTGTTCATAGAAATCGGCAACTTTGGAGAGCATGGAGTCAAGCGCACCTGATTCTTCACCAATAGCGACCATCTGCTCTACCATGTTCGGGAAAAGACCGGTCTGGTTCATGGCGAAAGTCAGCTGCTGTCCAGTGGCAACGCTGTCCTTGATCATCAGAACGGCGTCGGAATAGACCACGTTACCGGTAGCACCGGCAACGGACTGCAGTGCTTCAACCAGCGGTACACCGGCAGCAAACATGGTGGACAGGGTGCGGGCATAGCGGGCAATGGCGGCCTTGTGCATGATGGGGCCGATGATGGGCAGTTTCAGAACGATGCGATCCAGTACCCGCCCGAATTTCCGGGAGCGTTTCTTGCCCTGCTGGAAGCTAACTACAGCTACCATGACAACCCCCACGACTACCCACCAGTACGCCTGCATGAATTCAGACAGGTTGACGACGACACGCGTAAATGCCGGCAGGTCTGCACCAAAGTTGCTGAACAGCGCTTCAAACTGGGGTACCACAAAGATCAGCAGGATCGCTGTGACAATGAAGGCGACAACCATTACGGCGGTAGGATAGAACATGGCCTTTTTGATCTTGGCCTTCAGGTATTCGGTTTTTTCCTTGTAGGTGGCGATCTTGTCCAGCAAGGTTTCCAGCACGCCGGCCTGTTCACCGGCGGCCACCAGGCAGATGACCAGTTCGTCGAAGTGAAAAGGATGTTTTGCCAGTGAATCCGCCAGGGTGGTGCCGGACTCGACCTCATTTTTAATCGAAAGGATGAGTTCCTGCATACCGGCATTTTCATGGCCACGGCCGATGATCTCAAAAGACTGCACCAGTGGAACACCGGCAGACATCATGGTTGCCAGCTGACGGAAAAATACGGCGAGATCCTTGGGGATAATCTTTTTCTTGGCAGTTGCTTTAAAAAGGTTACTCTTTTTGCGGACCGCAATCGGCTTAATGCCCTGCTTGCGTAGATCGGCCTTGATCAGCGCCGGGTTTTTTCCGGTGGATTGTCCCTTGACCTTGACACCACGTTTATCCGTGCCGGTCCAGATGAAGATATCCGGTTGTTTGAGAGCCTTTGTTGCCATGATTTATTCCTTGGTTACGCGGTCAACTTCTTCCAGACTGGTAATTCCTGCAGCAACTTTTTTCAGGCCGGATTCGCGGAGGTCTGCAACGCCCTCTGCATGTGCCTGTTGTTGCAACTGCATGGAGTTACCCCCTTCCATTATCAATTTTCCCATTTTTTCAGATATCGGCATGACCTGGTAGATGCCTACGCGGCCCTTGTATCCGCTAGTACAGCTGTCGCAGCCCTTGGGTGCATATACCTTGAGTCCATCCATCTGCTCGTCGGTAAATCCGGCATCCTGCAATGCTTCCTTCGGGATATCAGCTTGTTGCTTGCACTTCTCGCACAGGCGTCGAGCCAGCCGTTGCGCCATGATCAGATGCACAGCAGAGGCGATACTGTAAGAGGGTACGCCCATGTTGGCCAGGCGCGTCAGGGTCTGCGGTGCATCATTGGTGTGCAGGGTAGATAACACCAGGTGACCGGTTTGTGCAGCCTTGATGGCGATTTCTGCCGTTTCCATGTCGCGAATCTCACCCACCATGATGATGTCCGGGTCCTGACGCAGAAAGGCGCGCAATGCGACACTGAAGTCGAGACCGGCGATCGGATTTACATTGACCTGGTTGATACCTTGCACATTGATTTCTACCGGATCCTCAACGGTAGAAATGTTGCGATCAGGCGTGTTCAGCATATTCAGGCCGGTATACAGTGATACGGTCTTGCCACTGCCGGTTGGCCCGGTAACCAGTACCATGCCATAGGGTTTGTTGATGGCGTCGGTAAAGAGTTTTTTCTGTTCTTCCTCGAAGCCCAGTGCGTCTACGCCAATTTGTGCGGCGCTGCCGTCGAGAATACGTAAAACCACCTTCTCGCCGTACAGGGTAGGCAGCGTGTTGACGCGAAAATCAATGGAGCGGTTGCGTGACAGGTTCATCTTGATACGTCCGTCCTGTGGCACGCGTCGCTCGGCGATGTTCATGCGGCTCATGACCTTGAGCCGGGCGATGATGCGCATGGCCAGCGAGCGGGGTGGAGAAGTGATTTCGTGCAATACGCCATCGGACCGGAAGCGGACGCGGAAGTCTTTTTCGTAGGGTTCCAGGTGGATATCGGAGGCGCCAGTATTGATGGCGTCAAGCAGCACCTTGTTTACAAAACGTACCACCGGCGTGTCATCAATGTCAGATTCGCTAACATCACCGTCTTTGTTTTCATCCTCGCCGGAGCTGATGTCGAGGTTGTCGAGATCGGCATCCATGAGTGCAGTCATGGTGGTGTCAAGTTGTTCCAGTGCACCTTCGATGGCTTTATGTAACTGGTCTTCCTCAACCAGTACGGCCTCGGTATTGATGCCGGTGTGGAACTTGAATTCATCAATGGCACTGAGGTTGGTCGGATCCGAGACGGCAATGTAGAGACGGTTACCGCGTTTTACCAACGGTAGCGCATTATGTTGCTGGATGAGCTTTTCGCTGACCATTTTCAATGGTGCTACGACCATGTCCATGGATTTCAGATCGAACAGTGGAACGCCAAATTCCTGTGATCCGGACCAGGCAATATCCTTGCTGCTGAGTATCTTGTTTTCTACCAGGTAAGAGACGAAATGGGTGCGCTTTTTCAGCGACATTTCGTGGGCCTTGCTGGCTTCCTCTTCATTCAGCAGGCCGTCCATGACCAGCCTGCGGGCGAGGCCGCTGAGGTTCACTGTGGGGTTAGTAGTCGCCATGAATCTGTATGAATATCCTAAATAGTGTGTTTCTGCTGTGATGCTCGTCAGAATTTCATGTTTCCGGTGTATTCTCCGGTTCGCCACTAAGTACGTAAATTACAATAAAATTCTGACTTGTCAACCTGTTATGCACAGCCCGTTTTCTGCCTTACTCCAGATATAGCAATTGCTAAGTGTTATTCGGCATTCGGGGGTAGACCTTTAGAGAGTCTTGACGGGTGATTGGGTTGTTTTCCCCCGTTGCAAGGGTGTTTTTCAGGTGAGCAGTATGCGCAGGTTGAACGGCCGCAGGGTGTACAGGCGTTCCCTGATTTGTGGTTGTTGGTTATGATGTCTTATTGGTTGTTACCAGCAGGTGGTAGACCTGATATTGCCATGACACCGGCCAGAAGGGCAGGGCGAGTGCCTGTAGTGCACGTAGTGGTATCTGGAGCCATCCGGCAGAACTGATCCATGACCAGGAAACAACGTGCAGATCCTTCCAGCGTTTCTTGACTGTCAGTCCACCGGATTCAAAAATTCTGTTCCAGGCATCCAGTGGCCTGACTTCTTCCTTTGCTGCTGTCTGGTAGGTACCCCGGAAAAGTCCAAGGCGACGGGTGAGGAAGCCGGAATTTGGTACCAGAATAATAAACAGGGCGCTGTCTTTGGAAACTCTGGCCATTTCCCGGACTGCAGACACGGGGTCCAGGAAGTGTTCCAGAGACCCCAGGCAGGTGATGACATCGAATGATTTGTCAGGGAATGGCAGGGTCTCGGCCGGGCCAGCGTGGAAATCACCTTCGGGCATGTTTGCCTTGCAGATCTCGATGGCTTTTGTTGACAGGTCTATGCCGCTGGGTATTGCTCCCCTTTCCCGGGTTGCCATCAGCCAGTTGCCAGTGCCACATGCGACATCCAGTACCTGGTTTCCAGGTTGTACATATTTCCCCGCCAGGTTGCGCAAGTGGCGTGTTGGCAAGGCATCTTGCCTGGCATTCTTGTAGTACACATCATCGTAAAATGACTGTATCTCGTCATGGCTACTCATAATTATTTGCGGGTACCTGGTCAATAACTGAAGAGATGATGTCCGTTAGCTTATCGCCGAACGTTTCCCATTGAAAGCGTGCAGCGTGTTTTCGGCAGCTGTCTGGTGAAGGGCGTTCGAGAGTGCCCTGCAGAATGTCAATGACGGTTTGACTGAAGGATTGGTAGTCTCCGCTGGAGATCAGAAATCCTGATTGGCCGGCATCAATGGCATCTGCTACGCCTCCTTCTGCAAAGGCTATGCAAGGCAGTCCGAGTGCAGCCGCCTCGACTGCAACCATGCCAAAACCTTCCACATCACCGGCAACGGCGCGCAGGGGAAATACAAACAGGTCGGATTCGCTGAACGCAGCCTGCAGTGTGTCGTCGTCAACGCGGCCGATCATAAGCACGTGATTTTCCAGTTGCTGCTCCCTGATTGTGTCCATAATGCGCCTGGTTTCGCTGTCCTCTCGCTGTAGTGCATTTTTCGGTTCGGTACCAATAATGACAAGCAATGTGTCAGGTAGCGCAGATACGATGGCAGGAAGTGATCGTGAAATAAACTCTGCAAGCCCCTTGCGCGGTATCAGCCGACCAACGGATAGCAGGATGCGCCTGCTGTGGAGTTGGTGGCAATCCCTGAAGGATGTCAGGGAGTCGATTGTTTTCGGAATGTGTACACCGGGATGCAGAATCCTGATTCGATCGGGGTCGACGCCGGCCTCTTCCGCCAGGCGTGCGGTATTGGCACTGTTTGCAATGATTACGTCAGAGCGTCTTATAGCGGGAACGAACAGCTTCTGGTAAACGTGGTTCCTGACAATCAGATCCAGCCCGTGTACAAAAGTGATGCACGGGATTTTTCTCAGCCTGCTTGCAAGCAGGGCAACCGGGGCAGTAACTCCGCTGCCAGCGATGCAAGCCGAGTAGTTGTTGTTGACGACGGCTTTGCTGCTTTTTAGCAGGGCGGTGATAATAAATGCTGGCAAGGGAGACAGTGGACATTCATATACATTGTGGTTGCCCGATACATGCCTGGTACTGTCCCGTGGCCCAACAAGATCACAGTCAAATCGATTGTTGAGTTGCTTGTATATGTTGAAAACCAGTCGCTCCATGCCGCCCACCAGTGGCGGGAAATTCCGCGAGATTACAAGCAGTTTTTTCATGTTTTTATTGTGCTAATCATTTGGTTTGTTTGGGCCAATGACAGTATCAGTGTTTCTGCGCGGCGTATATTTCTTCCGGAAGGATGGTCGAAGTGAAGGGTCCTGTTTATGCAGCATAATAATCTTACTGGTTTGCTGCGTAGATAAGTTTGAATCTATGAGCCGGCGGACTTGATGGAGTTAACAATACCAGCATGCCATGGCAAATGTATCATATGATCTGCATGCTATATTCGCTGGTCATGTATGTGTGGTGTTTTTTTGTGTCGCAGGGAGATGGGTCGAAGAAGTTGCTTTATGTTAGTCAATGACCAAAACTAGACTTCTTTTTTTGCAGTGCTGTGTCCATCCGAACATAATTATGCCGGTAATAGTAAAGAAACTTGAAAATAGATACTAAAAATCCGTTTCACTGGTTATATCTTGTTGTTTTCTCGCTGAATACATTGGCAGCAGCGATAATACGTCCGTTTGTACGACGAAAGAGTGGCGGTCCTGTACTGCTTTATGGACACAAGCTGAACAGCAATTTGAAGGCTGTTTATGACTTCTCCAGGAACGGCGGGGAGAATGGGCCGGTTCTCTGGTTTTTGACTATTGATCCTGTCTATTACAGGGAGCTGAAGACCGCCGGTGAGCGGGTCATGTTGGCAACTGCCCCATCGAATATTATAAAAATATCCAGGTGTGAGGTTATTGTCAGTGATCACGGTCTGCATGCCCTAAAGATACTGCTCAGGTTCAGTAATATCAGGTTTGTTGATGTCTGGCACGGGATACCATTCAAGGGGTTTGATGCGGATGATTTCAGGACGCAGCATGCGTATTCGGAAGTATGGCTGACTTCCGCATTACTTAAAGAACTGTATGCCACCAGGTTTGGCTTTGACCGGTCAATACTGCATGCCACTGGTTATGCGCGCACAGATGTGCTGGTTAACAAATCTGCAGATCGTATGGCAATCAGGGAAAAGTTGGGGATAACCCAATCAAGGGGCAAGGTTGTATTATTTGCGCCAACCTGGCAACAGGATGAACACAACAGGAATCTTTTCCCGTTCGATACCAGCGCAGAGAAATTTTTTGATGCACTTGAGCAGTTGTGTGACAGGTTGTCTGTGGCTTGTGTGTTCCGTACACACCTGAATACGCGGGCAGGGGATAATAGTTGTTACAATAATATTTTTTATGCCCCGCATGCGGCGTTCCCTGATACCGAGGAGATTCTTCTGGCCTGTGATGTGCTGGTTTGTGACTGGTCGTCAATCGCATTTGATTACCTGCTGCTGGATCGTCCAACAGTGTTTCTTGATGTAAAAGCACCTTTTAAGAAAGGCTTTTCGCTGGATGAAAGTTATCGTTTCGGTGAAATTGTCGCGAATCTTGATGAGATGATTGCGGCGCTGGAAATCTGTATCAAACAGCCAGAGACCTATTGGTCAGCCCACGGAGAGCAGTGTGAGACTATTAAAAAAGCACTCTACGATTCGAATGCTGATGGGCGCGCGGCTTCACGCTGTTATAAAAGACTGAAAAGACTGGCGTCAGGATAGGCGGTTGGGAGATTATGTGCGGATCTTTTCGATTACCTCGGTAGTCGATATGGCGGGGGTACGCTGAAAATAAACGACTTCACATATATCGCTGTACACATCAAATTTTCCTTCCCAGTCATCCCCCATTACCAGGATGTCTGCACTGTATTGTTTCAGGTATTCCCCTTTTTTCTCCAGTGATTCCTCGTCAAATATACGATCAACACATTTTAGCGAGAGAATGATTTCTTTTCTCTCATCTTCACTGTAGACCGGATTCCGCCCTTTTTTATCAAAGTTCAGTTTGTCTGTGGATACACCAACAATGAGGTGCGTGCCCATGGCACGCGCTTTTTCCAGCAGGCGCAAATGACCTACGTGGAAAATATCAAAGGTGCCGAATGTAATAACGGTATTGTTTTTCATGTATTCAGGGCATTAGCGGCAGTTAAAGAAAAGGCGTCAGATCAGGTTAGTATCGTTTGTCGATATAAATACGTTTATTAACATATTTTTTCCATAATTTAGCGACCCTGGAAATAACGGGGTGCTCCTGGAGCGTTCGGTAGCTGCGTTGCAGCTGTATGTAATCGAGCAGGATTTCCTCGCCGGATCCTGCTTCCATATTCCTGAGCTGCTGGTACATCCAGGCGGCGTATTCCTGGTCAACTTGCAAGGCATCCCTGGTGGTTTTGGCCTCACCATGAATCCGGTACTCCGATAGTATCCGGTTTGCCAGTACTGGAGGTGCGACGCAATACATGCGGAAGAACAGGTCCAGATCCATGATGTAATTGTATTGATTGTCGGGGTGGCCTGCAGCGTCCATCATTTTGCGATTCCAGAAAACCGAGGGTTGTGCAAACCACCTGTATTTGTATTGAAAGAAGGTGGATAGTTCGATTTCACCTGCATATCGGACTTTGCTACCTTTCCCCCCGCTGGCGGTTATTTGTCTGCTGTTTCCGACGAGCCAGCCGGGAGTATCGAGTGAGAGTGAAGTTGCCACGGTATTTAGGGCGCCTGCGCACAGAATATCGTCTGAATTAACCCAGCAAAGGATGTCTCCTGTCGAACGCCTCAGGCCCTTGGTCAAGGCATCAGTTTGACCGTCGTCTTTCTCGCTACACCAGAAATGAATCTGGTCGCTGTATTGCCGGATTATATCGACAGAATTATCCGTTGAGCCACCATCGATTACCAGGTACTCAAGGTTCGGATAGTCCTGCTTGAGCACGGATACTATTGTGGCCTCCAGGTATTTTCCCTGATTGTAGGAGGGAGTTACCACGGTAATTACAGGCAGGTGAGGTTTATCTTCCATTGGTCGTCAGAGGGCAAGATCCGTGTGTGAGAATGGCAAACATTAGAATAAGTGTTTTTGAAGATGTGACTGTGCCAAAAATGGCGACTATTGGCAACTTGGTCAAGTGATGCCTGTGTCATGCCCTTTCAGGGCATGCCGGGTCTGCAGGTTGCCTGGATTTGCCATTGATTGATCGCAGATTCCCGGCTAGTTCTAGTTCCTGGTGATATTTTCTGCAATGGATTGGTAGAGCCTGACATCCAGGGCATTGGTTGTTTCAATAGCGCATAGCACATTTTTTTCAATACCCTGTTGTGTCGGGCGATCTGTCGTTACGTTTAATTTTCTGGATTTAAACTTGCTGTGAAAATTCCTGGACCGGGCCAGTGATTCCATGGTCTCGTGAAGACGGTCCAGAATGCCTGTCACGGAGTACTCTTCCTTGATTATCTTTTGTGCACGGGCAACGCATTTGTCTGCGTTCTTGTCGACCTCATCGGCAGGAATTTCAAGGAAACGTGCCACGTAGCTATTGCGTAATTCGCCGCAGAGGTCTGAGGTGACGTAGTCCGCAAGGGACATATTATTTTCGGTCACTTTCTTGTGTAGATAGTGTGCCGGTGTCCGAAGAACATAATAATAGTGGGAAATAATTCTTTCGACCGGGTCCCGTAATATGGTTGCTTTTAAAGTGTCCGGGTGACAGTAATGGCGAAGTTGATGAGCTCCATGACTCACAATCAGGTCGTAGTTATAGCGCTTTTCCTGAGATAGTGACTTGAAGAGGGATATACGCTTGCCTGTGTCTTTTCCATAAACAGTGAAGATTCGATTATCCAGATATTGTGATCTTAGATAATTTACGACGGTTGTTCCTCCGCATTTTGGGATGTGCTCAAAGAGAAGCTTTCCGGGGCGGGGGGAAAACAGGAGTTTAAGTTTGAGCAGGGATGTGTAGGCAGTGCTCACTTTTATGATAATTTTCTCTGCGGATAAACCGGACGTTGCAGGTGTCCATGCTCAAGGTGTGATATTGGCAATTGTTTGCTCACATTAATCCGCACGTGTTCAGGTTCTCGGGCGAGATGCCGCAGACAGTAGTTTGTCGATGTTCCTGTCAGCATCAGTCGACGTGGCAAAAACTCCACTGACTGATTTCCGGCATTCATCCGCGGATATATTGCCGGAAATCTCTATTGCCTCTTTAACAGAGCTGCTTGAGCTGGTGCTCAAAATGACTCCATGTTCAATGTACTTTCTGAATGCAGCTGCACCGTTTTCATTGACGGTAATTGTTGGTACACCGAAACCAAGTGCTTCCAGTGCGCAGGTTGAATGTCCGGTTATGTGAACGTCACAGTTGTCAATCAAGCTATAAAGAGAGGAACTTGAGGAGACCTGATAATCAATACTGGCGAAATCAATTTTATCTAACGAATTTTTGATATGTTCTGCTTCATGTGCCGGTGTTGCCGGGTGCAGGCGGATCAGCCACAACCAGTCTGCTGGTGACGTTCTAATCACCTCAAGTATGAGCTCTGCAAAATTTGCAGGGCCATGCTGCAGGGTAACTAATATAGTCTTCTCTCGTGGTGCGTCTTTAAGGATTTTGTCTGAGGTTTCTACGAGGGAGTCTTTTTTGTCACGCCAAAAGTTGTACCAAAGGTTTCCGCCGGTAATCGTTTTACACTGTGTCTTGAAGGCCGGGTTAGTTGTCATCAGCCTGTCTGCCTCGCTGGTCCCCCATGACCAGAAATAATCAGGTATGAGTTGGTAAGCTTTTGCAGGTATATGATTCCATCCAGAATATGCGAAATGACCCTCATCCTGGATTCCGTGTTGCAAGTCAACAGAGGTAACGCCAAGGCGTCTTGCAGCTAATGTGGCTGCCATAACCATTGGGTCATACCAGCAAACCGATATCAGTAATTTGGTACCGCAGGTATCCAGCCAGTCCCCGAAAATCATGCTGCGAGCATGGACAGAATGAATGGTTTTTCTGAAGCGCGGCCATTTAATTTCATGGTCAAATGTTGATTTTGACCAGCAGGCAAAATCTATAAACCAGTCTGGCGGTTTTTTTGGAGCAAGATTCTTGATAACGGATGTCTCTATCGCCAGTCTTTTTGTTATCCAGGCCGAGTTTGAGTATCTTGGCCAGTATTCAGCACCTTGTTCCCAAACCAGTGTTGACTGGCCCTTGTTTCTGAAGTTTATAACAAGAGGATCTGAATAGATGTCAAATAGATTCTCACCAAGTCGGGTACGGCGCCCGGATTGAGTGAGTATGACAATATCTTTTCCCGGGTCGTCAGGACTGTCGCTGTGGCGAGGATCATTTCTGAGTACGGCTTCCAGATCTCTTGCTGTGCGTCTGGTCAATTGCTTGTGGTAGAGCCTGTGTAGTCCCGAGCCGAGCAGGGGGGTGTCTGTTATTATCTGCCTTAGATCCCCCAGAACTCTTGATCGAAGCACGGAAGTATCCTTCTGTGCACGTTGATTCAGCTGGTAAGACGAAATGATCCTTAATAGAGGCCAGCAATTCCAGTCAAGGCAATTATAGTCATTAACCGGGTGAGATTTTTCATACTCAATAAAACTGCTTATTATATCTTCACGTAACATCGTATGGTTGATTAACAATTGGCATTGAGAGGTAATGGTACTGCTGACCTAAAGCTGCGACGGTAATTCTTGCTATTTTTGCAATCTGTCTCCAGGAATATGCTTTTCATCTGCGCAGCAAGGCCAGTGAAAATTTTACTAGTTCCCACGCGTACTGAACAAACAATCCTGGCATTAACTTCTCGTCCCCTCTCCTGAATCTTGAATTTGTAAGTGCGGCGCGGGTAAAGAGATTGGCAATCTGATACCAGTAACCAGTCAACTCCGGGTCCTTTATCCGTACAAGTTCTTTAAACTGTTTATCAATGCATGTCTGGTGTGCGGGGAATCCGTAGAAACCAGCCATTAATATAGCGTACAGATAAGCGGTATCGGTAAACCAAATTCCCCCTCTTTCTGTATTTTCAAAATCAATGATATAAAGACCATTGTCCTTATCAACAATAATATTGTTTCCATGCAGATCCATGTGGATATACGGTGACCACGCATTATGGTTTCCATACCGCAATCTGGCCTCAAATTGACGCATCGTCCATCCCAGTAACCGGGTAGATGCTCGCCTCATATACCTGCTTATGCAAAGTTCCATGTTTGACCTGGTCGTGCCATGCGGACCACTCCCAAGTAAATTATTCGACCTGCCAGCCAATGATTTGGCAGGTGCGCCAGTTCGGCATTCCCTGTCACCGTTGACGTAAAACCCGGATAACATTTGTCCGAGCTGGGCAAGCAGCCGGGTAAATTCTGTACCAGGAACATCCGTATCCCGGCCAGATAGATAATGGTCAAGCCACTTGAGTAAAGTAACACTTTCAACGTATCTCAAAATAAGATACTGATCCCCGCAGTCAATCATTTCAGGCACGCAACATCCGTCATACGACTGATAAAAATCCACCTCGTTCAGGAACTTCCCCTTGATTATTTCGGGTGATTCGGAGCTGCAGAATTTTACAAGGTACTGATTTTCCTTGCCGTGCTCCGAGACCAGGATAGAGGCTGTTTTTTTCCACTCACTTAAGTGGATAATCTCTACTGGATCAAGGTTCTTACTGCCAAGCAGTAATTCTCCCTCCCTGATCCACGGATGTTGTTCAGACAACTTTATTTTTCTGCAGGGAGCGGACAACATCTTCAGGAACAGCCTGAAACGGGGCGGTTACAAGCTTTAATTGAGCCTGCCCGAATGCTTTGTGATACACCTTCTCGGTTTTCAACAGG
>Ga0164313_10002932_pt1 | contig 15199 bp, 8 predicted proteins | sample GuaBasSedimGuay4_FD_113735 | JGI IMG/M metagenome (GOLD analysis project Ga0164313, IMG submission 113735) | Subseafloor sediment microbial communities from Guaymas Basin, Gulf of California, Mexico - Guay4, Core 4569-4, 0-3 cm | ecosystem: Environmental > Aquatic > Marine > Hydrothermal vents >... | reverse complement strand
TTCTTCGAGTCCTTCCGCACCACCGGGGTGCTGGGAAAGGCTGTGGACCGTGGGCTCATCGGTATCGGCGTCCACGATCTTCGCGATTGGACCGACAACAAATGGCGCCAGCTCGATGACGATCCCTACGGCGGAGGCCCGGGGATGGTGATCCAGGCGCCACCGGTGCTCGCCGCCGCGCGCGAACTCGCCTCCCGCGAACCCGCTCCACGGACGGTTCTGTTGTCGCCGCGTGGCAGGGTCTTCGATCAGGCCATGGCCGAGGATTTCGCGCAATCAAAGCGCCTCGTGGTTCTCTGCGGTCGCTATGAGGGATTCGACGAAAGGGTGCCCGAGATCTTGGAACCCGAAGAGGTTTCCATCGGGGACTACATCCTCGGTGGGGGAGAGGTGGCTGCAATGGTCGTCACCGAGGCGGTTTCCCGCCTCGTTCCCGGTGTTGTCGGTGATCCGGATTCGGTGGCCGAGGACTCCTTCATCGCCGGTCTGCTCGATCATCCCTCCTACACCCGTCCTCTGGATGTGGAGGGACGGGAGGTGCCCGGTGTCCTTCGATCGGGGAATCACGACAAGATCAATCGCTGGCGGCTCGAGCGAGCCGTGAAGGAAACGGTAACCAGACGGCCGGATTTGATAATAGAACACTGGGACCGATACCCGACCGATGTGCGGAGCCTGATAAGGCGATACGCGCCGGAGCTTGACCCGGAGCGCGCATGAACGTGATCGCGCCACCCGACCGAAACGAGGAAGAGCCAATGCGAAACAAGACCTTCATCCTTGCGATCTTTGTGTGCGCCATCCTGGCCGTGTCCGGCGCCCAGGGGTTCGACACCGAACCCGTGTTCACCGTCGATCTGGTGCCCGATCGTCAGCCTGTGGTGGCGGGTGAGGTCCTGCAGCTCGCAGCCATCGTCAAAATCGAACCGGGATGGCACGTCAACTCCGATGAACCGGGCGACGAGTTTTCCATGCCCACGACCGTGAAATGGATGGTTCCTGAGGGGTGGCCCGAGCCCATGACCATCTTCCCCGATGGCGATCACGTGGAGTTTGAATTCGCCGATGGCCCCATCGAAGTCTGGGAAGGCGAAGTCGTGCTGGTCGGTCGGATGACGGTGCCGGAGACGGCCGTCGGGAGCGTTCGCCCGCGAATCGAGGTGACCGCCCAGGCCTGTAACGACACCCAGTGCCTCCCGCCGATTGGCGTCAAGGCCGGAGTGGATCTGGAAATCGCCGCTCCCGGGACCGCCTCGGAAGCTGCCAACCAGAAGCTCTTCGATCTCCCTGTGACCGAGAAGGCCGCCGCCACCGCCGCACCAGATGACGACGCGGCCCGGCTCGCGGGGATGTCGCTACCTCTCCTGTTGGTGACGGTCTTTTTTGGCGGTCTGGCCCTCAATCTGACCCCTTGTGTTTTCCCCCTGATCCCTATCACCATCGGCTTTTTCTCGCAACAGAAGAAGGACGGGGCGGGCGGCGCCTTCGGGCTCGCTTTCGCCTACTTCATCGGGATCGCGCTGACATATTCGATCCTCGGGGTGCTTGCTGCCCTAGGTGGGGCGATCTTTGGTGGAGCGCTCCAGAATCCCATCGTCGTCGGCGTGATCGTGCTGGTCCTGCTCGCCCTGGCGGCGTCCATGTTCGGCGCCTGGGAAATTCGGCCACCGGCGTGGGCCATGCAGGCATCCGGCGGTCGCAGCGGGTGGCTCGGCGCGCTGATCATGGGGCTGCTCATGGGGATCATCGCGGCGCCCTGTATCGGTCCCTTTGTTATCGGCCTGCTGACCTATGTGGGTCAGAAGGGTGATCCGGTCTTCGGGTTCTTTGTCTTCTTCGCGTTGGCTGCAGGTCTCGGACTGCCCTATCTCCTCCTCGGGACCTTCACAGGTCTGGTCAATCGGCTCCCCGCATCGGGCGCCTGGATGATCGGAGTTCGCCGGGTCTTCGGGGTGATCCTGATCGCCATGGCGGCCTATTTTGCTGCCCCCATGCTGCCTGGCCATGGCGGTGATTGGTTGATGGGCCTCACGCTGGCTTTGGGCGCCCTTTATCTTCTGGTCATCGATCGCACAGGGCACGAACAGCCCGCCATCGACCGGGTGATGCGTGTGGTCTGTGCGGGACTGCTGGTGCTCGGTATGTCCATGCTGCCTATCGCACAGCGAGGCGGTCCGGCGGTTGCGGAGGGCGATCATCTCGAGTGGGCGACCTTTGACGACGATGCCTTTCAAGAGGCCCTCGACGCGGGTCAGACCGTCATCGTGGACTTCTACGCCGACTGGTGTGCTCCCTGTCGGGAACTCGATGAGAAGACCTTCTCCGATCCGCGGGTGAGAGAGATTCTCGACGGGTTCGTCCGGTTCAAGGTCGATCAGACCCGGGCGAGCAAAGAGGCAGTGGCGTTGACCAAGGAATTCAAGGTCCTTGGTGTGCCGACGGTCATGCTCTATCGCGATGGCGCTGAGGTCTTCCGGATCACCGGCTTCGAGTCAGCGGAGAAGTTCCTCCCGCGGATTCAGTAGCGAGCCGCTACTCCACAACATCGCCGGCGGCGATGGTCCGCTCGCCTCCATCGCACTCGAGTCGAAGATGACCCTCGTTCGTGAGGCCGGTGAAGCGGCCGTGAATCTCGGACGCATCGCCGAGTCGGATGGTCATCTCGTCTCCGGGGCGATGAACGAGGCGCTTCTTCCAGCGGACCAGCGAAGCGTCGGCGTCGGCGATTCCCGCCGCCAATTCCTCCGTGGTGACCCGGAGGACGCGGTTGACCACCTCCTCCGTCATGTCCCCATGCAGATGGTCGGCCACCGAGGTCGGCCGTAAAGTCTGGCCTTCAGGAACTTCAGGGGTGTGTTCGAGATTGATGCCGATTCCGACAACGGCCCATGTGGTTTCGCCGTGACGAGCGTGGATCAAACAGCCCGCACACTTCCTGCCCTCGATCAGAAGATCGTTGGGCCACTTGATCTGCACATTCTCGATCCCGAGTCCGAGAATCGCCTCCGAGACCGCGGCTGCAGCGATCATGGGGAGTTTGGCGATGGCGTCGACTCCGATCGATGATGCGACCCAGCTCAGGTAGAGACCACCGGGTGGAGAGATCCAAGATCGATCGGATCGCCCGCGCCCCTGTTCCTGTTCCCCGGCGATGATCAGAGTCGTCGGTAGGGTGATATCTTCGGCCTCGGCCTGGTCGACAAGGCGGAGGGCGCACGCTTGGGTGGAGTCGATGCGCTCGATGATCAGGACGTTCTCAACCACCGATCGCGCGGTTGTGGCTAGGCTCTTTGCCGCGGTGTTGAAATCTTTCTGCAACAACATCTCAGAATCGGCCTGGAGGGTTGTTCAGACGACCGGTATCGAGGCTGAGCAACGAGGTCACTGCACCGGTTCGGACTCGGCGTTTTCAGACTCGGCTTCGAGCTCTCTGATTCGTTGACGGACGACGATCTCGGCCATGTCGGGGACGACTTCCCACGCGATTTGGTCAAGCCGATCCGATGCCAGTTCGATGACCCGTCGTGCAATCCTGTCGATGTCGTCGTCGGTCAGTTGCGCCGAACCGCCTCCGGGTGGCGCTTCGATAGCCGGTTCGGGTACTTCCACCGGTGGATCCACCGGCGAGGTGTCGGCCATGGATGATTCATCCTTGAAGGCCTTGTCCGCGTTCTCATCGGTGGTTTCGTCCAATGGGGCCTTGAACGGTTCCTCATCGGCGGCCGCGAAGGGTTCGATTTCAGGATCGGGGGTGAACTCGCTCACAGGGGCGGGTTCCTCGGCCACCGGCTCTGGTGGGGAAACGGGTTCGACCTCGGCGACCGGTTGGTCGATCTCGACCTCGTTGCCATCTTTGATGGCCGCGAGATCAATCTTCACCGTCTGGGCCGAGGGATCGTTGTTGCCGTATTCATCGCCGGCGCCGGTCTCTTGGCCACCGAAATCGTAGTCGAGACCGTCTTTCGGCGCGGTCCCGGTCTCCGGGGCCGGCTGCCCGGCGGCTTCCATCTCGGCGAAACCGCTGGTCGTGAACTCGATTCCATCATCCTCGGTTTCTGGCGCCGACAGTTGGGTCCCGAACTCCTCGGGAGCCGGAGCGGCGGGCACGTCGATGGGAGTGGCTTCTTCGGGCCAGGCTTCGTCGTCTGCGGCCAAAGATGGACTGGGGACATCGACCCGAGGTGTTTGAACATCGGGCCCGCCGATCAATCGTTCGACGGTATCGACGAGTTTCCTCGCCTCGAACGGTTTGGTGATGATCTCGGAACAACCGGCGGCGATTGCGCGGTCGCGATCAAAGGGCTCGAAGGTCCCGGTCAGAAGGATCACCGGCAGGTGGAGCCACTCGGAACTCGACTTGATCTGCTGACAGACCTCGTAGCCGTCTTTCCCCGGCATGATCACATCACAGATGATCAAATCGGGCTGGCTATCGCGCAGCCGTTCGAGAAGCTCGTCACCACTGGAAACCGCAACCACGCGGAAGTCGGTGTCGGCAAATGTGAGCTCGACGACCTTTTGAATGGTTAGGCTGTCGTCGGCGAGAAGGATCGTTCCGCTCATGTCCTCTCCAGGCTGTCTATTAGGCGATCAATAATGATCCCGTATGGCGTACTCGATGGACTTCGAAAGAACCATCTTTGGGTTTGGTCACCCCATGCCCGAAAACCGGGCAAGTTGCCGAGTATCATGACTTTTCTACCACGAAGGCGCGGAATCTGTCAACGAAGTTCGAGCCTCGGAGATGCCTCCAGATGGCAATCCGAGAGGGGTCGAGACGTGCCATTTCGAGGGCGACGGCACGAGCCTCGGCCAGCGGATCTGGGACGATCTTTCGGATCGCTCCGAGGTCGACGAGATGAGCCGCCTCGAGCCCGGTGGCCTCGAGCAACGCCCTGCGGGTGGGTCCGGTGCCGATGGTGCGGGCGATGCTCGAAGTCCCGCCCCAACCGGTGACGAGTCCCCGGCGGATCCCGGGATGACTGAAGACCGCCTCGGGTGAGGCGATGATGGTGTCGCAGGCCATGGCGAGGTCGAATCCTCCACCGGAGCAGCTCCCAGCGACGGCTGCCACCGTTGGGGCCGGGTGAGAACCGAGGGCCGTGGCGACCGAGCGCCCGAGTTTGGCATATGCGATGCAGCTCTGGGGGTCGAGTTCAGCGATCTCTCCGAGGTGTGCGCCCGCGAGGAAGATCGTCGGGTGGGCCGAAGCCAGTACGATTGGCGGCGGTGCGTCTGTTGCCGCCAGGCTGGCGAGGGTGTCGGTGAGTTCGGAGAGGGTCGTTTGACTCAGGATCGGTCGATCGAAGGTGAGGGTGGTGACGTCACCGGCAGGGTCGATGGAGAGATTCCGCATGGCCTCAGCCACCGTGCGCGCGGTAGAAGTCGAGGGCCCGAAGAGACCGTTCCGCGTTGAATCGAACCATGGAGTCAAGGCGTCTCCGGGCGCCGCTAGGGAGAGCGAGGTCGAGTTCACCCAGAGGAACCCGCCGGCAGGCGATGATGAAGGCGAGTTCGTCGGCGGTGGGTGTCCCGTCGAGCTCTTCGGGGTGGGGCATCAGCCCACCGAGCTGGAGGACCCAAAACTGGACATAGGCCACGACCCGGTCGGGATCGATCCCGGTGAGGAGAGCATCAAGGGCGGTGGCACCGAGCCGGAAGCGTCGCGGAGCCGGTTCATCGGGTGGACAGTAGGTCATGAGCAGCTCGGCGACCACGGCGGCGGCCGTCGACCTGCTGAAATCGGATGCCAGGCCGTAGGATGACTGGATCAGATCAACCCGCCGGATGGTTGCGAGTTCGGCTGAAGCTTTGCGAAAGAACTCCATCTTCACAGCGGAGAGGATCTGAACTGATCCGGCCAGTGGAATCTTGCCGCCTCGCGCCGATCGCAGGACCCCGCGAACGACGCCGTGCGATTTGGTCAGGGCCGAGACAATGAGATGCCTATCCTTGAACGGGTGGTGATCGAGGATCAGGGCGTCGTCTTCGTAGACCGGCATGGCTTCATGGTATCCGGTCCGCTCCTGTTGGGGCGCGGCTGCGGTTGCGGCGTCCCGGTGCTCCGGCCTTCTGGTCCGCCTTCGGCGTCCCAGCGTCGCACCATCGGCGCGGTCGCGCGGAGGGTGAGTGAAGGACTGCGACCACGCCGATGGTGCGCCGGCGGCCTCCTTCGCGGCCGGAGCAAATGCACTGGAACGTCCCGCCGCGGGGGTTGCCCGGCAGCGCCATTGTGTGGGGCGCGGTTGGCTGCCGGGAGGTTGTCCCTGCACAATGGCGTGCCCGGCACGCCCCGGTGAGCGGTTCTTTCCGCGTGCTCTGGCGCGGCAGCGGACCCGGTCACGGTCACGGCCACGGTTGCGGTTGCGGATACGGATGCGGATGCGGACATCCGCGCCCCTCGAGCCCTCAAACCCCCACCGTCGCGTGCTAATCTCACCTGATGTCGCCTTGGTTGAAAACAGTGCTGGTCCTGATCCCCGCGGGGGTCCTTCTGTTTCTAATGCCGTCCGATGGTGGGGCGGTTGAGTCGTGGTGGTCGTTGCTGCCGCCGGCGGTCGCCATCACTCTGGCCCTCGTCTTCCGCGATGTGGTTCTGTCACTCTTCACCGGAGTGTGGCTCGGCGCGACCCTGATCGCCGACGGCAATGCCGCTGCCGGTTTTCTTCGGGTCATCGATACCTACGCTCGTGAAGCCCTCACCGATTCCGACAAGATGAGCATCATCCTCTTCTCCATTCTCCTTGGAGGGATGGTCGGTGTCATGAGTCGCAGCGGCGGCACGCACGGAGTGGTCAAGGCCCTCGAACCTTTTGCCACAACTCCTCGGCGGGCGCAGGTCGTAACCTGGTTGATGGGGGTCGCGATCTTCTTCGACGACTACTCCAACACCCTCATTGTCGGCAACACCATGCGGCCGGTGACCGACCGCCACCGGGTCAGCCGCGAGAAACTCGCCTATCTGGTGGACTCGACCGCCGCACCGGTGGCCTGTGTCGCCCTCGTGTCGACCTGGATCGGTTATCAGGTTTCGTTGGTCGGCGACGCCCTCGAAAAGGCGGGTTCGGATCTCAACCCATTCGGGGTCTTTCTCGCGTCGATACCCTACGCCTTCTACCCGATTTTCGGTCTGGCCATCACCTTCGCCGTTGCGGTTTCGGGTCGTGATTGGGGTCCGATGCTGGCGGCCGAACGTCGGGCCCGCAAGGGCGAGCTCCTTTCGGCGACATCGCAACCGTTGGCCGACTACGAAAGCACCGGGCTCGCTCCCGACGACGACACACCGTGCCGGTGGTGGAACGCAGCGGTGCCGGTGCTGCTGGTCATTCTGACGACCCTCGTGGGACTCTATGTCACGGGCCGCGAAAGCCTGCTGGCCGATGGGGTCGACGAGATCTCGCTGAGCCGGATCATAGGCGCCTCGGATCCGTTCACCGTTCTGCTGTGGGCTTCTCTGGTCGGTCTGACGGTGGCCATCGGTCTCGCCATCGGGCAGGGAGCGTTGAACATGCGTGAAGCCATCGAAGCCATGGTCAACGGGTTCAAGAGCATGCTCATGGCCTTTGTCGTGCTCACCCTCGCATGGTCGCTCGGGCAGGTCTGCACCGATCTCGCCACTGCGGTCTACATCAAATCCGCGGTGGGACCGCACGTGCCGGCGAGCCTGTTGCCGGTGGCGATCTTCCTGGTCGCGGCCGCGGTCTCGTTCGCCACCGGGACCTCGTGGGGCACCATGGCCATTCTGACGCCGCTCGCGGTGCCGCTGGTCCTCGATGCCGGGGCTGCCGATCCGGCGGTTCTCGCGGCCACGGTGGCGGCGGTCCTCGGCGGCGCGGTCTTCGGCGATCATTGCTCGCCGATTTCCGACACCACGATCCTCTCCTCCATGGCCTCGAGTTGCGATCACGTAGACCATGTTCGCACCCAGCTGCCGTATGCCCTGCTCGGAGCAGGTTTGGCGATCCTCATTGGCTATCTGCCCGAGGCCTTTGTCGGTATCTCGCCGTGGCTGCTCCTCGGTGTCGGTTTCGCCGCCATCGCCGTGTGGATCCGATTTGTCGCTCAGCCGGTGGAGTAGGCCGGGGGGAAAACCACTCCGGCCTTCTGGTTCGCCTTCGGCGACCCAGCGTCGCACCATCGGCGTGGTCGCGAGAGGGATGATTGAAAGACTGCGACCACGCCGATGGCACGCCGGCGGCCTGTTTCGAGACTGGGAGAGATGCACCGGATCGCTTGACCGCGAGGGTTGCCCGGCAGCGCCATTGTGTGGATCGTGCCGCGGAGCCGGAAGGTCGTACCGGCACGTCCCGGTGAGACGCCATATGACCGCGGGCTCAGGGGTGGTTCCGGCTCTGGTTCCGGTCTCGGCTTCCCGGGGGCCCGGCCTTCTGCCCCTGCTTACCGCCCCCGCGTCTCCGCGGCGAACTGTCGCGCGTAGTACACGATCTCCGGGTCGTCGCCGGCGACCTGCATGGCATTCGTAAGCCACCGCTGGGCTGTCGGTAGATCGCCGTCGGCGCGTGCGAGCAGTGAGAACAGCAGCAGCCTCTTACCGGCGACGAGTCGCTGGAGTTGGGGCTCCATTCCCCCTGGGAGACCCTGGATCCGAGACATGGGCGAGGTGTAGGCCTCGACCAGTGCCTGGGCGTTGGCGGGCCAGAGCCCGGGCTGGTACGCGGCGGGGGCGAGGAACTCCAATCGTGGGTGTGCATCGGTTGATGGCGAGCCCGTTGCCACGGCCCGGCAGCCGCCGGGGTCGAGCTGGAGGAGGGCCGCGACCTGGGCCGGATGATGAAGCGCCGATGTGGTGAGATCGTCCGACAGCGTGTGCGAATCGAGGACCCTCTGCCAACGTTGCCAATCGAGTTCGATGGGTCGATCCGATCCAACAAACATGGCGTGGCCGAGGCCGAAGAGGACCCAGCTCTCGTCGAAGACGGTTTGGAAGGTGGCGATGGCACGCCGGAAGGCGTCGTCGGGCATTCGGTGGAGCGGCAGGTACTGACAGACGACCCCGCCGGGTGCGAGACGGTCGCGGGCAAGTTCGAAGAACTCGCGTGAATACAGCGACGCCGAACCGTAGAGGGGGTGGACGGGGTCGCAGGTGATGAGATCCCACGGTCCGGAATGGAGCAGAAGGTGGTTGCGCCCGTCGTTGGTGTGGAGCCGCACCCGAGGATCACCGGCAACGCCGTGATTGAAATTCTCGAAGTAGTCGGCGGCGTCGATGACCCCGGGGACGATCTCAACGACATCGATCTGCTCGATCCCCGGTGAACCCGCCACGGTTGCGGTCGTGATCCCGGCGCCAAAGCCGATGACCAGGGCTCGTCGCGGATCGGGGTGGAGCAGGGTGGGGACGAGGCCGAGCATCCGGGCCATCTTGAGGGCGTCGTAGGTCGTGCCGATGACGGCGTTGTTATCGACATACATGGAACGGGCGCCGGTGCGCGCGTCCTCGGTGACGAGGACGATGCCGGAAGCGGTTTCCTTGTAGCTGAGGACCGACACCTCGTCGGCGCCGACGGCCATGGAGGGCAGAGGAACTCGGCCGAACGACGGGACTGTGACGGCGGTGAAGGCAAGGACCACAGCGGCGATGGCGGAGGTTGCCTTGATCCTTCGGTTGACCCTCGACAGGGTGGCCTTCTCGTTGGTGAGCCCGAGGAAAGCGAGACCGGCGCCGAGGCTTGCCATGACCAGCATGGAACGGCCGAACCCGAGGTGCGGGAGGATCGCGAGCCCGGCAACTGACGCGCCCAGCGCGGCGCCGACCGAGTTGGCGATGCCCATCCGGCCTATGAGCCGGCCGCCGTCGTCCACCCTCGGGGTGGCGGCCTTGAGGAGCAGCGGCCAGGCGGCTCCGAAGATCAAGGCGGCGGGCACGATCAGCACTCCGCCGACGATCAGAGGCGGCACGAGAACCCGGGGCCAGCCGGTGTCGGGCCGGATGAGGCGAACAAGGGTGGCGATCTCGGGCAGCATTGCGGCTTGGAACAGGAGCAGGGCTGAGGCGCCGAGCTGGAGCTTGGACCAGAGCCGCATCGGGTGGCTTTGTCGCAACAGGGGGGCGCCCGCCACGGCGCCGAAGCCGAGCCCTGCCAGGGTGAGGGCGAGCAGCAGCGCGAGAGTGATGGTGGAGTTTGCGAGGACCATCTTGAGCGCCCGGTGCCAGATGGTCTCGGCACCGAGGACCAGCGCGCCCGAGCCGGCGGCGGCTAGGAGCATCCACCGCAGGGACCCGACGGAAGACGATCGTCGTCGGTCCTCGGCCGTTGCGGGGGCGTGAGTGCTGAGGAGATGGACAACCAGGGCGGCGCCGGCGGCTACGAGATTGGCGCCGGCCGCGATGATGATGGAGCCGGGAATTCCGGCGGTGGGGAGCACCACCAGTCCGGCGAGAAGGACTCCGGCCACGCCGCCGATGGTGTTGGCGGCATAGAGACGACCGATGCCGCGGTGGAACCCGTCGAGGTCGGTGGCGGCGGCGCGGACGAGGATCGGGTAGGTGGCGCCCATGAGGGCGGTCGGGACCAGAAGAAGTGCGAGCGCGAGTCCGAAACGCGAAATCGTGAACAACGGGTGTTCTGCGGAGGCGACCCCCGGAAGCCAGTGAGCGGCGAATCCAGGCAGATGTGAGAGGGCGAGACCGAGGATCGGTCCGAGTACGGCTAGGGCGAGCTCGAGCGCTGCGATGGCGAGTGCGGGGCTTCGCAGACGATCCGCTGCCCTCCCGCCGACGAGGCTCCCGAGCCCGAGTCCGAGCATGAAGGCCGTGAGGACCGCGGCGACCGCGTGGTGCGATCCGCCAAAGGTCAGGGCGAGTTGGCGACCCCACTGGAGTTCGAGGGTGAGGGCCGCGAGCCCGGAGGCAAAGGCCGAGAAGGTGAGAAGGGAAGCGGCGCGGTTGGACACCTGCGGAGTATACGGGAGGGCGGTGAAAGAACCGCAGAGGCGCGAAGGACACACAGATAGACACAGATCTCATCACAGTCATCGCAGACGGAGAAACCGCAGATAGCGCAGATAAGCGCAGACCATCCGTCGCGAGGATTCGCAAAGCCATCGCATATGAGAGTGGGATCCGCGTCACCGATGGGTTGATCGACTTCGTAGACGCGACCTCGCCACTACCAAGAGACTGAAGGTGGGGCCAGCCCCACGGCAAGCTGGAAGCTCGCCCCCACAAATCATCCCAGCCCATCGCATCATCCCCGTTGCATGTGATCCTGAGCGAGGGAGTCCGACGACCGAGTCGAGCTGTTCCTACTAGCTCGTAGAGCGACGTAGGCAGCGGTCTCCAGCGGGTTGGGAGCGCGGTTCTCGCAAGAGAGTACTTCGTTCTCTCGGGGGAGCATGATGCGGTCACCATGTCGGCGTCGCGCTCTGTGACGTCCCGGAGTTCCGGCCTTCTGGGACGCCGGGTTGCACCCGGCGTCCCAGCGTCGCCCGAGCAGCGTGGTCGCGTGGGGGTAGCGGGAAGGACTGCGACCACGCTGCTCGTGCGCCGGCGGCCTGCTTGGTCGTGTCCGGGAACGCGATGGGAGCGGTGCCAGGCACCTTTTCGCGGCGAAAAGCGAGCCAGGCACCGAGCCCGCGTTTTTTCGAGGGGGTGGTGCGCTGCCGGAGAGTCGTCGCGGCAATGGCGTGCACGCCCCGGTGAGCGGTGTTGGCGGTGGTGACCGACGCGGCTACGGTCACAGTTTCTGCTAATAGGAATCGTTCTAAGTATCAGAATTGACATGGATTTGTGGCCTGTCATGATATTTCGATCACTGGCCCGGCAGGGGATCGGGCGGAGGGGTATGAATGAAACTCAGATTGGCAATTGGACTGGCAGTTTGTGCGCTCGCCTTCACGGCCGCCGCCGACGAACGTTGGGTCGGATTCTCCAACGAAAGACCCGGGTCCGAGGCGAAGATCGAAATCGCCCGGACAGGCACCGAAACCGTCGAGTTCGATCTCGTGGTGCCCGGTATCGGCCTCGAGCAGGTTTCGACCGCACACGGTGATTTCACCCGTCTGAACATCCCGGGCCTGGGCCACGTCGGCGCCGTCGGCGAACCCATGCTGCCGGCTCTCAAGCGCTTCGTCGAAGTTCCACGCGGGGCGACCGCCGAGGTCACCACTACGATCCTCGAGCGCAAGACGATCGAGTTTGCAACCGAGGCGATGCCTCGTCAGGTCTTTCCGGTTCAGCTGCCCATGCCCAAGTGCGACTGCGAAGAGGCCCGGGCATGGACCTTCTCGCAGAAACAGAAGGCCTACCAGGGGATCGTCGATCACGGAGCGTTCGATGTCTCGGGTCCGTTCGGCATCCGCGACCACAACATGATGATGGTGACTGTGGTCCCGGCGGCATACGATGTTGCCGCAGGCCGCGTCGAGATTGCTACTCGCCTCAGGGTCACGGTGACCATCACGGGTGGAGACGTGCGAGCGACGGACCGGGTGAAGCAGCGGCTCTCGAGCCGACACTTCGACGCCTTCCTGCGCAACTCGGCCCTCAACCTCAATCACACAGAAGCTGGAGGATGGGCCTATCCCGACACGGCGCCGGTTGAGTTCCTGATCCTCACACCACCGCAGTTCGTCGCCGATCTGGCGCCCTTTGTCGACTGGAAGACAAGCACCGGTTACAACGTCTCGGTGGTCACCACCGATGTCGCCGGCACCTCGACCACGGCCATCAAGAGCTATATCACCGGGCTGTACAACGGCGCCAACCCGCCGGTCTATATTCTGATGATCGGCGATTCGCCGTCTCCGCTCGCCACCTACACCCCATCGGGCGGTGGCACCGGTGGAACGGATCTGCCCTATGTCCAGATGGATGGCGATCTGTATCCCGACATGTTCATTGCGCGCTGGCCCATCGATGACAGCACCGAATTGGCCAATATGCGCGACAAAATTCTCTTCTACGAGCAGCCCACCGCCGCCAATTCGGCATGGCTCAATCGGGCGCTGTATCTGGCGGGAGGTGGGTACCAAGGAACCGTGACTACACACGAGGAGGTCATCGCACAACTCATGGACCCGCCGCCCAACAGCGCCGAATGCGATCTCTGGTATGACTCAACCAGCCCCACAACGACCGAGCTCATCGCCGATCTCAACACTGGTCGGGCTTGGATGGTCTACTCGGCTCATTGCGGACAGACTGGAATGGTCGGCGACCCGCCCTTCCATAGCTCTGATGTGCCCGATATGGCCAATTCAGATATGTACCCGATGGGCATCGGTCACTGCTGTCTGTCCAACCAGTGGGCGACCAACGACGACGTCTTCGGCGAAGCAATGGTGATCCAGCCCGATAAAGGGTTCGTCTCCTACTGGGGTGGTTCCAACAACAGTTTTTGGGACGAGGACGACTGGCTAGAGAAGGGCTTTTTCGACGCCCTCTTCGATGCCGATGTGACCGGCAATATCGGTGATTGGGACCGGCTCTTCTCCAACATCGCGGCCTGCTACGCGGGCCTTTCTGAGGTCACTCTGAACGGCGGCGACGAGACCTACTACTGGCACTTGTACAACCTGAACGGCGACCCCACCCTCGATCCGTTCACCAGGTTCCCCATTGCCTTGAACGTGGGCGCCTCCCCGGTAGTGCCGCCGGTTGCGGACACCTTTGCCGTGACAGTCAGCGACGGCGCCGTCGGCCCGGTCCCGCTGGCCATGGTCGGTGTCACCCAGGATGGTGTTCTTCTCGGCGCCGGTCTCACCGATGCAACCGGAACCGCCGAATTCCCCATCGACGCCCCCTCACCGGGTTCGGATCTGTTGGTTCGGGTCACCGCCCACAACCACCTGCCCACCGATGCCACGACCATGGTTGCGGCGGGTTCGGATGGAGTGGTCGTTCTCGACGCCACTCTCTACCGCTGTGACTCCACGGTCACGATCAATGTCTTCGACGAGGATCTCAGTGGCTCGGCGCCGTTTGACGTGACCCTGTCGGTTCCGGGGGGATCGGTCCCGGTTCAAATGACGAGCGTTGGCTCCGGGATCGTCCAGTACCAGGGAACCGCGGTGTTGGGGACCGATCTTATTGGCGCACACGGTGATCTCCTCACAGTGACCTATCTCGACAACGACACGGGATCCGGATTGCCGAGCGCCAAGACCGACAGCGCAATCCTCGACTGCGCGGGTCCTGCAATCTCGGATGTCGAGTTGATCGCCACCGAATCGGCGGTGACGGTGAACTTCACGACCGACGAGCCCGGGACCACCGTGGTGGTGTACGGGACATCGACGCCTCCGAGCATCATGGTCAGCGACGGGCTTCTCGGGACCGCGCATTCGGTGACGATCGACGGGATCCAGGCCTGTACGAACTACTTCTTCGAGCTGCAAAGCGTCGACGCCCTGGGCAACCTCGCGATCGACACCAACGGTGGCGAATACCACTCGGTGGAGACTGCGGGTTGGGGTGTCTTCTTCGAAGAGTCCTTCAACTTCGACCCGGGTTGGGAGATCGAGAACGGATCTGAACCGGTCATGGGTTGGGCGTTCGGCCAGCCCACCGGTCAGGGCCAGGATAGCTATGGTGGGCCGGATCCAACCTCAGGATTCACCGGTGACAACGTCTACGGCGTCAACCTGAGCGGAGACATCCCCGCCAACCTGGCGCACGACGAACTCATGCTGACCACCCCGGTGATCGATCTCTCATCGGCGACATCGGCGAGACTTCGATTCAACCGCTGGCTCGGGGTCGAGCAGGACTCCTATGACAACGCAAGGATTCTCCTGTCCGTTGATGGCGGCGCCAGTTGGCAGACCGTCTGGGAGAACGGCGGAGAGACCATCGACGATCTGGCATGGATCGAGCAGGTGGTGGAGCTCTCGGCCGCGTTGGGTGAGAGCCAGGTCCAGATTCGGTGGACCTATGGTGAGACCGATAGCAGCTGGAACTACTGCGGATGGAATATCGATGATGTGATCATCGAAGGCGCCATGCCGTGCGATGCACTGCCGGATCTTTTTCACGATGGATTCGAATCCGGAGATTGCACCAACTGGTCGATGGTTTTCGGCGAATAAGACGTTCCTTTCCGGGGGCCGGGGCGTATTTGCGCCCCGGCCCCCTCTTTCGTTTGATATACTGCGGTTTCAGTACGGCCGGGTGTTCGGTCGGCTGCGAAAACAAACGCCTGACAAAGGAGGCAGCTCATCCGCAAGTTCGCGTTTCGAG